>Ga0172380_10000970_pt1 | contig 51432 bp, 52 predicted proteins | sample Leawe162metaG_FD_119747 | JGI IMG/M metagenome (GOLD analysis project Ga0172380, IMG submission 119747) | Leachate microbial communities from a municipal landfill in Southern Ontario, Canada - Leachate well 162 metaG | ecosystem: Engineered > Solid waste > Landfill > Unclassified | place... | reverse complement strand
TAGTACAAAAAGAAGTTGTGGTTCGAAAAAAGTAGTCATTTTCTCAACATATCGTTCATTTGTAATTTAGTAGAGTGAAAAAATCAAAAACATGACAGGAACTATCAAAAAGTTGACTGACAAAGGTTTCGGTTTCATCACCGCCGAAGGTTTAGCTAAGGATTTATTTTTCCATAGCAACTCTTTGAACGGTGTAGCTTTCGCGGATCTTCGCGAGGGTGATACTGTTTCTTTTGAGACTGAAGAGACCCCAAAGGGTCCAGCAGCCGTCAACGTCAGCAAAGCGTAATTGCTTTAAACAAAACCATCTTGAATAAAATCAAGGTGGTTTTGTTTTGTCTATTTTTTCCTTTCATAAAAAAATCCCGCGAAGGTGCCTATGCACCCCCACGGGGATTCGCCCTCGCCATCAAGGCTGAGAGGTCAGCAACGCCCAGTTTCCAGCTTCTTGCGCTGAAAGAAGGAGAGCTTCTGAGCCAGCCGCACACAGTGGACACTCCACTGGTGCCCAAGTTGGCAGTTCCTCTTTTACCAGACTGATGATGCTTCGACCGTCCAAGACGTCTTCACCACAACTGTTTATCATGACGAGCATTACAGGTAGAACAATCCCACCAGCCCGCTCAATTGCCTTGGCTATAAGCCGAGTCGTGCCACCCGTCGTCAGACCGTCATCGACGATCAGGACTCGTTTTCCTGGCTGAATTGCTGGGTGATCAAAGATCACAGACTTACGGCCAGCTTGATATTGACCAATGTTTACATGAACCATCTCAACATCTTCTCGTCCACACCAATGAGTGATGTTAAGAGCAACACAGACAACCAGAGAACAAGCCCCCATCGCCGGGCCGACCACCAAATCGACATCGTCTAGACCAATTCTGTTCCTGGGATCGTAGTGGTTGAATCGAAGCTTGCCAACCAGTTCAGTGGCCGCATGATTCAGAATGGTGGCGTTTTTTGTCACCATCCGAGAGTTGAAATAACTTCCCCCGTGATTTCCGTTCGCCGAAAACTTCACGTGCGGTTTTAAGTGGTTTCCGTCATGTCTCCAAATCGCCCCCATTTTTTTGAACTGCTCTGGCCAAGGTGCGATCATGTTCTGACGATCGTATTCTTTCCGAGCTTCGAAGTCAGCCGACTTCGGCTCCAGATCGGTTTTAGTCACGCTCATAGAATTACCTCTTTCGGGTTTTTCAAGGTTCACTAATGTTCAGATCCATAGACAATCATAGACCTAAATTATTCAAAGTCAATTTTAGGAAATAAAAAAGGGAGCGGTATGGTTAACCCCGCCCCCTCGGTTCACTCTCTGGAATCAGAGCGACCTCTACTTCTTGCCCTTCGGTTTCTTGGTCTGCTTACATCCACACTTCCGATCGAGACGCTTAATGAAACACTCGATCCGTTGCGTCATCTGCGGACAAGTTACCTGCCGAATCGCAGTTCGTGTTTCCGCAGGAAGTTCCTCCTCAAAACAACCGGAATTCACCTCGTGAATGAAAAAACCCACAATCCTACTTTTTCGGGCCATTGACTCCTCCTCTACTTTGTACTGTGTACCGTTTCTCCTCTGACCGGTCGGTTCCGGTTCCACAAAAATACTACCATTTAATTAAAATTTTGGCAAGTTTAAAAAAAACGTATGTCCATGGTGTTTACCATATAATCCAAGATTGCCTCACGACTTAAAAAAATAGTTACAATTAAAATAAGCAAAACAATCACAGTGACCATTAAAATCTTGTCTTTCTTCTTCATCTCTTTATTCTATCATTTTTCAAGAAACTTCGACCGAGTAATAATAGACATAAAATTAGAATTAAGATTAACAAGAACAACCAGAGAAAATTCTTGAAATCAAGACCAGAATTCAAAGTATAAGCGTAATAAGGTATGATTGGATCGGTAATTACAGTATTCATGGGTTCGACGCTGACATCATCAATTTTATCTATTATTGGATTCGGTAAAAAAACCGCAGCAATTTCTGTCGCCTTTTTTATTTCCGCTTCAACTTCGGTTATAGTTTCAGTTTCTTTTTCTTTTTTCTTTCTTATTGATCCATGAGTCAATTTGGACTCTTCGACGATGGGAGCGATAATTTCTGGCACTGGCGCTGGTGGCGATGGTAGAATCACTATTTCAACCTGTTGTATGTTTTCAATATTTCCTGATGTGTCGGTTGAATGATAAATAATAGTCGTCGTGCCGATATTAGAAATAATGATGGGAAGGCTTGAGCTGGCGACAATAAATGTCTCTCCCCCATCAATCGAATATTCAGTCACCAGAGTATCATCATCTTCAGTTGTAAAAGTAATAGCGGCAGTTGAAGTCGGCGTTGGTTGATCAATATGAATGGTGGTCAGTGGTGGTTCTAAATCATCAAGAGAATCACCCTCGATAGTTGGTGGTGTTGGAACAATAATTGAATCATCAATCACAATCGGTTCATCGTCTTCAAACTTGATTTCAACCGTTGAACTGGCTGAATCGAGTGGAAGATCATCGTAATATATTGTCTGAGTAACTTCCCCATTACGAAACTTTTTAATATGCGAGCTGGCCTTGCCTTTTTTCTTGGCCGTCACTTTTATTTCTGCCTGATCGGTGACTGATAGAGGAAGAAAGATAAAAATATTATTGGGAATATAATCATAAGCCAAGTCTGGAATATTTTGTCCGAAATCCCCTGGTAATTCTACTGGTCCATGAAAACTAATTAAATCGCCATCAGGGACATTGCATAAAGGAGTGCTCGTCGAAATATATTCATAAGTGACAAAATCAAATTCTGAGACTTTATCTAATAGCAATGAGGAAATCAAAGACCCCACCCCTTCAGCACTTGTCAGGCCACTGTGATTCACGCCAGTGACTTGATATTCTTCAATCGAAGGAAAACCCCGCGCGCTTTTTTCCGGCACGGTGCCGTCACCAGAGATATAAGCCACATCATAATACTGACCATTATACTTTTGACCAAGTGAGAAAAACTTACCAATCGTCGGTACACCACAACCAACGATATTGTAGGCTTTCACCCCATAATCAGCGGGGTTAACAAAATCTAAATCATTGTGAATATTTGGTGCTCGATCTAAGAGAAATTCATTACGGCCAGTGTTTTTTAAAAATTGATTTGTTTGAGCAAAATCCAAACGCCCACGTACTCCGTCTTTATCCACATCATCCATATCAAACAAATAATATTTATAATCCGGTGAGCTGGTGGAAAAATAATTTTCGCTAGGCAAAAGTTGATACGCAGATGGCATATTTTGCGAAATACTTTTCACTCGTTCAGGATTTAAACCAAACCAACCAAACTTGATACCCAGATCATCACCAAACATTAAAGTTTTTAGAGCACTCGGCGCACCCAAGTGTGGCGTACCTATATCAATAAATTTATCTATCCTACCCGTGCCGTAATTCTTAATATAATATTTTGAAAGCAAACCACCCATACTATGAGCGACAATATCGACTTTCGATTGACCGGTTTGAGTTTGAATCTGAGTAATTTTATCTTTCAAAGAAATCAAAATCGGTGAATAAATACTGTCTACCGAATCCCGAATATCCAGACGCCAGTCATAAGGAAAAATAAACAAATCTCTATCTTCTTCATAACCTTCACTGATTAATTTTTTAATGAAACCATCAAAGAAATCTTTGTTTCGAATTTTACGAATAATATCAGTTGGCAAGACGACGGGGTAAGATAAATTTGGTTGCCCGATTTCGTCGAGGCTGAGCTCTTCTAAATATTTATCCCCGGGCCAGCCGAATAAAGCTTGACCGAGACTGGGCCATAGTTCCGTTTTTTCATTATCATTGCGATTCAGATGACTTGATAAAATGCCGGGAATTATAATCACCGGCGTTCGCTGTTTTTTGGTATTGGTGAAAGTACAGGTGATAGTTGTGAAAGGGTGCACGACCATCGAGACATAATCTGATTTATACTCAAAAGTCACCTCTTCATTGTCACTCGTGCAAAAAATTGATAGCTCCCAATCTGATAATAAATCCTGACTAATTATCGCTCGATTTGAAGGGCCAGAATCGCTGGGAATAAAATAACTAGCCGTACCGCTGGCAGTTGTTAGAGAAAAATCTTCGTGAATATCTGGGGCAGGACTGGGCGGTGTGTACACACCAAAAGAATAATTGAAAGTCGCATCGCCACCGATAGTTTTGGTGATAATGTGCACGTCCAAATATGGCACAAACATGATTGCTTCAACACGCGAGGAAGAGGAAACAGAGAAGAAAATTAATAATAAAAAGAAAGTCAGACCCAGTCGATAAAATATTTTTTTCATGACGGCGGCATCCTACAGGAAAACCGCCTTGACCGTCAATTGATCACCTGTGGATAAGTTGGACGAGGTTCCCCCTCCACCACTTGAAAATTAATGCGTCCGATCACTTGTCCACGTAAAGTCGTGACTTTCACTCGCCACTGTCCAGCCGTCAAATTTGATTTAATAGAATAAGTACGAAAACCACCGTCGCGACCGCCGACGATCGGCAAAGTCACTCGGCTAGAATCAAGCCAATCTTTTTTTTCTTCATCATAATACTGCCACTGATGGACAATTTGCGTTCCAAAATTTACAGGCGAAAAGACCGCACTGAAAGCATAGACCGACTCCCCCGCCACCTGATGAAAAACAGGATAGCGAATAAAATAATCGCGCCAATCAGTTGGCTCGGCCTGAGCTTGATAATTACCATCGCTGGTTTTCACAAGATTATGATAAACACCAGAATTTTTTAAGGAAAGAGGGATTGGAGGAATAATATTAGTAAAATACAAGACGTTCATCAAAATAAAAATACCAATAATGCTGACTTTTAAAATGTTGTGATTTTGACGGAATTTTTCTTCCGCGACTTTTTTTAATAAGAATAAGAAAAAAGCCACGATAATCAAACTAATGATACCACTGGCGATAAATAAATCGGCGCCGAGACGGTGAAATAAAACTGGTAAAAGAAAAATTAAAAATAAATAGACGGAAACAAAAAAGACGCTGATTTGGAAAGCGAGACGGGAATAATGCTTTTTCCATAATTCATTGCCGACCAATAAGACAACCAGAATTAAAAGAAAAAGCCAGCTCTCGAAGAAAGAAGAACTACGTAAGTAAAAAACGAAAAAGGTCGAAAAGAGACCACCGAAAGCAAACTGAATAATGAGGGTTAAATAAAAATGAAATTTTTGACGCTCGACCTCGGGAAGACTTCTTTTTTCGGCGCGATTTTCATATAAGGTTAAGACGGTAATGCCCCCAGCGGCGATCAGTAAATGGACGACAATCCAAAAATTTTCCAACCATTTATCTACTCGAGTCAGAGTCAAAGAAGTAAAAATAAATCCGTAGATCAAACCAATCGGTGAAATATATTTTTCAAAGCGTTTATAAAAATCAGAAAATTTATTCAGCAACATAATAAAATTATAGCACAAAAAACCGTCGAGCGAGGGTATCCCATGATACCCTCCACTCAGCAGCAATGCGTTCACATCAAACTCGAATCATCACACACCCGCTTCACTTTCGGATGAAACAGGCGGGCGGTCGGACTTTCTCGGTGTTTGAAGTCCAGTTCGTCAAGTTCACGCCAATGATTCCCGGACCCATCTTCTTCGAGCATCTCGACACCGAGCGTTCGTGACCGCTGTCCAACGACGAGTGTTTCGTCATCAGAAGACCGATCTTCTACGGCCGATATTCGTTCTCGAATCATACCCCAAACATCTCGAACAGCCTGGAACATAGTCGCCTCCTCTCAGACCCGATCTCGCCCAGCACCCTCAAGTTCATCATCTCGTCCATCTTCAATGACACCGAGCCTACAATCCACTTGCTGAACGGCGCTTAGATGATCGTCGTCGTTACCCCACTCGATATTGCTCGGGTGAAGTGAACGCATCACCCAATAGACCAAGGCGACGAGTGGAATTACCACCATTGCCGACCGCTGTGTTCCCTGAAGATTGACCCATCTCAGCAAAATCGGTAGACTGAGATAGAAGCAGGTCCAGAACACAATTCTCTTGAAGTTTGCCCTTACACCCCAGAGCCACTTTGGTGGTGTCGTCATCGAATAAACCGCCCAGGCGCCAAAAAGTATCCAAATCGTCAGAGCGACCAGAATTTGGCAAGTGAGCATGCTCATACCCACTCCCAAAAATTCGTAAAGTCTAAAGAAACCTTTTGGCAATCGGCTACCACCAATGGTACAAACCGCCACGTAGACAAGTGTTATGAACAAACTCCCACGCTTCATGAATGCTTTCATGAGTCTCCTTATTGTTAACCGACACGCAAACGTCGAAGAACTACCCAAGAATATCATACAGTAAATTAGCTTTGTGTCAAACTGGTTTTACATTCCTCTTTTTTTCAGAAATAGACGGACAAGACGAAGTTCAGGAAAGGATAGGCCAGATTTTTCTCCCCCTAAGACTTTCATCACGGGCGCCAAACGCAATTCCCGATTATCGCCGTAAATATCATTGAAAGCGCGATAGATTTTTTTAAACTTTGCCACTGAAATTTCGTTTTCTAAATGTCTAAAATCAAGACGAGGATCATCAGCCAATAATTTCTCAATGTGATCCAAAATGGTTTCGGTTTTTACTCCACGCAAATTCGCCATCTCATTAAGACTCATTCCCGCCTCCAGCATTTTTCTAGTCTCTTCGGTTGGTGAAATTCTTATTTTCTTAATTTTACCGCTAGCCGTCCTGGCCGGAGAAATTTTTTGTAAAAATTCTTTTTGCTTTTGCTTTTTTTCTTCATTGGTCAGACTCAGCATTTCGGCTAAATGCTTGTTAGAAACCTTTTTTAAACTCTCATCAAATACCAATACTTCATCACGAACTTTGACGGCAGTGTCATTTAAACCAATCAGGTGCAAACCATCCAGAGACCGTACGCGAGATAGAGCGACATAGCCCATACCTTTTTCAAACGATTTGGACAAATCGACTTCAATAGCGTCGAGACTCATACCCTGACTTTTATGGACGGTAATCGCCCAAGCTAGACGCAGAGGATATTGGCCGATACTTGCCTTCATTTTACCCTCTTCTTCAATCATCCAATTGGCTGGTTTAACATGTATATTTTTACCTCGCACCGTTTGCACAATCGGTCCCTCATGGTCAAAGCCAACTATTATGCCTAAAGTGCCATTCACATAGCCTTCTTCAAAATTATTTTTCACAAACATCACTTTGGCTCCAACCTTTAACTTCAAAGTTGCTGGCGCCAAGCAACTTTTTTTCAAGAGGTCCACCAGTGGTTGCCTCCCTCGACTTTCCATTTCAAACTCTCGCTGCTGACCAGTTAATCTTTCTAATTCCTTTTGATTGATAGTATCCACATCAATATTGTGAGTGTGCAGCAGTGTCGGCTCGATTAGGACTTCTTCTTTCTTTCTATTTTTAACGTGTCGAGACATCAAATGCTTGAGCCCATCATCAGACAAATTATTTTTTCGAATCTCGTTTAAGACTTTCAAAAAAGCTAAATCAGTTTGACGATGTTGTTCTTCTAAATAACAAATCTTTAAATTAGCTTTCTGCCAGATCTCACTTTCATAAGCAAACAAAGCGGTCGGTTCACCAAAGCGTGCGACAGGGGGTAATTGAAAGAAGTCACCACATAAAATAATTTGCAAGCCACCAAACGGTTCGTCACTATCTTTCATATATCGACAAACCTCGTCGATCAAATCCAGACGATAATGATGAAGCATCGAAACTTCATCAATGACCAAGACCTGCGTCCGAGCAAAACGATCTTTTAAATATCGGCGGGTTTTTAATTCGGCCAAATCTGCTTTAGTCAAAACATCCTTGATACCCATCCCCGTCCAAGAGTGAATCGTCGTGCCGTTCATATGCGTGGCGGCGATTCCCGTGCTCGCGGTAATCCCCACATCCACCAAATTCTCGCGTAAAAATTTAATATATTCATTCAACACAAAAGTCTTACCGCTCCCCGCCGGTCCAGTCAAAAAAACATTGTGTCCAAGTTTTAAAATATCTAAAGCCTCAGATTGTGTCATGGTTGGTATTATAGCTTAATTTTTGTATTAAAGTTATCCACTTTTATCGCTTTGACTTTTGTGTTGATTGATATATACTTGATTCATAAATGGCCGTTAGGCCAACGGAGATCCCGCCCCAAAAGGGCGGGAATCGCTTTTTGTAGAAATGTGTTTCAAAGTATAAAAACTTTTTAGTAGTTCAAAAATGAATAGAATTTCATCTTCGGAAATTTTCTCAATAAAACGCACTAATCTCTTTGAACTGATCGATGTTTGTTGCGATAAGATGATAAAAGTTTTACTGGTTTTAAGTTGATAATGAAAAACATCATTATGTTTTTGAGTCGTTAAGGGTATAATCCAGGCAACGTGTCTATTAAACTTTTTGATTATTAAAACAGGTCTTTCAAAATTTTCGTTCTTGCCATCTTCCTCAAATCCAATATTGACTCCAAGGGCACACCACCAAATTTCTCGTTCATGAAAAATTGTGGGTTGGTTAGTCCAATGAATACTTTTCTTCTTCTCGTTCCATTTATCAAAATCTTTTATCATCGCGGCGGTATCCTAGCATAGAATGATGAAGAAAAGCGACTGGTCGGTTGTGGATAAAATGTAATATACATTAAACCTTGACAAAATATGTATATGGGTGTATACTGGTAACAGATTTAGTATCTCGAAATACAGTGTCAGAACAACAAACAGGAGGTTACGATGCCACAAGTATATGCCATTATTGGCAAAGAAGCCCAGAGAGAATGCACCGAGTTGGAAATCGACGCCTTTCTCGAAAGGGTGGGACTGTGTGTCTCGAAACGATTTGACATCGTTGAAGAGCAAGACATTGCGACGACTGTCATACACGCCGCGCGGACGAAAGGCGAAGCGCAAATCCAGATTGAGATCCGATACACCGCAGGGACCGACGAGTATGGCAAGGGTATCTTTGACCCATCTGTCGAGGTTCAGGAGGCTTTGATCGACGATATCAGACGTCAGTTTGAGCGCCACTTCAAGTCTCTTCACCGTCGTGTCGGACGCCCCTCAGTCTGGTGTAAGCCTTACCGAGGCGGGGCATTCCACGTAGACAAGTTCTAACACTTGGCGTGGCCTGCGGCCCGGCGAGTCAACAACGACTCGCCGGGCTATAATTTTGTCAATGTTTGGGATTTATCTAAAAAAAGTTATAATGCTTTTATGTCAAAATTTGTGCATCTACATACCCACTCGCATTATTCCCTGCTTAATGCCCTACCAAAAATTGATGACTTGATAAAAGAAGCCAAGAAAAATGGCATGCCGGCTTTGGCTTTAACTGACAATGCCAATTTATACGGCGCGATTGAGTTTTACAAAACATGCAAAAAAAATGAGATCAAGCCGATCATCGGCGCCGATATGTATGTCGCGGCTCGCACGCGAAATGATAAACAAGGCGGAGTGGACAATCGCCGATCGCGTTTAATTCTTTTAGCCCGCGATTTGGACGGTTATAAAAATTTAATTAAACTTGTCACTTTCGCCAACCTCGAAGGCTTTTACTATAAACCCCGCATTGATAAAGAACTGATCGAAAAACATAAATTCGGTTTGATTTGCATTTCACCGTCTTTTTCTGGGGCCACCAGCCAAGCTTTAAAAAACGGCGACGTGGCTGAAGCGAAAAGATTGGTCGCTTGGTATAAGGAAGTGTATGGCGAAAAAAACTTTTTCTTGGAACTCACCCACCATCCTGAAATCGAAGGCCATGAAGAACTGATGAAAAAAGTTATCGCTTTAGGAAAAGAAACTAATACGCCACTGGTCGCGGCCCATGACGTGTATTATTTACATCAGGAAGATAAAAAAGCTCGGGACACTTTATTGTTGGTGAATACGAACAGCGATTTCTCAGATCGAAATTCTGACAGTAACGAAGAAGATTTTTCTTTTATCACTTCCGAAAAAGCCGAAGAACTTTTCAGAGACACGCCAGAAGCCTTAGAAAACACATTGAAGATTGCTGAAATGTGCGAATTAGAATTAGAATTGGGTTCATGGGTGTTTCCTGATTTTAAAGTGATTAGCGGTTTGACGCCAGATGAAGAATTAAAGAGATTAGCTTATGAAGGTTTTGCCAAAAGAAATCTGGAGCAAACGAAAGAATATGTTGATCGATTAGAGTATGAATTGAAAGTGATTAAAGATAAAGGCTATTCGCCGTATTTCTTGGTGGTGGCTGACCTTTTGCGCTTTGCTCATGAAAATAAAATTTTGACAAACATCAGAGGGTCGGTCGCCGGTTCGCTCACGACTTATTTAACCAAAATTACCAACGTCGATCCGATTGATTATAAACTCCCCTTCGAAAGATTTTTGAATCCCGAAAGACCTTCCGCTCCCGATATTGATATGGACTATGCCGATAATCGCCGTGATGAAGTGATTGAGTATGCCAAGAAAAAATACGGCGCAGATAAAGTGGCCCAAATCGGTACTTTTGGAACCATGATGGCGCGCGGTTCGGTCAAAGATGTGGCGCGAGCCATGGGCTATCCTTACACTCTCGGTGATCGCATTTCTAAATTAATTCCGATGGGAGCGCAAGGTTTTCCGATGACTATCGATCGAGCTTTGAAAGAAACCAAGGAGCTTCAAGAAATGTATAACAAAGAAGCCGATGTGAAAATCATTATTGATATGGCGAAAAAGATTGAAGGTTGTGCTCGACATATTTCGGTTCATGCCGCTGGTGTGGTGATGGCCCCTCGACCACTGACCGATTTTACTCCTTTGCAGTTTGATACCAAAGGTGAAGAAAAAATTATTACTCAATACGATATGCATGCGATCGAAGACGCCGGTTTATTAAAATTCGACTTTTTGGGAATTAAAAACCTAGCGATCCTTTCCAATGCCGTAGCTTTAGCAAAAAAAATTGAGGGTCAAGAAATTGATATTGAAAATATTCCGATTAATGATCAAAAAACTTTCGACCTATTGGCTAGAGGTGAGACAACCGGTTTGTTTCAATTGAACGGCCAGGGTATGACTAAATATTTAAAAGATCTGAAACCTTCGACGATTCACGATATCAATGCGATGGTGGCTTTGTATCGCCCAGGACCGATCGAATCCATTCCAGAATATATTAAAAGAAAACATAATTCGCGGACTATTCGTTTTCTCGATCCACGAATGAAAGATATTTTGTCGCAGTCTTTCGGTGTGATCACCTATCAAGACGATGTCATGCTCATCGCGATTCATCTGGCCGGCTATTCTTGGCTCGAAGCCGACAAGTTGCGCAAAGCGATGGGTAAAAAAATTCCGAAAGAAATGGAAGCGCAAAAAGAAAAACTAAAAGAAGGTCTGATTAAAAAGGGGATGAGTCAGGAGAAAGCTGATGAACTGTGGGCCTTGATCGAACCATTTGCCGCTTATGGATTCAACAAAGCTCATGCCGCCAGCTATGGCCGAGTGGCTTATCAAACCGCTTATATGAAGGCTAATTTCCCCGCGATTTATATGGCCTGCGTGCTGACAGCTGATGCTGGTGATGTCGAAAAAATTGCTGAATTTATCGGTGATTGTAAACGCATGAACATTCCCGTCTTGCCACCAAATGTGAATGAAAGTTTTCAGGATTTTACAGTGGTGACAACCTCACCCCTAACCCCTCTCCTTAAACAAGGAGAGGGGGAGAAGAACGACACCATCAGATTTGGATTAACTACAATTAAAAACTTTGGTGAAGGAATTGCTAATACTATTATTGAAGAAAGAAAAAAGAATGGTAAGTTCAAAGATCTCTCAAATTTCTTGACCAGAATCAAAGACAAAAACTTAAATAAAAAATCTCTCGAAGCCCTAATCAAAGTCGGCGCTCTCGATGAATTCGGCGAACGTGGAGTTATGATGGCCAATGTCGAAAATATGCTGACTTATTCCAGAGAAGCAGGCCAGCAAAGTGAAAATCAGGACTCTCTATTTGGTGCCTATGTCCCCGGCCTAAATACTGATGTCAATAATTTTAAACTGCAAGACGCCCCACCGGCCACCGCCACCGAGAAATTGAATTGGGAAAGAGAACTACTCGGTTTGTATTTGTCTGGCCATCCTTTAGATAAATTTAGAAAGATCATTGAAGAAAAAAATTATAAAATCAGCCAAGTTAAAACTGATCCAAAAGAAGGTAAAGAATGCGTGGTGGCGGGAATGATTGAAGACATCCGCGCCATCGTGACCAAAAAAGGCGACAATATGGCTTTCTTAAAATTATCAGATTTCAACGATACTTTGGAAACCGTAGTTTTCCCCCGCACCATGACTGAATTTAAAAATATTTTAGTCAAAGACAAAGCCGTCGCCGTCAAAGGCAAAATCTCCCTACGCAATGGCGAGGTCAGTTTGATCGTGGATAAGGTAAAGGAGTTGGGGTAAAGATATTTTAGGAACGGCTCAACGGACCTTTGGGTTGAGCCGTTCCCGATTAAGCCTTATATTTTCTCATAAAATACCCCTTGCCCAGTCGTCCCCACCTGACGCACCTTCCCTGCTTTCTCCAGCTCATCAAAATACCTCGTCACTGTCGATTCCGGTATGCCAAGCATCTGCTCGACCTGATAGTTCGTCAAAGGCTGATTCCCGCTCTCCATCAATCCCATTATCGCCTCCAAATTCTGTTTTTTCTCTTCGGTTTGTGTCACCCGAGGCTTCTCCAATCTCCCCCTTTTCCCCAGCCAATATCCAAATCCGATAGCGACAAGTCCGATGATTATTAAGGTGATAGTTTGCATGGGTGTTTTAAATATTATTTTAATAAATCTTTTAAATCTTTTGCTTCACATATTTTATAATCTACTCTAATAGTATTGAAATGCTTTTCCGCACACTTTATTTTATTATTTTCTTCCCAGGTCAGTTCATGATCTAAATTATTATACTCAAACTTTGTTTCTCTTACCAAATAAAGTTTATCACCTTCATCAGTATTCCAAACTATAGCCCAATCTGGAATGTATTTACCTAGCGGTGTATCCACCTCAAAACCTCTCGGAAGTTTTGTATAAACTTTTACGTTCCGACTATTCTCGAGACTAACAGCAAAGTCCTCTTCACCTTTACTGTCAAAGACCACCCTATCAAACACTGACCGATCACTTTTTACGGTTTTACTAGGTAAAGCTTCAAAATCACTAAATAAAAGTTTAATTTCCCAGGAATCTCCTGTAGGAATATATTTCAGACCATCATTCACTAATAAATTATTCAATTCTGTCTTTATAATTAAAATAATACTTCTGATAAATTCTTCGGTATTATCAAAGATCAAATCCATATTTTCTATTTGAGACAAGATACTATAAACAGTCCCTCGAGTAATCCCCACCTCCTTAGAAATTCGATAAACAATATTTGGCAAATTAGCCTTTTTACTTATTTTATAACCAGAAGAACTTGCTTGGCGAATATTTTTTAAATTTCCCTCTTTATCAAAATATATCTGACCTTTTTCCACCGTCACGGTGATATTTTTAATATTTAATCTATTTATTTCCTCTACCGCCCTCTTTACTAATGTATCGGTCAAAACTTCTAGACTGAACTTGGTTCGCTTACTAATTCTTTTCCATAATTCTTTAAACTCTTCGGAGTCCAAGTATCTGGTAGTTTTTACTTTAATCTTCTTTTCTTTAGCGTTTCTAATATCTGTCTGACCTTTATAACCAGCCTCTTCAAATTCTTGTTGCAAGCCTCCAGCGTATTCCTCATAACTAGAGTTAGCAATAACCGTTAAAACAGAGATTTCTGGATTATCAGTAATTCTAGTTCCATTTATATCAACTGGCAATCGAAGTCCACGCCCTATCTCCTGCCTTTTCTTCATTAAAGATTTAGTCTCTCGTAAAGTACAGATTTGAAAAATATTCGGATTATCCCAACCTTCTTTCAAGGCAGAGTGAGAAAATATAAAAGATACAGGTTCCACAAAAGATAATAGTTGCTCTTTATTTTTCATGATCAAATCGTAAGCCTCCCTATCTTCTTTTGAGCTCCCACTCGTACTGTCTTTATACTCTATTTCCCCCTTAACTTTCTTACTAGCAAAATAACCCTTGTGAACGGTTTTAACATCTACATTTTTAAATTTTGCATAGTTTCCCTGCAGTTTTTCGAATTCTTCATTAAAAATATTTCTTAATAAAGAATCCTCATGAATATAATTATCAACTCTATCTATAAAGAAAAGAGAAAGTACCTTTACATCTTCCCCTATCTCTTTTTGCTTATCAAAATGCGCTTTGATAGTTTCCCTAATTTGTGTTCTAAATATTACTTCCTTATTTTCATCAGCCTGATCAAGTTCGTAATATTTTCCATCAGAAAGTTCTACTCTATTATGATTTGCATCTATATCTTGGACCAATAAACCCTCATACTTATCATTCTTTTTTGATTCTCTATATAAATCCTTTCCAGCCTGAAGATTTACTTCTTTCTGTTCATAAGTTCCATCGGCTTTTTTAACCTCAATCAAAACCTTTGCTTTTGGATTTTCTCCTTTCTTAGTTGTTATTTCCTTAACCTTAAAAAGAAAAACTCCGGCATTGTCCTCCTTTACCCCAAAAACAGATATTTTCTTTACTAGACCTCTCCTATAGGCCTCCACTGGAGTCAATTTATATACAAGGTTATGTATTTCTCTGTGAGTAGCACTATAGCGAAGTTTGAAAAGAGGTTTTAATAATTCTATAGCTTCTCTTGTTTGATCGGCTTCCATATTTTGTGGTTCATCCATTATTACCACGGGTCTAATTTCAGCAATTAAATTAATGGGTTTTTCACCATTAAAACGATCTGGGCTTGTGCGAAGTATATTTGTATCTGTTCTAAATGATTGAACGGTCATTATCATGATCTGTATATCATTTGACTGAATATAATCCCGAACTTGGGAAAGTTTATCTGAGTCATAAGCAAAATACCCAAAATTAGTATTGTATATTTCTCTGAAATGATCCTTGGTTTGCTCAATAGTTTTAAGCACCCCTTCACGGATAGCTACCGACGGTACAAGAATAATAAATTTCTTTAAACCATACTTATTATTTAATTCCAAAACAGTTCTTAAATAAACATAGGTTTTACCGGTACCAGTTTCCATTTCCACAGAAAAATCCAAAGATTCTATTTTATCTACCTTTGGCTCTATTTTATTTTGTTCCTGCAAAGCCCGCACATTTCTTAAAACCCTATCACTATCGACCTCCAACTCATTTGCAATGATCGCTCTAGCATTCTGCAGGACAAAACCACTTTCTTTTTTTGCAATATTTTTCCCAGTATCAAAAATCCCCACCACCGCATCAATGGCGTCCAACTGATAATCTAAGTTTTTGGAAAATTTAAATTTCATCTTAAAAACTTTCTTTATCCTTTATTTTTAAAGCAAAATACTTACCTTTATCACTTAAGGTATCGACACTATTTTTATCGATTTTAATTAGACCCAGGGCGTCAAAATAAGAAACATCATTTGGGCTAAAATAATGAAGATATCTATCCCCGGAGTAAAATTTATTAAGAAAATTTAAAAAAATATTTGCATAACCATTTTTTGAAAAATTAATATAATCTGCATCCCACTCAATTTTTGGATTTGTATCTCTAATTTTTTTCTCCTGAACGACTTGCTTAGCCACCTCTGTCACTTGTTTAGCATTTTCTTTTTCTAAATTTGTTTGCGCAACGATGACAAGCTTCTCTTCATTAAGTTCAAATACTTTTTTTATTGTTTGATCTTGTGCCTCTTTCTTAAAAGCTGGAATTAGTACATATTTCGGTAACATCCATATAGCAGCATAAGTAAATAAAAATGGTAACGACCACGAAGACCAAAAATATAAACTACCAACATCGAAATAATTAAAGAGAAGATAATCGTTCTTTAAGAGACCAGTTTGCTTCAAAATCAAATCCTCACTAACAAAAAAGATTGTTAGTACAAATCTCCAATGACAAACTAACCAAAAAATAACAAAAGTTCCATAAATAGATGAACTTAATCTTTTTTTTACTTCATTCTTTACAGAATTTGTTATTTCATTATCTAATATCTTGTCCATAAATTATTTTGCGTATTTAGGTACTAACAAACCTCGGTCAAAAAACATAATCTCCTTGCCAAGACTAACCGTATGCGCTGTATATATAATTTCTTGCTTCATACTTTTTATTTTTTTATCTTTATATAATTTTCTAATAGGTAAAACATCATCGTACGACACTATCCATCTAGCATTATTTATATTTTTAATTTTCTCGCTAACTTCCCTGTGATCATTCGGCTGATACGAATTCATATAAAGTGATTGTCCCTTCATAAAATATGGCGGATCAAAATAAAAAATAGTATTTTTACTACGACTACTTTTTTGGGACACGTCAATTAGATCAAGTGCGTCCAAATTTTTGACATGAATTCTATCTTTATAACCACTAATCAATTTAATTCTATTGATTAAATCTATTTTATTAAAGCGGCAATCTATCTTATAGTCTCCTTTTTGTTGATATCCCCCTATTATTCCACCATCAATAACCCCAGAGTGGTTTGTTCTATTCAAAAAAAAGGTGGCGAAACCTAAATCAAATAAATCTACTTTCTCCTTATTTTTGTGTATTTTTTTAAATTTATGCCAATTTTTTACTGTTATATCAGTTTTTAATATCATATTACAAAACCTTTTTGTATCATTAAGCATAGAATACCAAAAAGCATATATAGCTCTATCTAGATCGTTTATTGTTATCTCTTTTACATATCCTTCTAATAACAAAAATAGTGCAACCGAGGCTCCGCCAGCATAAGGTTCAATATAATGACCATTAATATGGTTTTTCTCGCATAATAAAGCCACAAACTTGGCCAGTTTATTTTTACCCCCAGGATATCTTAATGGTGAATAAAATTTCATAATTGTTTTTTTGTCTTTTCAATTTCAATAATTTTTGCAATTAAAAATTCCCAAAAACATTTTGAATTTTTCCATAAACTTTTAACTGTATCTTTTGATGAAAATATATGTCTGCTATGTGCAATATTATTTAGATTATCGGTAAAGACTGAATTTCCATTAAAAATTTTAACAATATCTTTGATATCCTGCGGTGCATATTTTTCAGAAATATAATCAATTTTTTCTTTTAAGGATTGTTTTGCTTTTCCAGTATCGGTTCTAAAATATCCATCCTTATCAATTCTTATACTAACCTTTGATGCAAACTCTTTGACTGATATTTCCATCAATGTCCTTAACAATAAAGCTCCCGCTGTGGGACATGCTTCTAAATTAACCTTTTGTAATTCACTGAAAATTTCTTTTATTTTATCGAGACTAACTGCTGGTAACAACAAGGTAGGATCGATTAAAGATTGAAATTGTCTGACTCTTTCAGAATAAATAGAACCACCTTTTTCCGTCCTTATATCAATGATCTTATTACCAAATATATCTGTAGAAGTATTCTTTTTAATTTCTTTCTCTACTCTTTTTTTATCCCCTTCACCAATAGACTTCAGATATTTTTCTTTTTCATTTGTTTTATTAAGAAAACGAGAGTCCAATTTTTCACCATCAATAATACGTTTTGTAACTATATCAAAAATAATTACTTTAAGCTTTTCGCTAAATTCCTTCTGATTCTTAATTTTAATAGTTCCATCATCATTTTTTTGAACACCTAATAATTTTAACGCTGGTTCACTATCTACTAAACGATAGAAAGTTGATACTGACCCCTTACCAAGAACAGCTTCCTTTATTTCTTCTGGCAAATCAAGTTTTTTAACTAACTTACCTAATTCATATCTAAATACCTCCGTCTTTGCACTCGCATTACCTCTTCTTACTTTATAATTATGTCGTTCTGGTTCACCCCAACCTACTTCATTATTATGTTTGGTATGTTTTCGATCTACATATTTTAACCCAGAATCCTTGTCAGTTGTGACTAGAGTTTCAAGTTGAAAACTATTATTTATTTTTACTTTCCCGGAAAGAGCATGAAAAAATGACTGTATGTTCGTGTCGTTTGTCAGAGTTGGTTCAGAAAGTAATTTATAAACAACGACGCGTCTATTACCTTCTAGAATAATATTTTTGTTTTTATACCTATATACGACAATCTTTTCAAGTTGAGGTAAGTCAAATTCATCAACAACTTCTTTGGCGAGAGATTCTATCTTAAAATCCTTCTTTTTAAGAAAATAATCAATCAGATATTTTTCTGACTTATTAAAATACTCCTCGGGGAAACGGGCATTTTCATCCCAAAGATTTAACTTATCTATGGAAATTTTTTCAGACCAAATTTTTTTCATAACCTTATATCACCTTTACATTAATATACCTCCCTAAATTGACCTTTGTTGTGTCATCCAAAGAGCTATCAAAACAAACAAAAGTGTCGTTTTCAGAAAGTCCAAGTTTTTCGACTTGTTCTTTTGTGACATTTTCGACAAATGTGACAAAAAGGTTTTTGTCTCCATCAATAACAATCCATGATTTCAAATCACTTTTTTGCTGTTCAATTTTAGAATTCAAATCAAAACCTTCTTTCAAAAGAATTTCATATACGACTGACTTCTCATCATATTTATCAACCAAAGGATTTTCAAGAAATAATTTTGATGTTTTTAATATTTCTTTCTCATTTTGTACACCAGAAACATTCCACTGGCGGTAATTTGAAGTAGAAAGTTTGTAGGATTTGAAACCAATATCCCCCTTCTTAATCTTGTCTCCAGCTCGACGAATTCTCTCGCGAGAAATTTCAGCTATTGTTTTATATCCAGCTTTATAAGCTTCACTGTCTTCATCTGTAACTTCTGGTAATTGAACACAAATCCACTTTCTATTTTCAACACCCTCTTTCTTGGCATTCAATTGCATTACTGCATGCGCTGTAGTACCCGAACCCCCAAAAAAATCTAAAACCAAATCATTTTCATTGCATGATAATTGAATTGCTTTCATTACGAGTCGTGTTGGCTTTGGATTATCAAACATCCCCTTACCCAAAACATCAGCCAATTCTTCATTTGAAGAATGTGTATGTCCAACGTCATCAAAATGCCAGACATCACCAGAAACACAACCATCGGTAGAAAGTTCTGATAAATAAGTTTTTACAGAGGGTGTTGTTTTTAAATCCTTTCCAAACCATAATCTGTTTTCTTCATCAAGCCTTCTTAATGTTATTAATCCGTATCTTGGATATCTTCCTTGCGGAGCTTTCCATTTTACACCATTACTAAATATATATGTATAACTTTCGCCATTTCCACTTTTTGCGTGTAGTGGGGTGGCTTTCCACGGACCTCTTGGGTCATTATCAGGATTAGTATATCGGTCATCCATTTTTTGAGTTCTAGGTAATCTTAGTTTATCTATATTCTCTTTATTTTTTGCATAACACAAAACATATTCATGTTGTTGAGATAAATATCTTGTATCGTTTGCAACTGTATATTTACTATGCCATACGATTTGTGCTACAAAATTTTCCTCTCCAAAAATTTCATCCATTATCATTCTTAGGTTTGCCACCTCATTATCATCAATAGATACAAAAATTACTCCGTCATCTTTAAGTAAATTTCTACCAAGAAAAAGACGTGGATACATCATGGTCAACCAGTCACTATGATAACGACCATTCTTTTCAGTATTAGCGGTCATTTTTATACCGCCCTTTGTCTGTCCCGTTTGCTCATAATAATCAGACACGTCCTGGGTAAAATTATCCTTATACACAAAATCCTTACCGGTATTGTACGGCGGATCAATATAAATCATTTTTATCTTCTCTCTGTAATTCTTCTGAAGAAGTTTCAAAACTTCAAGATTATCTCCTTCAATAAAAACATTCTCAGTAGAATCCCAATTCTTACTTTCTTCTGGTTGAGGAACAAGCGTACCAATGGCTGGAGTACGAATAGCTTTGAAGGCATTACTTTTACCAGCCCAATTCAAACCAAACTTTTCTTCCCCAGATAAAATACCTTCCTTATCAAAAAATTTTTGCAAGGCATCAAAATCTACCTGTCCATCCTTAACAAAATTAGGAAAAACCGCCCGTAATTTCTGCAAATTTTCGTTTTCAATATTTTCAGACGTCTTAGCTACTTTCTCTAGATACTTTTTCATAATTCCTAAATCCTACCACAAAAACCCTCATACTTAAAGCCACCCACCAACGGCTCAACGGGCCTTTGGGTTGAGCCGTTGGCCCCAATAGCACTTGGGACACTCCCAATACTCTAGGTATTTATAGGGTTTAGGATCGTAATTTAAGACATCAAAAACACGGCCGGCGATTTTATATGGATGTGTGCCGAGCCTAAGAGCTTTAGCCTCCTCCTTTTTTGAGCAGATCTCTATCTTTCCAAAATAATGACCACCGCGGTAACTTTTATCTGTATATAGGATGATCTTTATTTTCTTGCCACAAATAGCACAAGATTTTTTCATATTATGGATTTTTACCGATCATACGAGGTATTACCACGACTTTCGATTTCTAAAATTTCAATAACGATTTTTGATTCGATTATTTGATAAATAATACGGTAATTTGAAATCTTTATTTTCCTCTGCTCATCCATTACCCCATGCATTTTTGAACCGAGATAAGGATTTGTTTCCAGCAAAGTCAAAACTTCTTCTATCCTTTCTTGAATTGGTCTCGGAAATTTTTTAGTCGCCCTTTTTATCTGATTTGGAATGTAAACATAATACATAATAATAAAATATTATTTCTTCTTTTTACCAGTGTGTCTGGTCTTATATGCCTTCTTACTTTTATCCATCACCATAGCATTCTCAATTTTTTTACCAGATCCGAGCCCCAGTTCTTGTCTGAATTCATCTAAAGTGACATAGTCGCCACTGGCGATATCTTCGTGTGCCTTCTTCATCCTAGCGGCAAACTTGGGATCAGCGGCCAGGGCCAAATCCTCCATCAAATTATCATATTCCTCGGCCGACATCACAACCATTTTGGGTTTACCACCTTCAGTGAAAAGATAATGATTACCTAATTTTTGAACATTCTCGGCAATATCGAAAATACTGCTTCGGGCTTCGGTGATAGAGATAATGTTCTTCATTTTTATATTCATATTTTTAAAATTGTTATTAAATTAATACAGGTACATTATAACGTACACCTAAAATTAAAGCAAGCCAAGTTCTTTCATACTGACATAACTACTTTTTGTCACGATGACGTGATCGAGGATATCTATTCCCATGATCTTCCCCACCTCCATCAAACGACGAGAAACGGCGATATCTTCCTCCGACGGTTCCGTACTATCGGAAGGATGATTATGGGCTAAGATAATTTGGGCGGTCGAATGACGAATGGCGGGTTCGAAAACTTCACGAGGGTGGACCAGGCTGGCGTTTAAGGTGCCAATGGAGACAATTTCTCTTTGAATAATTTGATTCTGAGTATCTAAATAGAAAACGACAAAGTGTTCTTTTCGACTAGCTCGTAAATCTTTCATTTCCAGCCAGACACTTTGTGGTGATAGTAAAAGCTCGGTTTTTTTGTTCTGAAATAAACGAGACCACAGTTCGAGGCTGGCAATAATTTGTCCGGCTTTGATTTGACCCAGGCCTTTAATTTCCAGTAAATCTTTTATGGCAATTTTTTCGACACCAACTTGTGAAATCTTTTTTAAAATCTGCTTAGACAATTCCAAGACATTGGTCCCTTTGATCCCGGTACGAATTAGAATTGCGACGATTTCAACATCAGTTAATCGACTAATGCCGTATTTCTCTAATTTTTCTCGCGGTCGATCAATTTTTGGCAAGTCTAAAATTTTCACGGCCACATTCTAACACACCAGTCACCCAGACCAAATGTGGATAACTCGGCCGAGGTTCCACCACCTCTTCACCACCCCCACCGATAATATCGGTAACAAAAAGTTAATAATTTATCCAACATAAAAGTTTGGGGACCGGCCTTTCGTGAGAAAAGCCGGTCCCCTGATTCAGCCGCTAGGCGCTAGGCTGGAACTGATGCCGTTTGCGCTTCTTCCTTCTGGAGCGACTTTGCCAGAAGATCCTCGAGCGCCTCAGCGAGCAGTGCGGCCGCGTCAATCATGGCCACCAGATGTGCTTCACGAGGGTTAAGAATCCCCCGATACGGCATCGATGGCTGTCGGCCGCGCTGACGCTGCCATTCGGCATGAAGAACCACCCTGATCGGCGATTCACTTGGGAAGTTTAGGACTGCTACCTTCTTCATCTTACTCCTCCATCTACTATTTGCACCTCCGAACGATCTATGATTATCCTAGCAAAATTAAGATGGAACTTCAACTTAGTCCCTTACACAAACCCTGGGAAAAAGTCGATCTTGATGTGAGAACGATGGACACCGAGAGATTTGAGTGTGTCCTCAAATGAGACAACCAGATTGTGTGGGCCGGATAGATAGAAATAGCGTTCTAGATAATCAGGAATTTCTTTTTGAATCAATTCGGGAGTAATTCGCCCGGTGTATTTTGGATCAGTCTGATCAGTGACGGCGTAAATCGTCTTGAGTCCAATTTTTTCTTTTGCTTCATCCCAGAGAAATTGATAAATGGCATCTGAAGAAAGTTTGTTTGAGTACAATAAAACAATATCTCGTTTTTCTCCGGTATCAATCGTATTTTTAATCATACTATAATATGGAGTGATGCCGATACCACCGGCGATCAAGACTATTTTTTTATTCACATCTTTTGGTAAGACAAAATCCCCGGCCAGCTGTGAAGCGGTAATCTTGTCGCCCGGTTGAAGAGCCATTAAATTCTTTTTAAAAGTACTGGACTCGGGATAAAAACGAGCCGACAAGACAATCACCTCTTCGGTTGGTGATGAGGCGATCGTAAAATAACGTCGATTACCGCGACTATCAGCGCCCCGGCCGTCGATAGTCCATTCTAAATATTGTCCAGCGCGGAACTTTAATTTCTGATCGGGAATGAAAACAAAATCATATATATCTTCGGCGGATTTAATTTTCTTTTTAAGAGTCAGGACGAGTTTTTGTTTTGGACTAATTAAATAGGAAAAGATATTACCGACGGCCAAAGCCACCACTGGTGTAAAAAAGAAAAACAATATACCGGTCACGACACCATATAAAATGCGAGATAGACGAGTCGGAGGTGTAGTCAATGGCTCGGTCAGCATCGTAAAAGCAAAAAAGAGGATCGCTGTACCGGTCACAGCCATCCATAAACTTTGCATCAAGGCCACATCATTTCTGACAAAAGAAAAAATAGTTAATGGGAGGGCGACCAAAATAAAACTGAGGATTAAATCTAGGCGAATTATTTTTCGCATCAAGAGCAGACCACCGACCAAAACAACCGGGGCCAAGACACTCGTCCCCACCCACCAACTGGCCGATTGATTTAAAAAGAAAGCCGTCAACACCAGAGCGATAGCCACAGGATTAAAGATATGTTTTTTATTGATGGCCAAAATATATTTTGAGGCCATGGCTAGAACCGAAGCCCAAAAAGCCAAACTGAAATAGGTGAAATCAGAAAAGTCCGACAGTGGAGTAATAATTAAAAATAAAATTAAGGCGGTAATATAGACCGACTCGACGTTAGCTGGAGCCTTGAAGGCCCAGGCAAAGAGACGATTCACGACCCAACAGATAACTGTGATAAAAATCGCGGAGAATAAAAGCAATAAAGGTTGATAAGATAAGACACCAAACAAACTCAGAGCCAACGCCGAAACAAAAATCAAAAGCAGATAGTACAAAATAAATTTGTACATCGTAATTCTATTTAAAAAATTATCAATTATTTTTAACATTTTATTTAGTATCTATTTTAACATACTTTTCAAATCCGCTCGTCATCGTCGCAACACCTTTTTGGTCGATCGCATAACCTTCGAGGTTCGCCTGGTTCTCGAGAAAATTAATCCCTTCACGTTCCATTGCCAAAACCGCGGTCGCAAAACGATCGGCTTCATACACATTGGGACCGATAACCGTCAGACTCACAATCTCGGTCAGTGAGGCATTTTTGTTTTTCGGATTATACACATGTTGACCGCGAGCATAGGTGCCGGAGGTCGCGACGCCTTCATTATTTTTTAATTCTAAAACTTTCACAATTTCCGTTTCGGGCTTGAAGGGGTTACGAATTCCCACGGTCCAAGGTTCACCCTGATCGTTTTTACCAGACGTTTGAATATCACCACCAGCGTCAATAAAAAAATGATTCAGACCAGCGCGCCACAAGATTTGAGCGGCTTGAAAAATCGCCCAACCTTTCACGATACCAGAAGGATTTAGTGCGCCTCGACGATTGACCACATCAAAAAAACCATCGGTTTCTTTTTTTGTTTGTTCCGCTAATTTTAAAATCTCTTGCATATCTGGACTGTATTCTGGTTTGGAAATTTCACCCCGGTTAATTTTCATGAGTTCACTGTCGGGCTTAAATGGGCTAAACTTTTTATCCACATAATCAAAATAAGCGTAAACACGATCAAGATCAGACTGTTTGGCTTGCGGATCGACGATCTCTACATTAATCGTCATCCCCATCATGATTTTGGTCTGCTTCATCTTATTAATTTCTCGCTAAAACCAAAGCCGATTCAAGCGAAGTTCGAAAAGCGCCACTGGTATCGGTTGCTCCAGAAATTGTATTAACCTTGGAACTTTGTGCCACGATCGCCTCTTGAGTTAATTTTGGCATCGCTCGCCTATTGATCGATCGCGAATCACCACTATTGGGATAATCAAGAAACACGACATCAGAAATTTTTCCACCACTAATAATCGCTTGAACTTGAATATAACCATGATAGTTATAGACGCTATTTCCAGTATAGGAACCATCTTTGTATTGACCCATCATCGGTGGGTTCATCATTGGCATTTGGACTGGTGGGGTGACTACAATCGGAGTTGGTATTGGGATTGGGGTTGGCTTCACCACAACTGGTGGTTTTTTTACAATAACCGGAGTGGGTGTAGCAATTACTGGCTCTGGAATTTTAACTATTTGCTCTTCTTCATCATCTTCTTTAAAAAGCCCAACGAAAATATCTCGGGAATACAAAACATATACCACAAACGAAGCCACGACTAAAAACGATAGGACATACTTTTTCATGATTTGCATTATAGCATCTCATACTATAAAATTGAAAGACTTATGGAAATAAACAATTTATATAAAAAGAGGCACTCACTTTCTCATTTATTAGCCGCGGTAGTCTTAAGTTTCTATCCCGATACTAAACTAGCCATTGGCCCAGCGATTGATAACGGTTTTTATTATGATTTTGATTTTTCTGCACCAATTAGTGACAAGGATCTTGGAAAGATTGAACAGAAGATGCGCGAGCTTTTAAAAAAATGGTCAACATTCGAGGGTAAAGAAATTTCGGAAAAAGAAGCACGAGAATTTTTTGCTGGTAATCCCTATAAATTAGAATTGATCGATGGGATTGTGAAAGAGGGCGAAAAGATCACCGTTTATACTTCGGGTGATTTTACTGACCTATGTGGTGGTGGTCATGTTGCTAGTACCAAAGAAATCGAATCAGGTTCGTTTAAACTAGACCGAATTGCTGGCGCTTACTGGCGTGGAGATGAAAAAAATAAAATGCTCACTCGTGTTTACGGCTTGGCGTTTGAGACAAAGGCCGAGCTTGAAGCATATTTAATTCAACAGGAAGAAGCAAAAAAAAGAGATCATAGAAAATTAGGAAAGGAATTAAAATTATTTACCCTCTCTGATTTGGTTGGCGCTGGATTACCGATGATGCAACCAAACGGAATGATTATTCGAAAAGCAGTAGAAGATTATCTTTGGGAATTACATAAAGATAAAGGTTATGATCGTGTTTGGACACCGCATATCACCAAGAAAAATCTTTATGAAACTTCTGGTCATGCGGCTAAATTTGGCGAAGAACTTTTCCGCGTCAAAGGTGGCGACGAAGAATTTTACATGAAGCCAATGAACTGCCCGCATCACATGCAAATCTTTTCTGATAATCAATTCTCTTATCGTGATATGCCGGTTAGATATTTTGAACCCGCCACCGTTTATCGTTATGAAAAAGCTGGTCAACTAGCTGGCCTCACTCGCGTTCGAGCAATTACTCAAGACGATGGGCACTTGTTCTGTCGTATCAATCAAATATCAGAGGAGGTAGGTACAATTGTTGAGATTATAAAAAAGTTTTACACTACCATGAACATGATGAGTGATTATTGGGTAAGACTTTCTGTTCGTGGTGATGATAAAAGTAAATATTTAGGCGGCGATGAGGTTTGGGAAAAAGCAGAAACAGCTTTAGAAAAGGCGGCCAAGGAAAATAAACTGAACTATAAAAGAGTTGAGGGTGAAGCGGCTTTTTATGGACCAAAATTAGACTTTATGTTTAAGGATGCAATCGGTCGTGAATGGCAATTAGCGACGATTCAATGCGATTTTAATTTACCAGAAAGGTTTGATTTAACTTTCGTAAACGAGAAGGGTGAAAAAGAAAGACCAGTTGTAATTCATCGTGCAGTCTCAGGTGCGCTTGAGAGATTTATGGGGGTGATGATCGAACACTATGCCGGCAACTTTCCTACCTGGCTCGCGCCAACACAGATCAAGATTATTCCAGTGCGGGATAATCATAATGACTATGCAAAAAAGATTGCGGATGAATTGAAGGCTTTAGATATTCGCGTAGATTTTGATAATACTGATGAAGGCATGGGCAAGAAAATTCGCGCGGGGAAAAATATGAAGGTGCCATATATGCTCGTGATTGGTGATAAAGAAATGGAATCAAATGAATTGACTTTAGAAATTAGAGGTACGGAGAAAGAGGGCAAGCAAGAAAAGATCAGTTTGGAAAAATTAAAAGAAAGATTGCTAAAAGAAATAAAAGAGCGAATTGTGTTATAATAGTGGCATGAAGAAGTCGCTCTCTGGTCTAGTAATACTTATTTTGTTAATTGCTACCATCAGTTTTTTTGCTCTGGCTGGTAATCTCACTCCTGATGCTGGTTCGCCTACCGCGACCATGTATACTTTGACCGATATTTATAATCTAATTCACAATTCTGGAACAGCGACAGAAGGTGAACACCCATTGTCAGCCAGCACCACACCCGACACTCTATCATCATATTCTGTCTCTCAACTTTATGCTGATCTCGCCAATCTGGTAAAGAGAGAAAACGTCGAGACTGGTATTGAGTATCTAAATATTATTGGAGACTTTGATAATGAAGATCCTGACTACGCCACCACAACAGTTATCTCTTCTACCCTTGACCCAATCGGTTCAGCTGGAGATGTAACGGGCTATACCCTGGATGATATCTGGAATTTAATTGATTCGGGTGCCACCACCACTCCCGAAAATCATGATTATGCACCAACAGAGGCTCCAACCGGAACTCAGCACACTCTAACTGAAATCTACAATGCCTTACTTGATTTGGGAGAAGCAAAAGCAGCAAGTGTGAGAAGTGGTGTGACATATTTAGGGACAGAAGGAACTTATACACTAGAAACTCCAAACCCTTTTCTGTCTATCTGGAAAACTCACAGTATTTCCGATGGTTCCAGCGAAGATGATCAAATTAGACTTCCTCTTGAATCCGACGGTGAGTATGATTTTATCGTCGATTGGGGTGATGAAACAACTAGCCATATTACTTCCTGGGACCAGCCAGAAGTTACTCATACCTATGAGACGTTTGGGGAATATAATTTATCAATCGAAGGTACAATCATCGGTTTTAATTTTGCCAACGGTGGTGATAAGTTGAAAATTTATGAAATTTCCCAATGGGGAGACTTAAACGTTGGTAACAACGGTGACTATTTTTCTAATTGCGGAAATCTTGACCTAACCGCCACAGATAATCTCGATTTAGCTGGCACAACCAACTTAAGTGGCATGTTTTATGAAGATGAGACTATTGGCTTTTTAGGTATTCGTTTTGCTGGAGATATTTCTGGTTGGGATGTCAGCGCTGTCACCGATATGAGTCGAATGTTCCATGAGTCCGATTTTAATCAAGACTTGAGTGGCTGGAACGTTTCGTCAGTAACCGAGCATACAGATTTTGACACTGGGGCCACGGCTTGGGTTTTACCGAAACCAAGCTTTCCACTCTAAATCAAAATCGCCTTCATTACTGAAGGCGATTTTGATCAGACATTAGTTTTGGAGTTTAAAGTTTAAAAACTTTTAATTCAACTCACCGTTATTCTTTTTGTAAGCGATAACCACATAAGCGACATAGGCACTAAATAAAGATAGACCAGCTAGGAAAAGGGCAAACGACCAATCTTCAGCCGCACCAGTATAAGGAACCTGACTAAGATAAATCGCTTCTTGATATGGGGTCTGATTGTATTCGCTAAAAGCTAAGACGCTGTTTTGATTGACGGTAACCGAACAAGTATCTGATTCTTCATTACCATCACCATCTTCAACAGTCACGGTCGCAGTTTTGCGTCCGGTTGTGGTATAAGTTTTCGAAGGTGAACGACTTGAGCTATTTAGACCATTTGTACCAGTCCAATCATAATCATAATCGCCATCACCACCAGAAACACGAACATACCAATTCATCTGCTCACCCACGTCCGGATCAGACGGATTAGCATAACAAGATACTTCTAGATCATCATCATTATCATCTTCATCTTCTTCTACTCTAACCGTACATGAATCACTAGCAGTTTTACCGCCAGAAGTAACAGTCACGGTCGCAGTTTTGGTACCATCATCATCATAGCTCCAAGTCACATTTTGACGTGAGCTATTTAAACCGTCAGTACCATCCCAATCGTAAGAATAATTTCCATTACCACCAGAGACCGTCGCTGACCAATAGACATCTTCATCCACATCAACGTTCGAATCATCGGCTTCACAAGAAACATTTAAATCATCGTTATCATCAATTTGAGTTTTTGGCGCAAAACAATAAGTGACAGCTGGAGCACTCGGTGTCAAATCACAACCCCACCACCAACGATTAGTACCATCGCCAGTTGTCGCTGGACCTTCTACTAAATGACCAAGTTTACAAAAATTATCTTTCGGAGCAGTTGCGGTTGGTTTATTGGCCGCACTACCACAAGTGGCATAAGCTGAATCTGGATCTGGAGTCGTCTGATTTGCACTGACATAGACACTACAATTAGTGGTAATAGTCTGTGTACCACCATAAGCAATATCACTGATCGTGACAGTTACATTTTTTGTTCCAGAATTATTATAAGTTTTAAAAGCATAATGATTACCACTACTGTAAAGATTCTCGCTACCAGTCCAAGAATAAGTATGACCGCCAGCACCACCCGTGGCATCAGCTGTCCACTTTACTTCCTCACCAACTTTTGGATTAGAAGGAGAAGCATAACAGGATCCGGTTAAAGGCACGGTCACAGCATTACTACAAAAAGGTCCAGAGGCATCACTATAACTGGAACCACCAGTCATACGACTATAGTCCCAAGCTAATTCTTCAGCTTGTTCTGGGGAATTTGGCGCACTATCATAGTACAAGTCTACTTGAGCCATACAAGATGGCAGAGTCGTAGTAATAGTTTTATTTGATTTTGGAGCAATGCTCTGAACACCCGAACTCGAATATAGAGTTTGATTTTCCAACACTCGATCATACATGTTCCAAGAAGCTAATTCGACAGTAAAATAACAATCGGTTTTATTCACAATAGAAGATTTAGCGGTTGAACCATTAATGGAAATACTGTAACTGACCATACCGTCGGCTTGAGCATTTAAGACTTCATCATAAGTCATAGTTGAACTACTAGCACAATAGGAATCGGCCGAAACCGTGGAAAAACTAAATAATCCAAAGATAATGGCCAAAGCCAGAACAAAGATCGTTATATTCTTTTTTATAATCATATTTTGCATATTTTTTATTAACCCCCATATTATATACCTAAACGGATAAAAAGTCAAGCTTTTATCCACTTCCTCGAATCGATCTATAATATAAGACGTAGAATAAGGCTATTTCATTACACCAGCAAAATCGGCCTCAATCACATAACGATCTTCTTTGGCACCAAAGGTGTTGCAGGTTGATAGTGTCAACATATTCTTGTTTTGATTGAATTCCACCAAAGCCTGGTCTTGATTGACCAAATCTACGGAAGTAACACGATAAATATAGGTCTGATTAGTACCGAAAACCTTGATCGTGTCCCCCACTTGCAATTTATTCAAACCGTCAAAGGCGCGATAGGCGGGATTATTAATCACGCCATAAGCTTCGGCGCTGTGACCAAAGATAAACATATTACCGAGGCCCAGAGTCCCCGATCCAGGATAGCGCACGGCACCTTGTTTAAGGTAACTATCCAAAGTTGCCACATTTGTCGTGTTTGGATTGATAACAGCAATATTTACGCCAATTTTTTCAATGACGATTTTGGTAGGATTCTCACCAACCAAGACGCCATTATTTTTTTGTTGGTCATTTATTCGCTCGGCCTGCGTCTTATCCCATAGAGTCCTAAATGAATCCTCTTGTTGTGGTTTAAGTGACTCGGGCACCAAACCAGCCAAGAATAGCAAGGTAAAAAGGACCAAAAATATGACTATAGCGTAAGAAAGAAATTTGATTTGACTTTTTTTAAGCATTGTAGTATAATACCCGATATACTAATTTTAAGCAAGTTTATCAGTTAATACAGTTTAACACATATGGAAAACAAAGAGCAAAAAGGAATATTCACCAGAATCTATGAATGGTTCAAAAACCTGACTTTGACGGGTTTACTTCGATTTATTATCATTGTGATAATTATCATTATCGTCTTGATGTCGGTGCCGTATTTACCAAAGCTGATTAGCCGAGCTTCTTCTTCCCTCTCCGCGGCTCTCTATTCTATTTTTGTGCCAGCTGAAAATGCGACCATGACGGCCGACAAGAAAATTGTGAACTCTGGAGAAAATTTTAATGTCACTTTTGATAAAGGGGCAGACACCGATGGTATCTTTAGTCTGTCTTATGACTGTGATGCTAATTTGACTTTATTGGCGATTGAAAATAACGGCTTAAAGAATGTGACCTGTAACAAGCCTTACTATATTTTAAGCGATAGTGGAACCATCACTTTGCGAGCGATTACCGAAAATGAAAATGTCTATCGTCTTGTCTTAACCGGGGCTTTGGAAAACAATGAGACACAAAAAATTGAGAATGTCGGAGTTGTTCGTATCACCGTTAAAAATGATGCGTCTGGACCAGTGGTAGATGATACCTCAGTGATTGTGGCGACTTCTACTTCTGTTACTCCCGCCCCAACCACACCATATATTCCATCCCAACCGGCTCCAGTTTATTATGGTAAACCAGATTTGGCTGTACGAGTATTACAAACAGGTCTTTTGAATCAATACAATAATCAGATCACGAGCCAAACTCGATTCGATGAATCTGATCTTGTAGGAATTAAATTTGAAATTCGAAACGATGGCGATGCCAATACTGGTATCTGGTATTTCTCCGCGATTTTACCATCGACGTCAAATCCGATGTACAATTCTAATGCACAAATTTCTTTGCGTCCCGGTGAAAGTATTATCTACACTCTTGGTTTCAGCAATTTAAGTCGAACTGGTAGTAATCTAATTACCGTCCGCGCTGATCAAAATGGTTTGGTGCGTGAAAGTAATGAAAACAATAATGCGCAAACTATCACTATTACCAGCACCGGTAGCAATGATAATAATAATGATACTTGTTATATCAACGGTTGGTTGACTTACAATTGTGATGATTATTATGACAATGACAATAATAACGATGAAGTAGATTTGGCAGTAGAAATTTTGAAAGTTGGAAAAATAAATTCTTCGGGTAACTTTGTCGAGGATGATACTATTAATGAAGGCGATACCGCCGCGGTTCGTTTCCGTGTCACAAATGAAGGTGATGAGGAATCAGATCGTTGGGATTATGAAGTGAGATTGACTCCTTCATTTACCGGTGATGAATATACTAAGAGAAATATGTCGGCCCTTGATCCAGGTGAAAGTGTCACCGTCACTGTCGAATTTGAAGATGCGAGCGATACCGGTACTAATCGCTTTCGTGTTGAAATCGATCCCAACAATGATCTAGATGAAGACGAACGCGACAACAATGATGCGACCGAGACGATTGAGATTGATTAGACCTCACCCGGCGTCAGAACGCCACCCTCTCCTTAGAAAAGGAGAGGGTAAAGAGTATAAAAAAGAACCGCGATCCCAAAGGGGTCCGCGGTTTTTCGATGACTCAATGTCTACTCCAGACTAAGACCGTAGTAATGCAGGGCGGTCAGATCTGGTCTCCAACCAGCTTTCACCAAAGCCTTAAGGCGATCTGGTTCAGTCGAGGCAATCTGACCGGTGCCGTGGAACACCTTATTTCTCCGCTTGAAGCGATAAAGATGGACCCAGGCTCCGGCAATTTTTATCATGACACGTTTGTTGGTGATAATATCGCCAAGGGCATTTGCCGTGATATCTACATTTACCTCACCAAAAAACTTGAAGATGGCGGGGTTTGGTCCGCCATAATATTGCATGTTTCCAGGGACGCCCAAGACGGCAATGAGTCTAATTCTCATACACACCACCCTTTCTGGTTTGTGTTTCTGAAATTAATACTACTCAATAAAAATATGAAGTCAATTACAAATTCCCCAACTGGCTCGCCGCAATAGACCAACCGTCTTTGATGACCATAGACAAAGCCGTGACGGATTTTTTGATTATTTTTTTCAATTCTAATTCTTCGGTTTTTTTGAATTCGCCGAGAATCGTATCAATCACTTTTTCCTCACCTTGCGGTTTTTTTATTTTCCCCGACGCCGTTTCACCCGAAATACCAATTCTGATTCTAGTGAAGGCTTCGGTTTTTACGGTCTTAATAATAGATTCGACACCGCGATGTCCACCCGAACTTTTATTGAAAGATATTTTTAATTTGCCAAGAGGAATATCAAGATCATCATGAATGACAATTAAGGTTTCAGCGGCTTTTTTACTTTTAACTAAAGATTTTACTGCTTCCCCACTTTTATTCATAAAAGTTTCTGGCTGTAAAAACATCGCTTTGTTTTTTCCGACTTTACCTTGAGTGACTAGAGATTTTAATTTCTTGTCTTCCTTCCAATCAGCCAAATCATTAGCCTTCGCAAAAGCCTCAAGTACCATTCGGCCGACATTGTGACGCGTGCCGACATATTCTTCCCCAGGGTTACCTAAACCGATGATAATGTATTGCATAATTTATATATTAACATAACTAATTTTGAAAATCGATTTCAAATGGATACATACCCATACCACAAGATCCTTTAAAGATACCGGCCGACTGAACACCAATATCAATATCAGTACTGCCAGTTTGAGGTAAAAATTTACTAATATTTAAACTAGGAATGCGAACAGAAGATGAACAATCGAATGTCCCTCTGGTATTAAAGCGAATAGTGGTTGATAAACCAGCTTTAGCTACACTTTTTCTCGGTTGATAACCGCCCTTGGCATTCAATTCAATTATCTGCTGACCATTTACGATACTGACATTATCAACCGAATTCACAGGAGTTGAATTGTCCACAGTTGGATTTTTTGGCGACATGAAAATAGCCACACTGATCAAACCGACGACGATTAAAATGGAAATCATTATTCCTTTCATATTTTACATTATACTAGAAATTAAAGACTGGTGGAATCAAACCAATAACGGCCAAACTGTTGATTAAATTAAATACCGCAAACATTATTACTACTAGACCAGCCGACTTAAAGAACACTCCCGATTTCGAACTATTTTTAATACTAAATGAACTGAAACTGACTAGGGCCAATACTGGTAGTGTACCTAAAGCAAAAGCTAGCATAGTTAATCCTCCAGTCAGAAAATTTCCAGTTGATAAAGTATATAATTGCATCGATTGAGTAAAACCACAAGGCAAGAAAAAAGTCGCTATACCGACCAGTAATGGAGTTAGGGTATGATTAAATTTTGACACTCCGTGAGCGTGTTTGGCAATAAACCTGGGCATCGAGGGTTGAAGTTTTTTTGCCCAATGAAAAGTATCGAGCAAATTAATTCCCAGAATCAACATCACTATACCTATGATCAAACTTAGAATAAAAGTAGCAAAAGAGTTTAGAGTAAAGGCTGAACCAATCATTCCGATTACTCCACCAAAAACAAAGAACGAAACTATTCGCCCGCCGTGGAACATTAGTTGGGGTCGAACTTTATCGCCTTCTTTAGCAAAAGTGGCTGACATTGATAAAACTAAACCGCCAACCACTGCCATACAGGTTGAAAGTGAAGCAATGATACCAATTACAAAAGCGGTGCCATAAGTAACATTGCCAGCAGTTACCAAATTAACTAAACCAATTTTTTGTAGGATAATAAATAAAACAGCAAAAGCCAGTGCAATCGGTATTGCAATTTTAAAATCCGCCCACTTTTTTTCCTTAATTTGTCTTTCAAGCGAAACCGTATAACCTTTTGGTTTTAGGACGACATTTAAACCAGCCATAATTTGATCCAGCGTCTGGTCACCAAAATTTCCGACTACTTCCATGGTGTGATTATGCAAATTTGATTTAACGGAAGTAATATTTGGTAATTCACCCACCTCACTTTCGGTCATTAGAATACAGGCATTACAATGCATACCGTGAATGTGAAAAATGTATTTTTGACTTTGTTTTGTTTCTTGAGTCATTGTAATAATTATAATTTTTTAGTTTTTAAGCGCAATGAATTGGATACCACCGACACACTACTACCAGCCATCGCAAGCCCAGCAAAGATCGGATTTAAAAGTATACCCCAAATTGGATACAGTAAGCCAGCAGCAATCGGAATCCCCACTACATTATATATGAATGCCCAAAATAAATTTTGTTTGACGGTGCTCATGGTGGACTTGGCCAGGGTAACAGCTTGAGCCACTTTCAAAATATCCCCACCAAGTAAAGTAATGCCCGCCGATTCAATCGCCACGTCCGTGCCCGTCGCCATCGCGATACCAATGTCGGCTTGAACTAAGGCCGGCGCGTCGTTAATTCCATCCCCCGCCATCGCCACGATTTTCCCTTGAGCCTGCAATTCTTTAATTTTCAAGGCCTTTTCCGATGGCAAAACCTCGGCAATTATTTCATCGATTCCGGCCAGATCAGCAATATGTCTAGCCGCTAATTTATTATCGCCAGTGAGCATAATCGTTTCCAAACCTTTCTTGTGTAAATCCTTCAAGGCTTGAATGGCTTCGTCTTTTAAAGTATCGGCTAGGGCAATCAAACCGATTTGCACATTATTTTTCTTGACGATAACCACGGTCTTGCCTTGTTTTTGTAACGTATCAATTTCTGAAATATGCGCATCAGTTTTTTGTGGTTTATGAATATCAAATATTACTGAAGAAATTTCTCCCCGCACACCCACTCCTTCAAGCGCCGTAAAATTCTGCACACTGTCTAAACTAATTTTTTCTTGTTTAGTTTGTTTAACAATCGCTTGAGCTAAAGGATGCTCACTCTGATTTTCCAAACTACCCGCAATCTGTAAAATATTATTTCGATTTAAAGTTTTATCTAAAATAATAATATCTGTGACTGTCGGCTCACCTTTCGTAATCGTACCAGTTTTATCAAAGACAATCGTCGTTACCTTACTTAGCTTCTCTAAACTTTCGGCACTCTTGATTAAAATTCCGTATTCTGCTCCTTTACCAACTCCGACAATAATCGCGGTTGGCGTTGCCAAACCCAAAGCACAAGGACAGGCAATAACTAAAATGCCGACAAACGATAATAAACCAAATGACAAAGACCCCGCCAAAATCCACACCCCTAAAGTCAAAAAAGCAATGACCAACACGATCGGCACAAAAACAGCTGAAATCTTGTCCGCTAAAGCCTGAATCGGCGCTTTGGAGCCTTGCGCTTCTTCCACCATTTTAATAATTTGCGCCAAGACCGTATCTGAGCCGATTTTGGTGGCCTGAAATTTAAAACTGCCTTGTTTATTTATCGTCGCCCCGACCACCACATCTCCCACTTTTTTATCCACCGGTATTGATTCACCAGTAATCATGCTTTCATCAATCGCCGACTGTCCTTCAATAATCTTTCCATCAACCGGAATTTTCATACCAGGTTTAACAATAATAATATCGCCAATCTTAACTTCGCTAATTGATATTTCAATTTCCTGATTATCACGCCACAACAAAGCCGTCTTTGCTTGCAAACTAAATAATTTTTCAATCGCATCGCCGGTTTTTATTTTTGAGCGGGCTTCGAGATATTTACCCAAAACAACAAAACCAATCACAACGATAGTCACATCAAAGTACGTATACTCTGGTAGTTGAAACAATACCCGAACCTGAGGTAACAAAGTAATAATCACACTGTAGATATAGGCAACTAAGGTACCAATACCGATAAGGGTATCCATATTAGCGACACGATATCGAATAAACTTCATAACACCAGTGAGAAAGGGCTGACCAATCCAAAACAAAACCACAGTAGATAGCAACATTCCAATTGTGTTAAACAACACCATCGGTATAGGTAAATTAGGAATAAATGAAAAAGTTTTTGCACCTATATCCCACATCATAAGAATAAAAATTAAAATAGAAACTGGAAAAACAAAATCGACTTTAGATTTCATCTCTGAAAGTTCTTTGAGTTTTTCGGCTTTTGATTGTCCTATGTCAGTATGAGCACTATGGTCTTCACCAGTTCCCCCCATTTTCATATCACTTTCTGGCCCTACAAATAAATAACCCAGTTTCTCGATTTCCTCGTTCAATTTTTTGACTGACGTTTTTTCAGAATCAAATTCTATTTTTGCTTTTTCAGTAGCAAAATTAATATTCACGCTTTTTACACCATCACATTTTGAGATTTTTTTGCAAATGATATTGGCACAGCTGGCGCAATGCATACCTTTAACTTTCAATGTTTGGTTTATCATATTAATTTAAAAATTAAATGTTATACCACTTTGTTCTCCAATCCTTAAATATATTCAATGTTGTCGTTAGGAACGTATTTACAGCATCAACATTATTTAAAATTTCTGTTCTGCTTGATTTTGTATTGACCTCTTCTACCATGGATAATCCCAATTCATGGTGCGCGATAAGAGCATTGAGAAATCTTAAATCATATTTCTCATCATAATTACCGAGATTTGATACGACAGGATCTTTTACCTTACGCGTATCGTTGTACCAATCTTTCTTCCAAGAATATAGTTCTGCTATAGCACTTGGTTCATCTTTCAAGATTATAGCTGACAAATCTTTTATTTCTTGGCGTTTGGTTTTTGTTGAAGCTTGTTCTGCCAAAAGCATAGCTCCACGATGATGAGCGATCATTGAATTTATATATCTTAAATCAAGATTCTTGTCAGATTTACCCAGACCCATAGTATCCTTCTCAAACATACTGGATTGATATTCAGGAGTAATAAAATAACCAATACTCAAACCGACAATTACGGAGATAATCATCAACGCCACAGATAATGTAAGTGATATTTTATTCATAATTATTAATTTTATTTTCTTTTTAAACGATAAACTTTGAGTATTTCGGCTTGGGCTTTTTGTTCTTTACCTTTTTGAATTTGATCAATAACACAAGTTTTTAGATGGCCTTCCATTAAAGTGTCTTCGATTCCTGATAGAGCTTGTTTCACCGCCGAAGTCTGGGTGATAATATCGATACAATATTTATCATTATTGACCATCTCTTGTAGACCACGCACTTGACCTTCGACAATTTTTAAGCGACGCATAATTTTTTGTTTGTCTTTATTCATATATCCAGTATATACCCCCCTAGGGTATTGTCAAGTCGTGTTTTATCAGGAACATATCATACCACCTTGTGTCAAACGGCTTTCTGTAATACAATGGCGATAATGTTTAAAAAGTTTTCCCAAAGCTTTGTTGGCGAAATCCTGCAAATTATTGTTATTTCTCTGGTGATAGTGATACCATTCCGGATTTATGTTGCTCAACCATTCTTGGTCAGTGGACCATCCATGGACACCGCTTTCGCCGACGGACAGTATTTAATCGTCGATCAATTCACCTATCACACTCGAGCGCCACAGCGAGGCGAAGTCGTCATCTTTAAATATCCTCTGGACACAAAAAAATATTTCATAAAAAGAGTAGTTGGTTTGCCTGGTGAGACTGTCGAGATTAAAAACAATATTGTCAGCATCAATGGTGTCGTCTTAGACGAACCATACATCAATGTTGATAAACTAAATCCACCACGAGCAAACACCAAGGTCACCTTACCGATTGGTGAATTTTTTGTGCTCGGAGATAATCGCTTGGTCAGTTCGGATTCGCGCATTTGGGGCTCGGTCAAGCAAGAATTAATTACTGGTCGCCCATTCTTGCGTCTTTTCCCATTTAATACGATTGAGCTTTTTCCAGGTCAAATCGATAATTAATTTTATGAAAGCAAAAAATAAAAAAACAAAAACCAAAGAATCCAAATTCTTAGACTTAAAAAATATTGATCGCACCACCGAAGCCGCTGTGTATTATGGTTTCTTGCCAATAGAAATTCCTAAGATTGAGAAAGAGGATCGCGATCGAATCAAAGCTTTGAAAGACGGCGAGCCGATCATCAAAATTGGTGCCAATGAAAAGATCAGCAATCGACCAGAAGAAAAAGCGGCGATTTTGAGAAACTATTTCAATACCAATCTCGCCATCATGCCTCAGCCAATCATGATCACCTACAATGGTTTTATCGATGAAGGTGGTGAAAAGGGCCAAGGGAAACAAAGAAAAATTGGTTTGGAAATTATCGGCTCCAATAATAGTATTTCTGAGGCGATTATCATTAAAACTGCGATGGCCATCTTAGCAGACAATGGGCTGGATAATCTTTATGTCGAGATTAATAGCCTGGGTGATCGCGAATCCTGTGCTCGCTTCATCCGAGAACTCACCGCTTATTTCCGAAAAAATATAAATGCCATGCCCGCTTCTTGTCGCCAGGCCTTCAAAAAAGACCCACTTCTAGCTCTGACTTGTCAAAATGAAAAATGTAATTTGATAAAAGATGAAGCACCAAAACCAGTCGGCTGTTTGTCAGATGAAAGTCGCGCTTACTTTAAAGAAATCCTAGAATATTTGGAAGGTTTAAATATCCCCTATAAAATAAATGATTATCTCTTATCTGACCGCCGTTATGCCAGTGGTTCGGTTTTTGAAATCAAACAAAGAAATGAAAATCCGAAACTGCCTGATATTTCTTTAGCAATTGGTTTTCGTTATGATGGCATTTGCAAAAAGTTGGGCTTTAAAAAAGATGTCCCAGCGATTGGTATGAAAATTTGCTTTAAAAGCGAGTCCGAAAAAAGATTATTACCAAAAATAAAGAGAGCGTCGGTCTTTTTCATCCAACTCGGCGATGAAGCTAAACACAAGAGCTTGAAAGTCATCGACATTTTGCGACAAGAAGATATTTACGTTCATCATTCACTCGGCCGAGACAAAATGGCTGGACAGCTGGCTCTCGCCGACCGCACCAAAACCCCATATATTCTGATTATGGGTAAAAAAGAAGCGATGGAAAATACCATTATGATTCGCGATGTGGCCACTCGCTCACAAGAAACGATCTTGATTGTTGATTTACCAATCCATCTAAAAAAGCTCTTTAAATAGAACGACCTTGTAAAATTCACGAGACTGTGCTAAATTAGACCCCATGATAAACGTTGAAGTAACCAAAAATCCAAACGAAAATAATCTCGGTGTCATCAGACGCTTTACTAAAAAAGTGCAGGGTTCTGGTGTCTTACCAAAAGTTCGCTCTAAAAGATATAGCCAAAGAGACTTGTCGTTCTACAAAGTCAAGAAAAATACCTTAAAAAATCTCGCCCGCAAAGCCGAAATTATGGAAGAAATCAAAATGGGCAAAAGAGCAGATCAGCGTCACTCCTAAATGCTTAATCGCCAACTGGTACAAATAAAAGAGGCAGTGCTCGGTAAAAAATACGAGCTTAGTTTTGTTTATATTTCTTCAGCCAAAATTAAAGAGTTAAATAAAACTTATCGCCAAATCAATAAACCAACCGATATTTTAAGCTTCCCTCTTTCCAAAAACAGCGGGGAGATTTTTATTTGCAAAAGTGAAACCAAAAAAATGGCCCCTGATTTTGATCGCTCTTATAAAAATTTTCTGCTTTATCTTTTTATCCACGGCTGTGTACACCTAAAAGGCTACTACCACGGTCCAAAAATGGAAAAGTTGGAAGAAAAATTTCGAATGAAATTTAAGGTCTAGCATCTCAAAGCCCTTTGTTATATAATAAGAGCAAATGGCGAAGAATATTTCAGTGGGAATAGATATTGGTACCTACCAAATTAAAATTGTGGTGGTGGAAAGTGTCCGCGAAGATGGAAAAATTTCTAATAAAATAATTGGTACTGGTTTTGCGGAATCTAAAGGCTTGCGTCACGGTTATATTATCAATGCCGGTGATACAGCCAAAAGTCTAAGTATTGCTCTAGCGGAAGCCGAACGAAGTTCTGGTTATAAAATCAAAAGAGCTTTTCTCTCAATTGGTGGTATCGGGGTGGGAAGCGTTGTCTCACAAGGCTCGATTATCATTCCGCGCGCTGATTCGGAAATCACCGATATTGATGTCAAAAACGTACTGGCCGTGGCGGAAAGCGAGATTCCCTCCAATATTTCTTTAAATAAAAAGATTATCCATACCATTCCTATTTCTTATAAGATAGATGGACGAATTGTCTTAGGTCGACCAGTTGGCATGAAAGGTATTAAATTTGAAGTCAAAGCTCTATTCATCACCTGTCTCGAACACCACCTAAATGACTTGATCGATACCGTCGAAGATTTAGGTATCGAAGTGGTAAATATTATGGCTTCTCCTTTGGCCGGTTCAATGGTCATTTTAAATAAAACCCAGAAAATTGCTGGTTGTGTTTTGGCCAATATTGGCTCAGAAACAGTTTCCATCGTTGTCTTTGAAAACAATATTCCGATTTCTTTGGAAGTCTTCCCAATCGGCGGAACCGATATTACCAACGATATCGCTTTGGGTCTAAAAATTCCAATCGAAGAAGCGGAAAATTTAAAAATGAATAGTGATAAAGAAAGTGATTATCCCAAGAAAAAATTGGAAGAAATTATTCTCGCTCGACTGTCGGATATTTTTGATTTAATCGAATCACATTTAAAGAAATTAGGACGCAGTGGTCTTTTGCCTGCCGGAATCATTATCACCGGTGGAACTTCGGGTGTATCCACAATTGAAGACTTGGCTAAAGCGACCTTGAAATTACCCTCGAAAATTGGCTCCCTAAACTTTACAACTAGTCTAAAGAATTGCCAGATTCGAGACTCTTCTTGGTCAGTGGCCTATGGTCTTTGTATTTGGGGCTTGGGCAACGGCGAGGAAATACCCTTTGGCGCCTCGGTCGGTGTCGGCAAAGCAAGAAATAAAGTCTTAAATTGGTTCAAGCAATTCTTGCCATAGCCACTCCTTTTTGCTATCATCTAAGTAGGAATTATTTAATAATTTATTAGTTTTTAATCGGCTGAAAAAAATTCGGCTTTTATATTGATATGCCACAAATCAAACCAGAAGTAGAAGCATTCGCTCGTATCAAAGTCATCGGTATTGGTGGTTCCGGCAAGAATGCGGTCAATCACATGATCAACTCCAAAGTCAAAGGAGTAGAATTTATCGCGGTTAATACTGATGCTCAAGACTTACACAACTCTCTCCCATCGAAAAAAATTCACATTGGAAAAAATCTCACTCGTGGTCTCGGTACTGGTATGAATCCTGATTTAGGAAAAAGAGCGGCGGAAGAAACTAAAGAGGAAATTCAAGAAGCGCTGAAGGGATCCGATATGGTTTTCATTGCTTATGGTGCGGGTGGTGGTACTGGTTCTGGTAGCGGTCCTATTATTTCCAAAGTTGCAAAAGAAATGGGAATTTTGACAGTGGCTGTCGTTACCAAGCCTTTCTTTTTCGAAGGTATTCAAAGAATGAAAATTGCTGAGCAAAGTTTGGATGAATTACGCAAGGCCGTTGATGCTCTGATCATTATCCCCAACGATCGCTTACTTTCCACTATTTCTCGTGAGACTACCGCCAGACAAGCTTTTGCGATGTGTGATGATATTTTGAAGCAAGCGGTTGAGGGTATTTCTGATTTGATTACTATGCCTGGTATTATCAATACCGACTTTGCTGATATTCGCGCCATCATGGAAAATGCTGGGTCAGCTCTTATGGGTATTGGTATTGCCGGTGGTGAAAATCGAGCGATTGAAGCCGCTAAACTGGCCATCAGCTCCCCACTTCTCGAACTCTCAATTGCTGGAGCTAAAGGCGTACTGTTCTCGATTGCCGGTGGCGATGATTTGACGATGTTTGAAATTCAAGATGCCGCCAAATTGATCACCGAATCGATTGATCCAAATGCCAAAGTTATTTTCGGTACAGTTCACGATGAACGCTTGAAGAAAAATGAATTAAAGATTACCGTTATTGCTTCTGGTTTTTCTGACGTGACAAACAAAAAATCTTTATTCCAAAATATTACTGGGACTAAAGAAGAGGAAAAAAAGAGTAAAATATTTGGCGGTTTGAGTTCTGGGGCGGAAAAAGAAATTAGAGTCGAGACCCAAAGCAGCCAACCACCAGTCGTCGAGGAAAAGAAAAATCTGAAAAATGATTTTGATGATGACAATGATTGGGGTGCGGTTCCTGCCTTCTTGAGAAGACAGAAAAAATAGAGTAAACTTACTTAATGCCTGAAACTTTTGATCTAGCAATTATTGGTGGTGGGCCGGCAGGTGTAGCCGCTGGTGTTTATGCTGCGCGTAAAAAAATCAAAACTATTTTTCTGACCGATACTTTTGAAAGTCAAAGTACCGTGTCACTGGAAATTCAAAATTGGATAGGCGAAAGTGCTATTTCCGGTAATGATTTAACCAAGAAACTCGAGGCTCATTTGCGTGCTTACGCCGGCGACTCCGTCACAATTAAGACCAAAGAAAAAGTCACTGCTGTTTCCAAAAAGGAGGACAATTTTGAAATCAAAACAGCCAAAAATTCTTATTCGGCCAAGGCGGTCCTGATTACCACCGGCAGTCAGAGAAAAAAACTAAATATTGTCGGAGCCGATAAATATGAGGGTAAAGGGATAGTCTATTGCGCCACCTGCGATGCGCCTCTTTTTGGTGATAAAAATGTGGTAGTTATTGGTGGAGGAAATTCCGCTTTTGAAAGCGCGATTCAGCTTTTCGATTATTGCAAATCAGTCACTTTAATAAACAGACGAAATGAATTCCGCGCCGATCCAATCACGGTCCAGAAAGCGTCAGAGAATCCTAAACTGAAAATCCTAAAAAATACTATACCTGTAGAGGTGAAGGGCGATAATTTTGTAAAATCTTTAGTTGTTAAAAATCTCGAGACTAACGAACAAACAGAATTAGCCATAGAGGGTATTTTTGTCGAAATCGGCCATATTCCATCCACCTCTTTTGCCAAAGATTTAGTCGAAACCACCCCCGAAGGCAATATCAAAATCGACCACAAAACCCAACGTACTTCCCTGTCAGGTATTTGGTCCGCTGGTGATTGCACCGACGGCCTCTATCAGCAAAACAATATCGCCGTCGGCGATGCCATCAAAGCCTTGGAGGATATTTATCGATGGTTGAAAAAATAATAAAATAGTGTAAGATTCAGTTCACGGGCGGTTAGCTCAGTTGGTAGAGCGCGTCATTGACGTTGACGATGTCAGGGGTTCGAATCCCTTACCGCCCACATTAGATAGTAAACTTCCCGTCTTTATATATCACTTTCATTGTGCCATCCGGCAGCCACGCGGTGACAGTTCTATTTTCCGTGCTGACAATATCAGTGTGGACAACTGATTCGTTATACCCCATTTTGGCCCACTGAGCTTTGCTGATTTTGCCCGGATTGCCAGGGTATGAATCTTGATAAGCATTACCCAAAGCAATATGAGTATTCCCGTATTTTCCTCCAACATTTTCATCAAATAAAGTCTCGGCCATAAATTTTGTGATTTTTGAGAGACGTGAATCAGTCAAAGAAAACTCGCCAATTTTATCAGCATTTTTATTAGCAATCATTTGCTTTAAAACTTTTTCACCCTTCTTCGCTGTTGCATTTATAACTTGCCCATTTTTAAATTCAAGATAGACATCATCAATTAAATTACCATAGCGGTACAAGGGCTCAGTGAATTGAATATACCCTTCCGTCCCTCGCCAATCTGGCGAAATGAAAACTTCGAAACTGGGAATATTGCGACCGGACCCTCCCATCCATTGACGATTTTTGCCGAGCTGAACAATCAAGTCGGTATTTTTGGCTTGAATTCTCACCTTCTCTATCTTCAGAGAATTTAATTTATCTTTCACTCTCTCTATTTCACCCGCCACTTTTTTCCAAGTCTGTACCGGATTTTTTTCATTTAAATAACAAGCTTTGATAATCTGATTCCAATATTCTTTTTCGCTCATTTTCGCTTCATCCGCGCCGGATTTCGTGCCGTATAACGCCAAAGTCCAAGTAAATTTTCCAGCGCTCTCTTTTTTATTTCGCCAGTCCATATATGGCTTAAAAGCTTTGGACTTTTCCATAATCATCTTTGGATCAATTCCCTCCAGTTCGTGCTTGTCACTATCAGCAATAATTGCGATTAAATGATCAATCTGATCTATTCTACCCTTCAGAAATCTAGCTGGAAAAAAGCTCACCTGTTCACTATTAGCAAAGTTGAAAAAGTCACGACTCATGCCGTCTGGCACAAACTGAATCAAGGGGTGTGCACCAGCTCTCAAAACAGTTTTGTGCAATTCCACGAGCATTGGTTTAGCGCTTTCTGGGACCTGCAATAAAACCGTCTCGCCTTTTTTCACTCCCTTTCCAGAATTTAAGGCGTAATTAATAAGCACGTCAGCATACCTTTCTAGAATTTTTTTATTAGGATGATACATTTATTGTTTTGGTTTATCCAACTTATCAAGGCCAAGCTTCTTTACACCAAAATATACGACAAAGGCGATGACGAAAAAGTTGATCAAGTCGTTTAAAAATTTTCCGTACATAATATTGGCATCAAAGAACTTGATTGAATTGGCCGCTAAGTCCTTGGCACTACCAAGTAGTACACCTAAAATCGGATTGACTAAATTATTCACTAAAGAAGTAACTAAAACCGAAACCGCGCCACCTAAAATAAAGGCGACGGCGAAACCGACGACACCTTGGGTGCGAATGAAATCAATAAAACCAGTAATTTGCTCTTTTATTTTGCCCATAAAATTTTATTAAATTAATAATACAGATCACGAGCGGAGAGAGAGGGATTCGAACCCTCGAGAGGCTTTCACCCCTACCAGTTTTCGAAACTGGCTCGTTAGACCACTCCGACATCTCTCCCTGTCAAATTCTTAAAAATCTACTCTTGTGTTTTAAATTACTTGTACCTATAAGATCAAAATATTCCTTTATCTCCGACTGTTTCCTTAAATACACTGACCTTTGTTTTGAGGTAAGGGTTGGATTAAATCCAAAATTTACCAACAACTCCTTGATCTCATTAAGAAATTTATCATCATAGCTAGTAAAAGTCCAGCCAAGATATCTATATGTCCGATCTTTGTACTTATGGGTATCAATAAATACACAACCGTCTGTATCAAAAAGACCACGAATAAAAGCTCTGGAAAATGAACGATTTCTCTTTATCCACAAAGGTACTTTAAGACCAATAGTTAATTTATTACCGATCGGCATACCAAGCTTGTTTAAATATCTAACTAAGTTTGCAGACGAAACGATAATATCTACGGCTTTTTTATTTTTTCTCTTTTTAATTAAAGTGTTAATAGAAAATAGTTTGTTAAATAAAAGACTCACATATTGAGCATGCTCGCTGTCAGTATCTGAGTTGGTAGTGAATAAAACCTGATAACGACTTAGGTGACCGTCACCGATTAAAATTCCCAACAATTCCGCCAGATTTGAGCTTCTCCTCGGTATTATAATTTTCTTCAGCTGAATAAAACCAGATGGTTTTAATTTATGAGTTTTTAATGATCTTAGACCACCGAGTCTCCTACCCTCGGGAGTGCCAAAATTACCATGTTTTCTGAACCTAGCTAATCCACCCAAACTACCGGCTAACACTTTTTTGTTTATATTTTTCTTCATATAAGTATTATATCTTTCGTGTAGCATTTAATCAACCTGTCTACACTTTTTAAAAGTATAATTATAGTATTTTGCTTTTTTTACAAAAAATGTTATATTGAGCAAGGTTCTTTTCGGCCCTATCGTCTAGTGGTTAGGACAACAGGTTTTCAATCTGTGAACCCGGGTTCGATCCCCGGTAGGGTCACCACTGTAAAATTTACGAACGGCTCAGCTATTTTATGTTGAGCCGTTCGCGGTTTTGATGTACTTTTGACAAAGTTAAATCGACTATGCTACCATTAAGACTTCGCCGAAGGAAGGTGGGGACGAGAGGATGACCGCGCGAGTCAAGACATGGCTTCCGTGATGGATCAGTCCTCAGGTTGATCCTCATAATGGAGGCACCCTCTATTGTGTGCACACCGTCTCCCACCTTCCGGAGGCGCCCAGCGACTCACGAGTCGCTGTTTTTCTTGTTCTTTTTATTAAAGAGAGTAATATTAATATTAGATTCTCAATACAAGGAGGTGTGAGATGGCTGACGGTATACTTTGTAAACACTGTGGCTGGCAGGAAACTGAACACGATTTTACTGATGAGGAGGTTGAGGAAGATTTGGGCGATCGGGCCAACAGTCTCCTTAGCGGCAAAAAGAAAACCCTCGTCGAGTGTCGTCAAGGTCGTGGATACGTGCCTGAAAATCAGAGGCTAGCGAGGCAACTTAATCGGCAACATGAAAAAAGGGAGTACCGAAGATCGATGGGCGGCTTGAATCCATCAGGAGATTAGTCCGCATTCATTCATGAATCGTGCACCCACCCATACCGCTTCCCTTCGGGGGAGCGGTTTTTCTTGCCTTTAAAATAAAAAGGAGTAGACTAATTATTGGATGTTCTAACACAAAGGGGTGCTCATGAATACGACTGATCAAGTTGTCGCGGCTGATGGTAGACCCATTATTGCCGGAACGATTGTGGGGATGAAGGATAAGATGGGTCCTTGGAGTAGTTTTGAAGGCTATGTTGTCGCTCCCTTTTCAGACAAAGAGGACGATGGGTACACTGTCGCTGTCTTTTTCGGAAAAGAGGTTAGCGCTGATCGTTTCAACTTTTCTCGATCTGAAGTGACCGACTGGGAAACGCAATACGAAAAGAATCTAACGACTGGCGATTGGTCATTTCTTTTGCAAGACGCCATATGGCAACAGTGCCCGCGAGTCAGATTTTTTAGACCAGAGGAATTGATTGTGCAAGACAACTGGAGTATCAAGACTCTGGCCGAACGGATCTTTCGAAACAGATACCACATCTTGTTTGGTTGGCCAAAAGGAGTATCTTCAACTTCCTCAGCTTATCGATGTTTCCGTCAGGGTTGTCCGTCAATAGCGACACGGGCCACTCTCTGGAACGTATGGGGTTCAGTGTATCCCATGCACGTCTGTGACGAGTGTTTTTCGAACACCTATGGCTGGTGCGGTGACGGATTGCCTGAAACGAAAAACCCATTTCTTCTGGCAAATGGTGAGCCGGTGACTATACCGAGCTGAAGACCTTTGGAGCCCAACGGTAGCGATACCCGCGGGCTCTTTTTTTATACCACCTCAAACACCTTTTGCTTCGATGTCTGGCCGGATAGCAGCTGAATGCGGGCAGGGGCAATTTTAAAATAGTCGGCGAGGAGTTTGATGATGGCTTCATTGGCTCGGCCGGCGACAGGAGCTTCTTTGACAGAAATTTTATAAATCGGTAAATCATTATTAATTCCCTTCAAAGCAAAACCATCTTGCCCCACCCTTTCAATACTTTCGACTTTGGCACGGGTTTTAACTTTCACGATTATTTTCATAAATTAATCTTATCAGAAATTAAGCTGGAAAAATACTCAGATTAATTGACAACCACCGCCTTTTTTTGTTACTTTATATAAGGACTAGAATAATGTCAGCGTGATGAAAAAACAGGAGAAATAAGAGATGAAACCTAAGGCATTGCTCTTTGATTTCGACGGCACTCTGCTGGCTAGCATTTTGCCGGCCTACCGTGGTGTCTGTCGAATTTTTAGGACCAACAAGTTGGAAGAGTTATGGCCACCGAGTTTTCTAGAGTTCTGCGAGTATTTCGCGCCCCCATACATGGATTTCTATCGCCAACGCGGTGTTACCCATGATGAGGCAACGATCAATCGCCTCTACTACGATGTCATGGAGGCGGAGGTGTGGCCGTTCTTTCACGACGTACCCTCGACACTTCAGGAGCTAGCACAACTCAAACCAATGATGATGGGTATCCTCAGCGCGAACACTGAGGAACGCGTCAAGGGGCGGTGTGCTCAGGCCGGTCTCCAACGTCACCTCGAAATGATTCGGGGTGGTGCACTCAACAAAACGGTGGCTTTGACTCAGTTTTGTGAAGAGCAAGCGATCGCTCCTGAAAACGTTTGGTACGTGGGTGATTTCGGTGACGATATGCGCTCCGCAGTGAAAGCGGGGGTTGTCCCGATCGGTATCACAAGAGGATGTGGGACCGACGAAGTCTTGAGAAGAAATGGTGCTCGGCATTGCATCATCGATCTCCAGGATCTCGCAACGATCCTTACACACTGAATAAGAAAAATGTGGGCCAAAGGACCCACCCAGAGCCCCAGCCACACGGTTGGGGTCTTTTTTATTAAAAATTTAAAATTTTGATAAAACTTCACACAAATGGTATAAAGAAAATATGAAAATTTTAGGTATTGAGACATCTTGTGACGAAACGGCGATTTGTATTTTACACGCGTCCGAGAAGAACGATAGAGTAACCATACTGGGTAATGCCCTATATTCTCAGATCGCGAAACATAAAGAGTTTGGTGGCGTTTTTCCGATGCTGGCCAAAAGAGAGCATACCAAAAATCTGGTGCCGATTCTTGAACAGGCGATGAGAGAAGCGGGGATGATCAGCCCGCCTTCGCTTAAGAAAGCTTCGGCGGGCGAGGAAATTCTAAAAATTCTCGAACGTGAAAATGATTTGGGAACTGACCTATTAAAATTCGCGGAAAAAATTGAGCGTCCAGATATTGATGCGATTGCGGTGACACACGGGCCGGGTTTGGAGCCAGCTTTGTGGGTTGGTGTCAGTTTTGCCAAAGCCTTGTCGGCGCTATGGAACATTCCTGTATACCCCACAAACCACATGGAGGGACATATTTTGGTCGCGTCTTTGTCCCCTTTCCCCTCCTTGATTAAGGAGGGGTGTCATTCTGAGGACGGGGTGGTGGAAAAACTTTCTTATGAAATCAAAGAAATAAAATATCCCGCGATCGCTCTTTTAATCAGCGGTGGACATACACAATTAGTCTTAGTAAAAAGTAGTCTAGATTATGAAATTGTCGGAAATACTCGAGATGACGCTGTTGGTGAAGCGGGTGATAAAGTCGCGCGTCTGCTCGGCCTCCCCTATCCCGGCGGTCCGGAAATTGCGCGGTATGCCGAGGCTTGGATTCAAGGTGGCAAGAAAAATGAACGCTTTAAATTCCCCCGCCCGATGATCCATTCACCTGATTTAGATTTTTCTTTTTCCGGTTTAAAAACCGCGGTGCTTTACACTGTGCAAAAAATTCCAGAAATGACGGAGGAAATAAAACAAGAAATTGCTTTTGCTTTTAAAGAAGCAGTGGTGGATGTACTTGTCAGCAAGACCAGAATGGCGCTCGAAAAATACGGCGCGCAGACTTTGATTGTCGGCGGTGGAGTGATTGCTGATAAAGTGATTCGCGAGGCTTTAAGACAACTAGCCCAAGAAAAGCAGGTTGATTTTTGTTTACCAGAAATTTCTGCTTCAACGGATAATGCTTTGATGATTGCACTGGCTGGTTATATCAATCTCAAAAATGGTCAAAATGCCGAAACTGAGTTCAAAGCGAATGGTAATTTGAGTCTTTAAAATTAGTGTTTTTTCTGCTAGAATACCCAGATGAACGACAAGTTTTTAAAACCCTATAATCCCCAAGAAACCGAGCCACGAATTTACAAAATGTGGGAGGAAAGCGGTTTTTTTAATCCCGACAATTTACCCGCTCGACACCAGGAGCCTTACACCATTATTATGCCACCGCCGAATGCCAACGGCTCTCTTCACGTTGGTCACGCGGCGTTTGTCACTTTGGAAGACTTACTTATTCGTTTTAAAAGAATGCGAGGTTTTAAAACCTTGTGGTTACCAGGTGCCGATCATGCTGGTTTTGAAACACAGGTGGTGTATGAAAAAAAATTAGAAAAAGAGGGCCGATCTAGATTTGGTATGGACCCCGACAAATTACGAGAAGAAATAATGGCCTTTACTTTAGAAAATAAAAAATTCATGGAAGGGCAAATTCGACAATTGGGAGCCTCTTGTGATTGGTCTAGAGAAAAATTTACTTTAGACTCTGATATCATCAATACTGTTTATGATACTTTTAAGAAATTATCTGAGGACAAACTTTTATATCGAGGTAAAAGAATCGTAAACTGGTGTGTTAAACACCAGACTTCCCTATCTGACCTTGAGTGCGCTTATATTGAACAAACTGATAAACTCTATTATCTCAAATATGGCCCCTTTATTGTGGCAACGGTAAGACCAGAGACCATCTTTGGTGACGTAGCAGTCGCAGTCAATCCCGCCGATGAAAGATATAAAAAATTAATTGGACAAGAGATTGAGGTTGAAAATCCAATTGGTAAACTTAAATTAAAAGTTATTGCTGATGATATTGTCGAAATGGAATTCGGAACGGGAGCTCTGAAAGTGACGCCGGCACATGATCCAAACGATTCTAAATTGGCGGAAAAATTTAATTTACCTTTTGTTGAAGTTATAGACAAAAATGGACGTCTAAACGAAAAAACTGGTAAATATAATGGATTAAAGTTTAAAGAGGCCAGAGCGAAAGTCGTGGCTGATTTACAGGCGATGAATTTAATTGAAAAGATTG
>Ga0172380_10000969_pt1 | contig 51436 bp, 56 predicted proteins | sample Leawe162metaG_FD_119747 | JGI IMG/M metagenome (GOLD analysis project Ga0172380, IMG submission 119747) | Leachate microbial communities from a municipal landfill in Southern Ontario, Canada - Leachate well 162 metaG | ecosystem: Engineered > Solid waste > Landfill > Unclassified | place... | reverse complement strand
TCTACTGCATCACGAATATTTCTTACTAGAAATGGTCTTCCTGTCTTTGTTACAAAAACATAGTCTGATTCTGTTTTTGTTCGAGTATCAAGATATCTTTTCATAGCGTCCTTTGCACGCCTATTTAATGGAACTTCGCGCTGAGGGTGACCCTCATAAGCACGAATTATAAGAGTAGAATCGTTTACGTCTTCAAGTCTTAGATTAGCAAGTTCACCAATTCTTATACCAGTTTGGAGTAATATTTCGATGATTGCATAAATTCTTGGGTCAACTGACGCCGCATCGCGAAGAGCTCTATACTCAAGAGGAGACAGAACTCTAGGCGGATTAAGTTCATACTTTGGGTGCTCAACTAGAATTGACGGATCATCTGTAATATATTCATTTACCTTCAGGTATCTATAAAAAGTTCTTGTAGAATTGAGCTTTCTGGATAGCGACTTAGGAGTATAGCCTTTATCTTGTAATTTAGTCAAAAAGGCCTGTATATCGCCACTATTCACTTCGTGAACATGCTTTTTATCCAATTCATCCAAGAAAGATACTAGCTGATCTAGATCCTTTCCGTATGCTAAAATGGTCGCAGATGCCCTATTTTTAGTTTTCAGAAACTCCTGGAACTTTTGATGGGCATCACGAAGTCTTGTTGGTTCTGTCATATAAAATTTGAGCCTATAATATCAATACCTATGAAGTTTGTCAACTACAAAATTGTTTTTGGGGCTATAGCAGTCATAATTCTATCAATTATTATCAAAAATTCGACCCAAGAAATTCTTGAAATTAAGGAAAACGGGTCTTTTATAGCAGACCTTGAGAAAGAATTTAAGACGAAGCAAAATCACAATAAATTCCTTAAAGAACAACTCAAATACGTCCAGACAGACGATTTCATAGAAAACGAGGCGAGGAACCGACTCGGACTCGTACAAAATGGCGAAGTTGTAATTCAGGAAAAATTTGAGCCAAGTTATAAAAAACAAATTAAGGAGAATTTAGAAAAGCCTAACTGGAGACAATGGATTGATTTATTTATGTAAATGAAGCTCCTCTTGGGGCTATTATGTCCCACTCGATGCGACATCAGCCCCATGAGGATGAAAGAAAAAGTGAAAAAAATACGCCCTGAAACGGGCGCACTTTTTCTTTAATATCCTCAGTTGCCGAGTAAGGAGTTGAACCTTATCTAGGAGATTATGAGCCTCCTGTGCAGCCGTACACTACCCGGCGTAACCCAGAACGAATTCAAAGGTGAGGTATCATTATAAGATTAATTATTGAGTGTGTCAAACAAGTAAGAATTGTGTTTTTTGTATAAATCTTGTAAAATATCATCTTAATGAAAAGAGAAGAGCTCAAAGCAGACGTTAGAACAATCTCAGGAAAGCAAGTAAAACATCTCCGACGCGAAGGGGTAACTCCTGCAAATATCTTCGGGAAGAACTTTACATCAGTCAGTATTCAAATTCCTGTAAAGGATTTTGAACCCGTATATACAAAAGTACACGAAACAGGGCTTGTTGATCTGGCAGTTGGAAAAGATGTATACCCGGTACTAATTCACAATGTTCAAAGACACCCGATAAGCGGTGATGTTATTCACGTCGACTTTTATAAAGTAAATCTTAAAGAAAAAGTTAAGACCTCTATTCCAGTTATAGGAATTGGCGAGGCAAAGGCAGAGAAAGATAAGATTGGAGCGCTTATGCAGTCTCTAAATGAAGTTGAAGTTGAGGCACTTCCAGCAGAACTTCCAGAAAATATTGAAATTAACGTTGAACATCTAGCTGAAATAGACGACCATATTCTCGTTTCAGACATTAAAGCTCCAAGCGGAGTTGAGATTCTAACCTCTCCTGACAGCACGATATTTAGAATTACAGAACTTGTTTCACAAGAGGCAGAAGAGCTTGAAGCACTAGAAGAAGCTGAAGCTGAGGCAGCAGCTGAAGAAGGCGCAGCAGAAGCTCCTGAAGGAGAAGTCGCAGCAGCTGAAGAAAAAACAGAAACCCCTGAAGAAGCTCCTAAAGAATAATTATTCTCTAGTAAATTTCATTAATTAGCTCTCCCCTTAGATCTTTTGCTTCGGTAAATTGTGGATCGTATTCAATCGCTTTATTTAATAGTTTTAAGGCTGTTTCATTTTTACCTACAGAAATTGCAGTTACCGCCGCATTATATAAAACGTCAGGCGAATTAGGGAACTCTTCTACTTTACTAATCCAGTAATAAAATTTCTCTTGACGTATTTTTTCACCTTGATAAGAATTTGCAAGCATGCTTTGTACTACATATATTGAAAAAAGCATTATGATTAAGGTCGATAGTAAAAATAATGTCGCCAAAATTAATAAATTTCGTCCTACGTCGGGATTTTTAAAAATAGTTTTTCCAAAAATTAAAAATGATTTTTCTTCCTTTACCTTTTTATTCATAAAAATATTATACAGATAATTTAACTTGACAATAGATAACTATAGGCACTATTATAACTAAATTCATGTGTGGAATATTTGGCTTTGTTTCTAAGGACCCCCTCTCCCCTAAAATAGTATTCTCTGGCCTTAAAGATCTTGAATATCGCGGCTATGATTCGTGGGGAATAGCAACGAAAGCGGAGCTTTCGAACTCAAAACTTAAAACTCAACCAGTCTCGCCGAGTCTAGGCGGGAACTCAAAATTAGTAGTTTACAAAAAAATTGGCAAACTTCCTGAAAAATTGGATTCCAAGCTATCAGCTATAAGCTCGAAGCTTTCTATCGGGCACACCAGGTGGGCAACGCATGGAGGAGTAACTAATGCAAACGCTCATCCGCATACAGACTGCACAGATAGCCTCGCTCTTGTACATAACGGAATATTTGAAAATTATGAGGAAATTAAAAATGCACTTATAAAAAAAGGCCACAAATTCAAATCCGAAACCGACACCGAAGTTATCGTTCATCTTATTGAAGAAGAGTTAAAAACCCAAACTGGCAAAACAAAACAGGGCTTTGCAACATCTACCAGAAGTGCTTTTAAAAAGCTGCAAGGCATGAATGCTTTTGTAGTAATGAACTCTGAATCAAAAGAGATAATTGCTGCAAAAAATGGATCTCCGCTTATTGTGGGTGTCGGGCGAAATGCTTTTTATATATCGTCAGACATCTCAAGCATTCTCCCTCATACTAAAAAAATCATTATTCTAAAGGACGACGAGATGGTAATTCTAGGTGAAAAAGTAAAACTTATCTCGCTTTCCAGCGGAAAAGAGCTGACGCCCATTATTGAAAACATTAAATGGGATATTAAACCGCATGAAAAAGGAGCGTACAAACATTTTTTCATAAAAGAAATCCACGAGGAGCCTGAGGTTATCAGAAGAATTGCCGTAAATGCCGTCGAAGGAACAAAGACGCTTTCAGAGTACATAGAAAAGGCGTATGGTACTTTTATAGTCGCGTGCGGATCAGCATCCTACGCCGGAATCGCAGCAACATATCTTTTTTCTCAAATTGCAAAAAAACACATAAACATATCTGTCGGATCCGAATTCAAATATCAGGAGGACTTTATCACGAATAAAACTCTAGTTCTACCTATCTCGCAAAGCGGTGAATCGATCGACGTAATAGAGCCTGTAACGCGCGTAAAAGCTAAAGGAGCTACTATCGCATCAATTGTGAATGTAATGGGGTCTACGCTTTATAGAATGTCTGATTTTAACGTCCTTCTGGAATCGGGAACTGAGAAGGCAGTTGTCGCTACAAAAAGCTTTACTGCAATGGTTGCAACGTTAATTTTAACTGCCTATACTCTTGCTGGAAAATCCAAAGAAGGACAGGAGCTGCTCCTCGAAGCGTCGCGTGACGTTTCTAAAATACTCTCCCCTGCATATATTAAAAAAATTAAATCACTTGCGAAAAGAATTAATGAACGCGATCATTTATATGTTATAGGTAGAGGCCTATCATACGCAGCAGCTCTAGAAGCAACACTTAAACTTAAAGAGGCATCCTACGCGCACGCAGAAGCTTTTCCTGGAGGCGAGTTAAAACATGGGGTTATAGCATTAATCGAAAAAGGGACACCATGTATCGTATTTGCACCAAACGACGAAACGTATGACGAAATAATTTCAAATGCGCAGGAAGTAAAGGTAAGAGGAGGATTTATAATAGGAATCGGTCCTAGAGAAAGCAGCGTATTTGATGTATTTTTAAAAACCGGTGATATAAAACACGCGACGATTCTCTCCCAAGTAGCAGTTTCTCACCTCTTAGGCTACTATCTCTCGCTCGCCCGAGGAGTTGAGGACCCCGATAAGCCGCGAAATCTGGCAAAAAGTGTTACTGTAAAATAATTATTTACTTGGCCAAGGGGCTGTAATTAACATCTCACCGGTAAACTTTCCATAAATTTCCTCTGTCACAAAGGGCATTATGGGGTGCAGAAGTTTAAGAAGAATTAAGAATAATGAATTAAGAATCAAGAATGAGTTGTCGTCTATGCGCGTTTTTACGTCTTCTATATATTTATCTGCAAATTGGTGCCAAACAAATTCGTAGAGCTTTTCTGACACTTGGTTAAACTGATATTCTTCCATATTGCGCGCTACCTCAGTAACCAAATCCTCTACTTTCCCCACCCACTCGCCGTCTGTTTTGCTTGCAGAAATTTTCTTTAGCTCCTCCAAACTTTTATTTTCCATTTTCCATTCCCCGCCTGCCATCCGGCTTGAGCCATCAGGCGATTGGCGGGCAGGTCCATTTTCCATTCCTTTCATTTCTATAAATCGAGCCATATTCCATAATTTATTCGTAAAACGCCTAGATGCCTCAAGTTTTGTGTAGGAAAGTGACTGATCATTCCCTAATGCTGCTCCGTATACTAAAGCAAAGCGCACAGCGTCTGCTCCATACTGATCTGCAAGCTCTAAGGGATTTACTACATTTCCCTTGCTTTTACTCATTTTCTTACCCAGTGGGTCATTTACTAACCCGTGAAGCACCACATTCTTAAATGGAACTTTACCTGTTGCGTAAAGTCCCATCATCATCATACGCGCAACCCACCATCTTAAAATGTCATATCCTGTCTCCATAACGGTTGTCGGATAAAACTTTTCATAGTCTTTAAGCGTCTGAAGCGTCGCAAATGGCCACTGGGATGAGCTAAACCACGTATCAAATGTGTCTGGATCCTGCTCCCATTCGTCTCCACTTGGCGCCTCCCCTTCAGTTACCATCCACTCATTCGTCTTTTTATTCTTCCACGCAGGAATTCTTATCCCCCAAACAACCTGACGTGAAATATTCCAATCACGGATGTTTTCTAAAAATTGAAAATATAATTTTTCAAATGATTTAGGATATATTTTAGTATCACCCTTTTTCACCGCATCAATCGCCGGAGCTGCTAAAGGCTCCATTTTTACAAACCATTGTTCAAGAGGAAGCGGCTCGAGAACATTCTTGCATTTGTAGCAGAGCCCTATGCGATGAGTATAGTTCTCATTAACGCTTACAAGTAACCCGTCTTCTTCAAGGTCTTCTCTCATAAGACTTCTAACCTGCTTAACGTATTTACCGTGATACCTCTCTGCTCTTTTTCTATATTTAGGCTCTATATCCTTTTTCTCAAGAAACCATGAAAAATCCATTTTCCCATCAAATCCGATAATTGGAACAACTGGAAGATCATATTTTTTCCCTAATTCAAAATCGTGAGGATCATGAGCAGGTGTTACTTTCATTATTCCAGTACCAAATTCCGGATCAACTTCTGGATCTGCAATAATTCTCATCTTAACAGGACCTAAAAGTCCCATTATTTCATATTCTTTACCAATTTCATCTTTGTAACGTGGGTCATCCGGATTCACTGCCAATGCTGTATCACGAAACTTTGTCTCAGGTCTTACTGTTCCAATAACAAAAGGTCCGTATTTTATTTCGTAAAAAGGGCTTGTTCTTTCTTCATATAAAACCTCGAGATCTGAAAAGGAGGTGCCATCATATGTACAATAATTTACTAGCCTGTTGGCGCGGTATACTAACTTATCGTCATAAAGCTTTTTGAAGTTTTTGTGAACAATTTTAACTATATCCTCGTCCATCGTAAATTTTAGTCGTGACCAGTCGAGACTAAATCCCAATTTTCTTAATTGATTTTCCATCCCCCCTCGATTATTCTGAACAAAATCCCAAATATTTTTAAATAACGTTTCTCGATCATAATCAAATCTACTCTCGCCTTTTGCTGCCAAATGCTTTTCGTAAACAAATTGTGTTTCAAAACCTGCATGATCTGCTCCGGGAAGCCATAAAGCACTCATACCCTTCATTCTCTTATAACGAATTAAAATATCCTCTATCGTATACATCGCGTGACCAAAATGAAGGGGCGCATTCGCATTCGGAGGAGGTAAAATTATAGAATATGGCTCACCGCCACTGTTTATCTCTGGCTTAAAATATCCGCCATCCTCCCACTTTTTATATATATTATCCTCGACCTTTTTGTGGTCATAAATTTTATCCATATTAAGCTGAATTGTAACATGTAGGTTTGCCTCTCGCAAAATGTAGGTTGCACTGGTAATGAGTCCGCCATATAATTGAACATTGGTTATGAAACTTAATTCTTACGCGAAAGTTCTTAAGGAAACTTTTGAGAAATACCACATAGTCGCAAAAAACTCTCCATCAAGTGTTAATCCAATTGTAAGCGAACTTGCGTCCTGGTACGAAAAATTTAGAAACTCCATAGAATACAGAGAAGAAGAAATGATTCTTCGCGCAAGCATTGAAAGAATTCTAAAAAGAAAACTAACACTAGGTGATAAAAATAAAGTTGGTGAAGATTTAGTTAAAGAACTTGTTTGGGCGCAGCATATACCTGAGGAGAACGCAAATGAAGAAAACATCGCAAAGGTTAGAGAATCCATCAGACTCCACCTGGAACTTAAAAAAAGACTTTCTCAAAAAAATATTAAGGAAATAAATATAAGCTCATTTATAAATAACATTCTCTCATCAGATATTGAAAATATCCTAAGTCCTTCGGTCGAACGTGAAACGATTGAAAAATATATATTTCATATTCTCAAGAAAAATTTGAATATTTCAGACGGTGAAGATGAAGATGAGAATGTTCAGCTTTTTATAGCAATTAAAAAAGCATATTCAAAAAATGACCAGGCTTTAATCGAATATAATTTATTCAAACAATATTTTGGAGAATTAAGCGCAGACAACCTGGAAGACACTGCTGAGAATTTTCAAAAAGGAATTATTGTTATTAAAAATCAGCTGAATTACAAGCTCAGATACCAAATTCTAAATTATGTAAAAAGGCAAATACCACCGTTTTTAATTCTGGAGGATATTTTGAGAAAAGACCCAAACTCGCTTGAACTTATCGAAACTAATGAATCCGCATTTAATGCGTTGGTCGAAGAGAGCTGTAAAACAAGATATAATACAATTAATTCAAAGGTAAGACGCGCTATTATTAGAAGTCTTATTTTTATCGCTCTTTCTAAAGTCCTCTTCGCTTTTTCCATCGAAGCAACTTACGACAATATAGTACACGGTCATATTTTTTGGATTCCGCTTATTGTTAACATTCTCAGTCCAATTTTAGTTATGGTAGTTGTCGGACTGCTTATACGCGTCCCCGGTGAGAAAAATACGAATGAAATATTACGTAGAATCCATATCTTAATCTCAGATGAAAATCCAATAGTTGGAAAAAAACTTATAATTAAGAAAAATGATGAGAGAACAAAAAGCTCACTTTACACTTTTTTCTCAGTACTCTCGATAACTGGTTTTTCAGTTTCTATCGGACTGATAGTTCTGCTTCTAATGCGTTTTAACTTTACACTTGCCAGTCAGGGGATTTTCATTTTCTTTTTGTCGATTGTTTCGTTTCTAGCATATAGAATTAACCAAACTGCACAGACTTATACTGTTGTCGAAAGGCAGCATTTGTTTACACCTATTATTGACCTCTTCTTTATGCCTATTGCCCGAGTTGGAAGAAAGTTAACGGAAAGTATTTCCCAGATTAATATATTTTTATTCATTTTGGATTTTCTAATTGAAACACCGTTTAAAGGCCTTGTTTCATTTTTCGAACAATGGTTTTTCTTTCTTCACTCAAAAAGAGACGGCCTTGGCTAGTAATTTATAACTTCCAGAAGAACAGCGATTAGAACAGCAATTGACACTCCCATGGGAATCATTGTTAGCACCTCAAGTATTTTTTTTATAAAATTGGGAATTCTTACTCCGAATTGCTCCTCTACTCTATTTATTTGTGAAAAATAGATCATGCTGTAAATCGCAATTCCGATTAAAAGAACTGATGCAATTATTTTAAAACCTAGTAAAAAATAGTCCATATTCTATTCATTTAAAACTTGAGTGTCATATGCCTGATTCCCAAACCAGACTGATGCGGGCTGCATTCCAAATTCGTCAGAAAGATCCATAGCTGCCCTTCTCGGATCTTTTATGTAATCTAATTTAAATATTTTCTCCTGTGTGGGCCTGTCAAAAGTAACGTATACAGATCCTACATTAAATATTTCGCTTATTAGTCCTTTTGAGCTAACATCTACTTCGGTGCATCTTACTTGGTCAAGAAGTACTCCATGAACAATTCTTGAAAACATTGGACGGTATGCAACTTCTATAATTTTTCTGTTCGTTATTATGTAGAAATGAAAGAACCATTCAACCAGCTGCTTTATAAGAATCTCCAGTGAAATGCTCATGACTATTAATGCCATAAGAAGAACTGGGAAAAAGTAAATTGGTGTAAGAACTGATGAGATGGAAGCCAGTAGAACGAGTCCGAAAAGTAAAAAGATATTTAGAATTATTGGTGGAAGAAGTACGGTCCAATGCTGTCTGGTTGAAAAAATCAGATATTCGTCATGGAGTGTTAAAAACTTATTAGTAGATATTCCGTCTAGACTATATTCTGAATTTTTCATTATCACCCTCCTTTCATATTTAAATAATTGCTTTTTAATAAACCTAAGTTAATATACGTTTATTAAAAAGTACTTGCAGTAATATATATTACGCAAAATCTGTAACGCAGATTACAAAAATGCTATACTCTATTTAAATTGAAGGCGGATCCTGCAGAAAAACTTAGAGATTTTTTCGTAAAAGGAAAACCTCGTCTATATAAGAAGGGGGAGGTAATTTTAAGAGGTGACGAAATCCCGAACGGGATCTTTTTTTTAAATAAGGGCTACGTAAAAAATTATTCTTTTTCCGAAAAAGGTACTGAGTTCACTTTTATAATTTCTAGAAAGGGAGACTTCTTTCCACTCGCATGGACTTTTGTCAAAACCCGAAAACCTTATTTTTTCGAAGCGATAACTCCTTGCGTAATTTATCGACAAAGCAGAGACGATTTTTTAGCTTTCTTACTGACTAACCCTGATGTTCTTTTTTATATCACAGGCCGAATTACAAATCGTGTCGATGGACTACTTGAGCGAATGGAGCACATGGTCTTTGGAAATGCTTACGAAAGAGTTTGCTCGATTCTCTATATACTTAGTGAGAGATTTGGAGAAAAAAAGATAAATAGTGAGATCGTAATCTTGCTGCCGCTTACTCATAAAGATATCGCCAATTTACTCGGAATGGCAAGGGAGACTGTTAGCGTTGAAATTGCAAAATTAAAAAATGAAAAAATATTAAAAACAGCAGGCAAGTATTTTTATATCAGGTCGCTTAAAAAACTTCGCGAGAAGGCGATGATAAGTTAGATATCCACTACTCTTTTGTTTTAGTTAATAAACTGTAATAATAGCGGTAGTCAAAAACACCATTTTATAATATACAAAGGTGAAAATTATTTGAATAAACATTATGAAATCAACAAAAAGTGAACTGACAATCTATACAGATGGAGGATCGCGTGGAAATCCTGGGAATGCTGCTTATGGGTTTGTCGTATATATAGACGGCAAAGAAATTTATAGCGAAGGAAAATATTTAGGAATACAAACAAACAATTATGCGGAATACATGGCCGTCATAAAGTCGTTTGAGTGGGTGAAGACTAACTACAAAAATGACGTCACAATTGATCTCTACTGCGATTCCCTACTAGTCGCCTCGCAGCTAACAGGTAAATATAAAATTAAGCACCCTGTTATTAAACAGTTGGCAAAAACCGCTAAGGCGCTTGAGAGTTATTTTGAAAATGTTTCATATAGCCACGTCCTCAGGGCGCAAAACAAAGACGCTGACAGGATGGTAAATAAAGCTTTGGACGAGCGCCTTTAATTATTACCGCATAGGTTCATTTTACTCGACAATCTAATTTAAATTTCATACAATGATTAGGTATGCCAAATCTGCTCTTGGAGGAATCTTATGAAAGTAAGAAACCTCTTATCTTAATTCACACAAATAACAAAAGGCTCCAAGACCTTTTCTATAAAGAATTTTCAAAAAAACTATCTATCCTTTTTGTTTCAGATTCCCCTCCCGATCACGAAGACACTTCGACTTATCACATTAAATCATCAGATGTAAATTTGATACCGCACCTTGATGAAGAAATAGCATATGCGATTCTAATCTTTGAAGACTTAAAGGATAAAGACGGGATTGAGCATTTTATTACTAAATTTAAATCTGATAATACAAAAGCGGCAGTTTTGATTCCCGCAAGTGCTTATCTGAACTTTATTGACGTCCTTCTATCATTTAGAAATATACCTCATGTGATTCCCGCATTATATGGACAAGTTTTGGAAAATATGACTTCCGACAACGAACTTATGAAAATTATCCGAAAGGCTTTATTAAAGGAGAAAATTGAAATTAAAGGCAACGACCTTTTGCCGGTATTTCCTATTTCAGAAAGAGATCTTCTAGTTGGAATAAAGCAGCTCTTATTTGCAAATAAATCTAAGGCGCTCTACTATCTTTTCTACAAACAGCCAGAAACTATCCTTTCAGCTGTACATACACTCGCACAAATTGAACCCGAGCTTGAATTTACGATGGATCATGAGCACCCGGCAGAGCGGTTCGAAGAAAGAAGCGTAATGAATCAAAATTTAACAGATAAACTTCAGCTAAGAATAAGCTACTTAGACCGACATCTAAAAGGATTCATATACAGCATCGAGCACCTAGCAGGTATTGAACCACAAAAGCCTAAAATTTACGCAAAAACTGAAAAAAGACGACTAACACTTCCAAAGTTAAATTTTTTGAAATTTACTCCTTCTGTGTCTCTTGCACTTTTCAGCTCACTAATGCTTTTTCTACTTATTAATATTGTTTTCGGAATTGTCGGAATTCTATTTTTAAGAGGATCGATCCAAGCCTTTGAAAAAAATGATTTCCATGCGGCAAAAGAGAAGGGGATTATTGCAAAAAATGCACTAAGTGTACCAATGCCGGTACTGTCAATTACGGAAAGCGCCATGTCATATATTCCTTTTATGAATAACGCGTATAAAACGCTTCATTTAGTTACAAGTACCGCTGATCTAACCTTAGTATCAGCAGGTCTAATTGATAAACTTGACGAAACCGATGAGGGAATAACTCGAGAGGATTTCGATAAAATTCTACTGGATGCCAAATATCTTTTTCATGCAGGATCAAGAATTCTTCTAATCGAAAACAATCGTACAATTTCAAGTCTTTTAAAACCCGAAACGACAAAAACTTTAAGCCTTATGACTATTATGCCGGCTCTAATGGGTTACGACGCAAAAAAGGAGTACTTACTGCTTTTCATGAATAACGCCGAGCTAAGACCGACTGGGGGATTCATAGGATCGGTTGGAAGATTGGTTGTTGAAAACGGAAAGGTTCTCGAGTTTACAATCCAAGACGTTTATGATCACGACGGTCAACTTACACGCCACATTGAACCGCACTATATAATAAGGCGCAATCTGCAGCCCCATTTGTATTTACGTGATAGTAATTTTGATTTGGATTTTCAAAGATCTGCAAGTTTGTCAGCTATGATTTACAACCTTGAAAGTAAAAATACACCAGATGGAGTAGTGGCAGTCGATTTTAATCTTGTTAAAAAAATTCTTGAAATTACAGGACCTATAAAACTAAGTGCTTATGACAAAACCATAGACTCTGAAAACAGTCTGGATTTTCTGCAAAACACAATTGAAGAAAACTTTTTCCCCGGATCAACTCAAAAAAAAGACATATTAAATGATCTTTTCAAAAATATAACTATAAAGCTTGAGCAAAATCCCGAGTATTTAGTAAGCATCGGACTTGCGCTGCCACAGCTTCTTGAAGAAAAACATATACTTCTTGCGTACCAAAAACCGCATATCCAATCACTTTTATCAGCACTAAATTTTGGAGGTCATATCCCTATGACAAACAAAGATGACGAAAACACAATATACGACATCTTAGGATTTAATGAAGCAAATATCGGAGTTAATAAAGTTAATAAGGATCTTTCCAAAAGTATTTTTTACGAGGCAGATTTAACTTCGCGCCTTTCTAAAGCAAAGATTTCCTTTAGAAATTCGAGTAAAACAGATGACTATAAAACTTATCTAAGACTTATTGCTCCAAAAAATAGCGTGCTTTTGAATTTAAAAATAAACGGTAAAGTAGTGGAAACTATTGATGCAATTATTGACCCCAGAATATATGAAGCCCCAAATTTTTCACCCGACAAATCTGTTTATGAAGTTGACAGCACTAATGACTATGATAAGAAAATATTTGGTACTGTAGTTGAAGTGAGGCGGGGAGAGATAAAAAGTGTGGAATTTGAATATACGAATCCTTTGCTCTTTTTGAATGACGGAAAAAATGAATACGATCTTTATGTAATTAAGCAACCCGGAACTGATAAGACCCAGTCTTTGTTTAGCGTCCTTTTTCCAGATGACTTTATAGCAAAAGGAGACTCTATTAACTCATTTGGCAATGGGAATATTAAAATTGAAAATGAGCTTAAAACAGATCTAGATTATAAAGTTTTTTTCACAAAGGAATAACTGCAAAATATATTTAAATGTCTGTTTTTTAGAATTTAGATAAATTTGATATAATACTTTTACTCATTTTTGCCCAACCCCAATTTAAATATGAATAAAAAAAAGAGAATAAGCGGATTTTTTACAGGAAAGGTATTTAGATTTATAATCATGCCTATTTTTCTTCTCTCAATCATTGGTTTTATTGTTTTTCTTTACTTTTTTGTTCTGAAAGATATTCCTCAGGCAACGCAACTTGGATCAAGCAGTGTAGCACAGTCAAATAAGATTTATGACCGAAATGGACAGCTGCTATATACAATGTATACTGGACGCAATCAGTCCTTTGTCCCGCTAGAAAAAATCCCTAAGACACTTCAACAGGCAACTATTGCAATTGAGGATAGGAATTTTTATAACCACGGTGCGGTTGATTTTCAGGGAATTATAAGAGCTCTATGGGTAAATGCCAGCGGCGATAGGGTAGAGGGAGGATCGACTCTAACACAGCAGCTGGTTAAAAGCTCGCTCTTAACACCTGAAAGAACAATACAGCGAAAGATAAAGGAAATAATTCTTTCATATATAGTTGAAATGCTTTACTCAAAGAATAAAGTTCTTGAAATGTATCTCAACCGCGTTGCTTATGGAGGAACTGCTTATGGAGTTGACGCCGCAAGTCAAGTTTATTTTAATAAAAAGGTTTCAGAGCTAACGCTTGCAGAGGCCGCGTTTCTTGCTGGTCTTCCACAGGCTCCAAGTGCATATTCTCCCTTCGGATCCAATCCTGAACAGGGCATAGAAAGGCAAAAGAGAGTACTTCAAGTAATGCTTGAAGAAGGATATATAACTCAAAAACAATACGACGATGCTTTAGATGAAGAATTAGAATTTTCAGCAATTAGAGACGAAATAAAAGCTCCGCATTTTGTTTTTTATATTAGAAAATTGCTCGCTGAAAAATATGGAGAGGAAACAGTCGATAAGGGAGGGCTTATTATTACTACAACGCTTGATCTAACAAAACAAAAACTAGTTGAGGATGCGATAGCAACTGAGGGCGCAACGCTCAGTCCGAATAATTGGTACAACGCAGCTGCGGTTATTTCAGACCCAGGAACAGGGGAAATTCTAGCAATGGCTGGATCTCGCGATTACTTTGACAGCGAACACGATGGAAATGTTAATGTCGCTACATCAAAACGTCAACCCGGGTCATCGATAAAACCGATTAACTACGCAACGGGATTAATTAATAAATTTACTGCGGCAACGCCATTTGTAGACGACAAAATATGCTTTCCTAACCAAGGAGGCGCATCTTACTGTCCTAGAAATTATGACGGCAAATTTCATGGAGTAGTGCAAATGAGAGATTCACTTGCTAACTCGTATAATATCCCTGCTGTTAAAATGCTCCAGCTAAATACTGTAGAGAGTATGATTGATGTCGCTTCAAAAATGGGCATTACTTCTTTTACTGATGAACCTGAAAGATATGGACTATCACTAACGCTTGGGGGAGGAGAAGTAACTATGCTTCAAATGACAGAGGCTTTTGGAGTATTTGCAAATTCGGGATATAGAATTCCGCTTCAGGCAATTTTAAAGATAGAGCGCGCAAATGGAGATATAGTTGAAGAGTATAACCCTCCTAAAACACCCCTATTAGGAAAAAAGGTTATGCCTGAGGGAGTGGCCTTTATTATCTCGCATATTTTGCAAGATAACAGCGCAAGAACGCCTGCATTTGGAGCAAATTCACCGCTTAAAATTCCAGACTATCCAGTATCTGTTAAAACAGGTACGACAAATGACTATCGTGATAACTGGACGATTGGATACACTTCGTCGTTTGTTACATCTGTATGGGTAGGAAATAATGACAATACGCCCCTACGCGGAGTAACCTCGGGCATAACAGGCGCAGCGCCTATTTGGAATGACATTATGACACTTCTTCTTGAGGGTACTGATCCTCAAGAGTTAAAGCAGCCGGAAAGTGTAGTTGGTGCTTCTATATGCTCAGATTCAGGATTAAGACCTCAAGCATCAGGATCACCGTATGTTTGCCCAACACGCTATGAATATTTTCTAAAAGGGACAGTACCAACTAAAGTAGATCCTGGCCTTACAAAAGTATTTATAGATAAAACGACAAATACACTTGCAGCCCAAGGCCAAACTGAAAACGTTGAAGAACGAGATGGGAAAATAGTTACCGATCCAACAGGGGACACTTACTGCACAACGTGTGCTCCTCCGGCAGCAGAAACTACTCCAACTCCTGCTCCGTAAAACGGTTAAATAACATTCCTAGTAATAATGCAGTCATTAACATTCCCTGCTGAAGAGTTATAGGAAAATGGTCAAAAAAACTTACTATTAGAAGCTCCAATATTAAAAGAGAAATAATAAACCCAAAAAGCCTGCGATTCCTAACTAGCTTTATCATTTTAATTACTATTTTTTCCAGGAAAATAATAACTGGAATTATTCCAAAAATTCCTATCTGAACCAATATGTGAATATACACATTATGCACAGGCTGAAATCTGGCAAATATAGGAAGCGTATTATTAAAATTGCTTAAAAAGGTATTATTGATTCCAACGCCAAATAATGGATTTGTAAAAAACATCTGCAGATTAACAGTTAACAATTCCCACCGTATTTTTAGCGCTTCGATAAAAGAGGATAGTAAAAGAAATCTTCCGGAAAAAATAGTGAGATAGAGGGGAACTACAATAAGACCAAGTAATGCTAAGTACAGCATATGTTTTTTTGATTTTATTACTACAATTGCGCTTGAGATTAAGGTCAGAATTATTATTAATCTGGACGCTGTAAGTAAAAGGGATAGGAATATTAAAAATACAAATAAAATATAAAAATAGGATCTTTTCGTTCTTTTGCCTATAGATATATATGATGCGCCTAAAATAAGTGCGATTGAAAGAAAAAACGCTAAAACATTCGGATGAGGAAAAGTTCCATACGGTCTTAATATCTCATTTCCCTGAGAGAAAAACGTTGCAATTCCTACTGTATCGACACTAAAACTTCGCTCTCCAAGAAAGTACAAAGGGCCATTTATCGATCGTTGCAGTAAAAATTGGAAGAAAGAAATAATCGATTGAATAACTGCAGAAAAAAGCAGAACGTCAATTAGGGTATTGCTGCTTATTTTGCTGAATTTATATTGGGAGATATACCATCCGAAAAATATCATTTCTATAATTCTCAGACTAAAAAAGAACGAGATATCAGGGTCTTTTGCAAGAAAAGACGAAAGCAGTAGTGAAAATAAAAAAAGAATGAATATAAAACTATTTGATAAACCTTTTAATAAAACGCTTTTATGAAAGAGGAGAGTAAAAGCAAAAAGTAAAAAAATTAGTAAGTCGCTTAAATATATAGTCGGCGAGAGATAGTCGAGTCGAATACCGTTAATAAAAGCGAAATTTGGCCAGAAATGCTTGCCCACCTGGAGACTTACTGCAAAAATCGTAGTGTAAAAAATTATGCCCTCAAGCTTTCGTAGATACAACATGAGCTTTTAGAAGTAGGGCAAGAGTTATTTCTTTTTAATGACTAAAAATCTATCGCGTCCTTCACCTTCTGATTCTGAATAGACCATCTCGTCATCCTTTAACAGCATATGGACATATCTTCTCTCCCATGGCTTAAGGCCTTTAATTGGTTTATCAGACCCGGTTGCTTCAACTTCCTCTTTAAGTCTTCCTACTAAGCCCTGAAGATATTCTTCTCGCTCTGATCTATAGTTTCCTATTTCGATTGTTATCTGGTGATATTCGCCGCTTTTTTGAGCGATAATCATCTTAAGAATTAACTCAAAAGCAGCAAGAGTATTTCCGTGCTTACCTATTAAAAAAGCGTTTTGTTCTCCAGCGTCAATTCCTACTCTATAAGAATCGTCTTCTTTTCCTACACTTATAGTCGATTCTATTTCTAATAGATCAAGAAGCTTTTGCGCTTCATCTTTTATGTTATTTTCCAGTTCTTTCATATTTATTTAGCTGTGGAATCCATTGGACTAGTCCGCCAAAACCGACCAAAAGATACTGCTGAAGTATACCAAAAAGAGTAAATGTATTCCAATATAACGATAGACCTATCGGGAGTGTAAAGGAGAAGAATCCTATCATAATTGGAAAGATAAAAAGAGACTGCTTCATAAAGGTTGTTTGAAAATCATCACTGCCGCTTTTTGGAAGTGGATTCTTACTCATCATCATCTTTGAAAGAATTAATTGGAAAAATCCAGTCGCAATAGGCACAAGAACTATTAGTGGATTTGACGCAAATAAGTCTGCGGGTTTTGCTGCAAGCTCAATTCCAAAAAAAGTCGTCTCCCAAAATTGATTTGGCTTTAAGAAATCAAAATACAGAAGCGGAGTAACCTCAGAAAGAAATTTATCAAAAGTATTAATTGAAACTGTATTTATAAGTACATGATACAAAGCAAAAATAATCGGCATTTGTACGATTGCCGGAAGGCATCCCGCAGCAGGATTAATATTATATTTCTTATAGAGCTTCATCGTTTCTTCCTGCTGTTTTTGTCTGTCTTTCTTGTATTTCTCTCGTATCTCTTTCATCTCAGGTCCAAGTTCCTGCATTTTTTTACTGGATTTAATTTGTGCAGACATTAAGGGGAAGAGGAGTATTCTTAAAAATATTGTTAAAAGAATAATCGCAAATCCCAAAGCAAAATATACTCCAATTGACGAAAGGAGCTGGTAAAAAACGAGAAGCACGTTAGTAATCGGCTGAGTGAATAGAATTTGAAAAATATCTGTTATTCCCATTTTAAATTTTTGATATTGATTCCTTTAAAACGTTCTCGATTTGGGCATCTTCTATACCTATAATTTGAGGCCTTACATATATGACCAGATCGATTGTATCGTTTTTTTCTGCCAGGTGTTGTCTAAGAATATTTAATATTTTCCTTTTTATCTGATTCCTAGTAACTGCCTTTTTCGAAACTTTTTTACTAACAACTACTGCATTTGTACCTGTATCACCCGATGCAGCGCCGTATCTTAATGTAAAATATGGAGTTGAGATCGCCTTTCGGGGCAAACCTTTTTTAAAAGAATATCTCTTCTCTTTTTCAAACATTTTTTAAGGGTACAATTTTTAACTAGAAAGAATTAATAATTTTGCACTGCAAAACCTAGACGTTCTTTCTACCTTTTAACTGTCTTCTTTTAATAACGGCTTTTCCGGATCTCGTTTTAGATCTGACTAGAAAACCGTGTTTTTTAAGACCCTTTTTTTTGTTGGCTTTTGTTAATAACTCTGGCATGAGTGTGATAATACCAAAATTAAGCTAAAAAAACAAGCAATTTACACTAAAAACTAATTCAAAGACTTGCAAAACTTTATCAGTTTGTTATTCTTAAAAGTAATGGTAAGAATTGCAATAAACGGTTATGGAAGGATAGGACGCGTTGCACATCGCATTATTATTGAAAAATTTTCCGATGAAATTGAGGTTGTGGCTATCAATGCTGGTAAAAGCACAGATCTAAAAGGCTGGATGTATCTTCTTAAGTATGATACAAACTATGGGCCGTTAATGAATCATAAATTTTCTATAATTACAGCTCAAGAGAAACCCTTAAATGTTCAGTCAGAAGCTGAGTTTTTAGGATGGTTAGTTGTTGATAGCAAAGAAATTGCCATATTTGCTGACCGCAAACCTGAAAACCTCCCATGGGCAGCGATGAATATTGATAGCGTAATTGAATCTACGGGAGCATTTACTGAGTACGACGAGCTAAAACTTCATATCAACGCAGGCGCAAAATCAGTTATATTGTCAGCTCCATACAAAGGTGACATACCGGTCCCGACATACGTTTTAGGAGTAAATGCAAATCCCTCCGGTGAGGCTTTCTCAAACGTAATTATAAATAACGCATCGTGTACAACAAATTGCATATCTCCGGTTGCAAAGATTCTTGAAAATGCCTTTGGAATCGAAAAAGCGATGATGACAACAATTCACGGATATACATCTGATCAAAGGATTCAGGATGGAGGACACAAAGATTATAGACGAGCAAGAACTGCCGCAGAAAATATAATACCAACCTCAACAGGCGCAACAAAGGCTGCAGCTGAAGCAATTCCGTCTCTAAAAGGAATTTTTGACGGTCTTGCGATTCGCGTTCCTGTTCCTGTCGGATCCTTATCGGATTTTACGTTCCTTCTAAAAAGAGATACTACTCCTGAAGAGATAAACGAATTATTTAAAAATGCAGAACAAAACGAATATAAAGGCATAATAGAAACAACGACTGATCCAATAGTGAGCTCAGATATAGTAGGAAATCCTCATTCGTCAATAATTGACCTTTCCCTAACGCAAGTAGTAGGAGGAAATATGGTAAAAATTATCGCATGGTACGATAATGAATTCGGATATGCTAACCGGCTCGTTGAACAAACGCTGCTACTTGGCAAAAACGTGTCAATGTCTTAAAATAGGCAATGGCACAAGAATTACCTCTGATAAAAAATATTACAGTCTCCGGGCGTATAGGAAGCGGCGCGACAACTCTTGCAAAAAAACTTTCAGAAAAATTGAACTGGGACCTTCTTGAGGGCGGAGTGCTCTTTGAAAAGATAATGGCAGACCTTAATCTTGACCAATCGCAAGTTGAATCCCGCCCTGATCACTTTGATCTTGAATACGAAGAGAAGATAAAACACTTGTTAAAGGATAAAGATCATCATATTATTCAAAGTCATCTAGCAGGTTATGATGCGCAAGGAATAAACGGAGTGTACAAAATATTAGTTATCTGTGAGGATAAACACGGAAATGACATGCAAGATATTAGAATTGACAGACTTGTAAATCGTGATAACAAACCTGTGGCAGATGCAAAGACAGAAGTCTTAGAGCGGGAAAAAGAACACCTGGCAAAGTTTCGCCGTTTATACGCTAACAATGATCCGAACTGGATTTACTGGGACAAAAAATATTATGATTTAGTAATTAACACTTACGATCATAACCAAGAAGAGGCTTTAAGAGAAGTTTTTAAGTCTATTCCTGGTATAAAGTAGCTAGTGCAGCGCTGGCGTAGGCGATGGACGAAATGCACGGCAAGTAGAAGATCCTTCAGTTCCAGATATGAAATAGGCGTCATATCCAAAACAATTCTTTTTAACTACATCTCCAGGAATTACAATCGACTCAGTATTGTCATTTATTACTAAATTTTCCATGATATTTCTCCACAAAGGCGCGGCGCCAGTAATTCCCGAAGCAAGTGTCGGTGAGAGCGGAGTATTATCATTATTTCCTACCCACGTTGCTACAACATAATCATTAGTAAAACCTACAGTCCAATTATCCCGCTTGTTATCTGTCGTTCCAGTTTTAACAGAAACTCTTCTTCCCTCAATATTTAATGGCGAATTTGACCCAAAGGCGCTGCTTCTTGCCTTATTATCAGACAAAATGTCTTCTAAAATAAATGCAACGCTGCGCTTTATCACTTGAGAAGGCTTTACTTCTTTTTCATATATAACTCTTCCCATACTGTCCTTAACACTGATTACGGGTTCGGGATCTACCTTCATACCGTCATTTGCCACAACTCCATATGCAGTAGCCAGATCAAGCATTGTTACCTCATTGCCGCCTAAGGTAATCGATAATCCATAAGGCTTATCAGAACTCCATGAAGATATTCCCATTCTTCGTCCATAGTCAGCAATCACATCTGGTCCTATTTTTTCAGTAATTCTTACTGCCGGTATATTATATGAATTAGCAAGAGCAAGCCTTAGAGGAACCATTCCGTGATACCTGCCATCATAATTAACCGGACGGTAGCTTTCAGCGCCTTCAATTTTGATAGTAACTGGAGTATCCTGCAAAAGACTGCCTTCGCTAAATCCATTCTCGAGTGCGGCTGCGTATGTTATTAGTTTTATTGTAGAACCGGGTTGACGGAGTGAGGTAACGAGATTTACATTACCGTCACCTTCCTCGTCAAAAAAATCTTTGCTTCCCACCATTGCTAAAATGTCTCCATTTGAAGGATCTATTACGACTGACGCTGCATTTCCTATCCCTAAATATCCGTTTTCAGCAACAGTTTTTTTTACCTGTTCTTCAACATATCTTTGTATATTCAAATCCAGTGTTGTAACGACGCGAAGTCCACCGCGCTCAACTTCATATAGACCATACTTTTCCTCAAGTTTTTCTTTTAGATACATAACGAAGTGGGGTGCTTTTATAGATGTCTGCGGCGTATTAAAAACAAGAGGTTTTCTATAAGCGTCGTAAGCCTCAGGCTCAGTTATATACCCGTCTCTTACCATAGCCGTAAGAACTTCCCATTGTCTTTTTCTCCATACGTCATCTGAATTAATAAATGGAGAATATATAGACGGAGCACGTGGAAGACCAGCAAGAAATGCGGCTTCAGAAAGATTTATATCAGAAACATCTTTTCCAAAATACAAATTGCTTGCAGCCTCTATTCCCCACGCAGTACCGCCATAAGGAACGTAATTGAAATAAAGCTCAAGAATCTGATCTTTACTGTAGTTTTGCTCCGTCCAAACAGCAAGAACGACCTCCTTTGCTTTTCGAATTATAGTCGGCTCTGGGGTAAGAAGAGCAGACTTAATGAGCTGCTGCGTAATTGTGGATCCTCCCTGAAGGTCTTCTTTTGTAATATTTGAAACAATTGCGCGACTTATTCCTCTGATATCAAATCCGGGATGGCTATAAAAATTTTGATCTTCGATTGCTATCGTTGCCTCTTTTAAAAAATCGGGGATTTCATTTAAATTTACTATCGTTCTATTTTGATTTGCATAGAACTCATAAAGCAGTTCTCCATTTCTGTCATAAAGCTTGGTTGTTTGAGGTATTTCAGCGACAGACAGCTTATCAAGAGTCGGAAGATCTGAAATAAAAACATAAATAATTAATGGAATTAATATAAAAAAAAGTGAAAATACTATTCCAATTAAAAAATATTTAAGCTTTGAGAAGAAAGTATAATTGTATGTTTTTTCCTCAATTTTTTTCTTCTCTTTTCTTTCTTTCTTTTGATTTATTTTTTTTGCATGTTTTATTTTGAAGCTAAAATTACTCCATTTGATCTTAGGAAGTCTTACCTTTGGTAAATCTGGAAGCTCCACGCTGAAACTATAAGTTCTTATTCTAGATAAAATTCTTACAATATAATTAAAAAATTTTAGAGCCTTTGAAAGCGAGGATTTGAAAATAAACTCAACAAAATTTCCTAGACGAATCAATAAATAAGCTGTTAAATAGAAGAAAAACTTTAACACTGCCATAATATTGAAATAAAAAATTATTAAAATAAAATCTTTGGGCAGCGACTTATTACTTAACATATTATATTAAATTTATAGGATAACTTACAATAAGTATTTACTCATACAAAAATTTGCAAAATAGAGCAAAAATCTTTCCATTTATTAGAAATCGTGCTACAGTAAACGCATATGAACGTTTTAGTGGTAGGATCGTGCCTTATTGATTTTTTTATCCGAATTGAAGAGAGTAGTCTGGTCGAAATTGAAAATAATCGCGTCTCCTTTCCCCTGGGAGCAAAGCTACCGATTGATATTAAATCTCTTTCTCTTGGTGGAAATAGTGCAAACGTTTCATCAGCATTAAATAATCTCTCTGTTAAAACAGTACTCTATACATATCTTGGAAATGACCCTTTATCTAAACATATCCGCGAGAAAATGGAGCAGAAAAACATAAAGCTTATAGTTGACCCAATTGAAACGACAACGGGGTCTCTGTCGTTAATTTTTGACTTTCCACAAGACCGAATAATTTTTTCCCATCACAATAAAACAGATTATAATTTTGATGAAACTAGAATTAATGAAAAACCTGATTATATTTTCTTAACTTCTATTGGTAATAAATGGGAAGGGGCTTATGAAAAAGTTCTTTCTTATGCTGAAAATAATAATATTCCGATAGCTTTTTCGCCTGGATCGCAGCAATTAAAAAATATAAATGACATATTTATAAAAGTTGTAAATCAGGCAAAAGCGCTGATGTGCAATATAGATGAAGCACGGATGATAAATAAAGCACTAACCGGAAACGATGAAACAGATACTAAAGAACTATTAATAAGTCTTAAAAGAAATAACTTCGACATCTTATCAGTAACGGATGGAGCAAATGGCGCCTACGCTGTTGATAGTAAAAATTCAGTTTATAAAATAAATTCAATAAAGCCTGAGGGATATGAGAAAACGGGCGCAGGTGATGCATACGCAGGTGCATTTTTAGCAGCGATTTTAAAGAGTAAACCGATAGAAACTGCAATGCGGTGGGGCGTAATCAACTCTGTAGGAGAAATGAAGCATATTGGCGCCCAAACCGGACAGTTGACACTTGATCAGATGGAACAAGAAGACTCAACGAATCAAGCGCTTAAAGTTGAAAAAATATGAAAGTTTATTTAGCATCAGATCACACAGGATTAAAGGAAAAGGAGAGTTTAAAAAATTTTCTACAAGAAAAAGGTTATGATGTCCAGGACTGCGGAGCATATTCGTATGACAAAGATGATGACTATCCAGATTTTATAGCAAAAGCCGCAGAAGAGGTATCAAAAGACCCAAGCTCTATTGGTTTCATATTTGGAGGGTCAGGCCAGGGAGAACAAATGACAGCAAATAAATTGCGCGGCGTAAGATGCGCGCTTTTTTATAGCGAAGCAAAACCTATAACAGCAATTGATATTACCGGAGCAAAAAGTGATGACTCTTATGAAATAATAAAACTTTCCAGACAGCATAACGATGCGAATATGCTTTCTTTTGGAGTAAGATTTTTAAATATAGAGCAGATTCTAAAGGCAGCTGAAATATTTCTGAATACTCCTTTTTTAGATGAAGCGCGGCACGTGAGACGAATTGATAAAATTAAAGCCGTAGAAAATGGACAATAACAAATTTGAAATTATTCCGGGAATTCTCGAAAAGGACTGGGAGGCAATTGAGGAAAAGTTAAAAAAAATAAAAACTTTTGCCAGATCCGCCCACATCGACATAATTGACGGTAAATTTGCAGATAATAAGACTTTTTTCGACCCAAATCCATTCAAAAAATATTCGTCAGACTTACTTCTTGAGGTGCACCTCATGGTCGATAACCCAATTCAGTATCTAAAACCTTTTGCATCATCCGGATTTAAGAGATATATAGGCCACGTTGAGAAAATGCCAAACGTTGCTGATTTTATTGCTGAGGGACAAACATTAGGAGAAGTAGGGCTTGCGCTTGACGGTCCAACAGATATAAACATTATTAACGATGTTAACTTAAACGATTTAGACTGTCTTCTGATTTATGCGTCTGAAAAGGTAGGATTTGCAGGTCCACCAATGATGCCTGAGAGACTAGAAAAGGTAAAAGAGCTACGGGCAAGAACTGATATTCCAATTGAGGTTGATGGTGGAATAAAAGATCACAACCTTCTTATGGCACTTTCTGTCGGCGCAACGCGTTTTGTAGCAACCAGCTTTATTTGGAATAGTAATGACCCTAAGAGTAATTACGAAAAGCTAGAGCAACTTCTACATTAATAGTGCTCTTAAAAACGGAGTGAATATAATTATTACTTGAATAAGAAGTGTTACAAATACCGAAAAATATAAAAAATTATTGCGTGGAAAAATACCTCCGCGAATAATAAAGACCATAACCATCTCGCCAAGAATTAAAGTGTTAAATGTAATAAAGCGCGCCATCTCTACAGAAAAAACTCTAAGAAGCAAAATATAAAGAATAAAAAGAATAATTACGAAAGGAATTGTAATAGTTAATATATATTTAATTCTTTTTTTTGAAAGTATCTGCTCGGAAACGCTTCTCGGCTTTTGAGTCATAAGACTATTTCCTTTAGTGTCAGTTGAAAGAGCGAGCGCTGGTGTACCGTCACTCACTAAATTTACCCAGAGAATTTGCGTAGGAGTAAGTGGAATAGGAAGGCCAAAAACTATTCCTAAAAAAATTAGCGAAAATTCCGCCAGATTTGATGAGAAGAGAAATATTACGACTTTTATAATATTTCTAAATATTGCCCGGCCTTCCTCAACTGCTCTGGTTACTGTAAACAGGTTATCATCGGTTATAACTATATCCGCAGCCTCCTTAGCAACGTCAGTACCGGAAAGACCCATTGCAACACCTATATGAGACTCTGAAAGAGCGAGGGCATCATTTACGCCGTCACCTGTAACTGCAACTATTTCACCCTTTTTCTTATATAAATTGACCAGCCTTAGCTTATCCTCAGGCATCATACGCGCAAAAATACTAACTGTATCGAGTAAATCTGACAGCTCTTCGTCTGACAATTTCGATATTTCATCGTGAGTTAGGACGCTGCTTCTTACTGCTGCAAGACCTATCTCCTCACCTATATGAAAGGCTGTATCAGGATTATCTCCAGTTACCATAACGACTCTAATTCCGGCTTTTCTAGCGCGTTCAATTGCCTCTGCAGCCTCGACTCGAGGAGGATCGTATATTCCAATAAACCCAAGCAGACTAAATTCTTTTTCACTTTTTTTCTTATAGGCAAAGGCGATCACGCGAAGACCCTGAGAGATAAATTTATTAAATTCTTTTTCACTTTTTTCCCCGTCTTTTTTGGAAACTAATTTAAATATTGATTCAGGAGCGCCTCTAACAAATGTAAATTCGTCTTTATTGTTATTCCATTTCACCTCAATTAGCTTATTTATAGGGTCAAATGGCTTTTCCTCAATTACTTTTCCGTTATTTCTAAATTCTTCAAAATCTTCAATTTTTTCGTGCGCGTACATTAAAAAGGCACCGTCAGTCTTGTCTCCTATAATCTCAGTCTTGCCTCCTTCTTGAACTAGTAAAGATGCTGTATTACCAAGCGTTGCTGCGCGCATCAGGTATTCAAATTTGCTCTCATCCAGTAAATAGTGGTGCTTAACATGCATTCTATTTTGCGTTATCGTTCCCGTTTTATCGGATAAAATAATAGTCGTTGCACCTAGAGTTTCAATTGCTGCCATTTTTCTTACAATCGTTTTTGCCTTAACCATTTGATACGCACCAACTGCAAGAGCAAGCGTCACAACAAGAGGAAGACCTTCCGGGACTACTGCTACTGCAACGCTAACACTAGTTAAAATCATTTCGCGCAGAGCTCTTCCCTGGAAAAACCCGATCGGGATAAGAACGAGTGAGGCAAAAAGAGCAAAAAGCGCGAGTCTTTTGCCAAGCGTGTCGAGACTGCTCGCAAGAGGCGTCCTAGGCTTTTCAGCTTTTATTATTTCCTGTGCTATAACACCTAGTCGAGTCGAGTAGCCCGTTTTTTCAATGATCATATGTCCTCTCCCTTGAACAATGAATGTTCCGGCAAAAAGACCTTCATCCTTCTTCTTTTCAACGGGAAGCGATTCTCCGGTTAAAACTGATTCATCAACCTCCATTTCAACATCAGTAATAAGTTTTCCGTCGGCAGGAATCTTGTCTCCCTCGCGAAGAATTACGATGTCACCGGGAACTACATTTTTTGCTTCAAGCTCGACTTCTTTTCCGTCTCTGTATACTCGAACGAGTGGAACTGTTAATCCCTGCAATTTCTCAAGAGTTTTTTCAGCTCTATATTCCTGAATAAACCCGAAAAATCCATTAAAGATTAGAATTGCCAGAATAATTATGCTATCAACTATTTCGTTTATAAAATATGAAAATACAGCAGCCAGAAAGAGTATAGCTGCCAAATAATTCGCATATTGAGAGAGAATTAATTTAATGACAGAAAACTGCTTTTTTTTAGAGATCGTATTTTCGCCAAATTTGCTTAATTTTTCCAGCGCCTCGGCATTTGTCAAACCAATATTATCGTTTTTCATAAATTTCCTTTGCAATAAGCCCTATATTTTCCCGTGCCTTATTCTCATCAACTATTCCCTGAGTCATAACCACTAAAATGAATGGCGACTCTTTTGCCTCAATTATTCCAGCATCGTGAACCATATTGTCCGCATCTCCTATCTTATGATATACAGGCAAGTCTTTAATAAATCGCGGGAGGCGGTCTTCAAACTCGGTATTCGACATATAATCCATCAACTCTTTTTTTAAAGCTTCAGTCATAAGCTCATTATTGTAAAATTTATTAAAAAGATTCCCGACGTCTTTTGGAGACGTTTCATTAAAAGCAATATTTGTTGCTGCCATTTCGTTTTCATCGACAAAACTTTGGATCTTATCCTCGCCAAGTCTTATCGTAAGAAGGTGTATCGCAGTATTATCTGAATGCTGAAAAGCAAGTTCTGCGAGTTTTTTTAAAGTATAAACCCCGCCGGGCTCTTCGTATCTCAACTTCCCTGTTCCATAATCCTGAATATCGTCTGCAAGTAAGGTTATCTTTTCCTCGAGATCAATTTCTCTTTTTGATGCGAGCGAGTAGAGGTAAAAAACAACCGGTATTTTATTTATCGATGCGGCGGTTAAAATCGTATTATGATCAAGTCCAAATGCTTCACCGGTTTTTAGGTCTTCGTAATAAATACTATAGTCACCTTCGTATTCAGACGTTAATAACTTTATATCGTCTCTCAACTCGTCAGCTGAAAGTGAATTTTTAGTAATAACTGATGGCGCTTTTAATGCAGGCAAGAACTCGAGCTGACGCCCAAGCATAATTAAAAAAAGAGTGTAAAAAACAAATAGTAAAATCTTTTTCATACCATCTCGTGAGTTCTTGGCCTATACTGCAAAGCCTCTAAAACGTGCTCCCTTTTTATCTCTTGTGAAGAGTCTAAATCTGCAATAGTTCTGGCAACTTTTAGAACCTTATGGAACGATCGAGCAGAAAGAGACAGCCTGTCCGCTGCCTGCTTCATTAAATCTTTTATCTCATCCGACAGTTTTAAATAATTTTTTATATCCCTTGCACTCATTTGACCATTCGTTAATGTATTTACACTGCTAAATCTTTTCTTTTGAATATCGATCGCTTTTTTTATCCTGACCCTAACTGTTTTTGATTCTTCCAGATTTTCTTCGTTTATAAGCTTTTCAGTTTTAACTGCGGGAACATCTACGTGAATATCTATTCTATCAAGAAGCGGGCCGGAAAGTCTTTTTTGGTACCGAAGGACTTGTGTTGGACTGCATATACACTCCTTTGTTGAGTCTCCCAAATATCCGCACGGACAGGGATTTGCAGCAGCAATCAGCATAAAGTCAGCCGGAAAAGAAATTCTTTGCTTAGCTCGTGAAATCGAAACGACTCCGTCCTCAAGAGGCTGCCTTAATGATTCCAGTACGTTTCTTGAAAATTCCGGAAGCTCGTCGAGAAATAAAACGCCGCGGTGAGCAAGAGAAATTTCTCCAGGGCGAGGATTTGCAGACCCTCCGATTAGCCCGACATATGACGTAGTGTGGTGCGGACTTCTAAAGGGACGAGTTACCATAAAGCGATTGCCATTTAAAAGTCCTGAAATACTGTAGATTTTAGTAACCTCAAGCGCCTCTTTAAATGTAAGATTTGGTAGAAGTGAAGGGATAGTTTTTGCTATTAAAGTTTTTCCGCTTCCCGGCGGACCTTTTAGTAAAATATTATGCCCTCCGGCAACTGCGACCTCAATTGCGCGCTTGACTGCCTCCTGGCCGCGAATATCTTTTAAATCGTTATCATAACTGCTTTCATCCTGCAGACTATTAAAATCGACGCTAACAACTTTTTCCAGACTTTTTTGATCATTTAAAAAAAGAATTAAATCTTTTAGGTTTGTTACTGCATAGATATCGATCCCGTCAACCATCGACGCTTCTTCTTTATTTTCCAATGGCACAAATACTCTTTTAAAGTTCATTTCCTTTGCAAGTAAAATTGCGGGTAAAACTCCTCTGGTAACTCGAAAATTTCCGTTTAATGATAACTCTCCTATAAAAAGCGCGTCTGAAAGGTCTTTATCAATTTGATCAGACGCTTTAAGGATTGAGATGGCGATCGGCATATCAAAGCTTGACCCTTCTTTCGGAAGATCAGACGGTGCGAGATTTACTGTTATTCTTTTTACAGGAAAATCTACTCCGCTATTTTTTATCGCTGAGCGAACGCGCTCTCGTGCTTCTTCAACAGCCTTATCGGGAAGACCTACTACGGTAAAGGAAGGGAGACCGTTTAAAATATCTGTTTCGACTTCGACTAAAAATCCGTCAACTCCGACCACAGCAGACGACATGACTCTAGAGACCATAGAATTAGTATTAGGCCTGCTCTGAGTGAAGTCAAGCAACGCATGACTGACGCGAATGGGTATTTAGTATTAAGTATCAAGTGTAAACTGTGTGCTAAAATGTGCTAACAAAACTATTATCTCTTTTCTAATACCTATTACCTAACTCATGGATCCAATTGAAAAAATAAAACAAAAAATAGATATAGCAGACCTTATAAGTGAGTATATTACTCTAAAACGTGCAGGACAAAACTTCAAAGGCCTATGCCCATTTCATGGAGAAAAAACCCCGTCTTTTGTAGTTTCATCAGAAAGACAGGTATGGCACTGCTTTGGATGTCAAAAAGGAGGAGATCATTTCTCTTTTATCGAGGAAATTGAAGGAATATCTTTTTCAGAAAGCCTAAAGCTTCTTGCTGAAAAAGCAGGAGTAAAACTGACAACTACTCCTTTTCGTAATCAGGCAGAACAAGAAAAAAATACTCTCTACGAAATAAATCATTTAGCGTCTCAGTACTATAATTTCATCCTTACAAAGCATAGCGCTGGAAAAGTAGCTCTGGAGTATTTAACCAACTCGCGCGGAATTAACGAGAAGCTTATTGCAACCTTTATGCTGGGATACGCACCAGACAGTTATGATGCACTGACAAGCTATCTTATAAAAAAGCACTCGTACGACAAAAACCAAATTATAAATGCGGGACTAGCAACTGAAAGAAATGGACGCATATTTGATTTCTTTAGAAACAGAATTATTTTTCCTATCCAAGACGCCAGATCTAATGTGATCGGCTTTTCTGGTAGAACTCTTGATAATTCAAATCCTGACAGTCCTAAATACATTAATACACGTGAAACTTTAGTTTATAAAAAGGCATATTCTCTTTACGGTATAAATTTTACAAAAGAGCATATTAAAAAAGAAGGAAAGGCGATTCTTATGGAAGGAGAATTTGACGTATTATCATCAATTGCAAATGGGATAGGAAATGTTGTTGCTATAAAAGGAACTGCACTTACCGAAGAGCAGATTAATTTATTAAAACGATTTACAAAAAAAATAGTTTTTTGTTTTGATACAGATATCGCAGGAATTGAGGCCCAAAAAAGATCTATTCAGCTGATAGAGGAGGAGGGAATCAGCTCAGCTGTTGTCATTCCGCCAAACGGTAAAGATCCAGATGAACTTTTAAGGACGAATCCTACAGAATTTAAAATAGCACTTAAAAATGAAAAGGGTGTTTATGACTTTATAATAGATACTGCAATAAAAGAAGAGGATTCACAAAGTGCCGATGGAAAGCGAAATATACTAAATAAAACTCTTCCCATACTATCAAATATTGAAAATGAAATAGTTAAGGAGCACTATATAAAACGTTTGGCAAACGCGATTGACTCGTCATTTGAATCCGTCGCACTCGAAATTGCAAAAATCCCATCAAAACGTCCTAAGGCCCAAAAAACGATAACACAAACTGTTAAAAACAGAGAAGAGGCGCTTGAACAGCATCTTCTAGCACTAATTATTCAATCTGATAATCCATATGAAGCGCTCCTTCTTTCAGAATCCCAAATAAAGTCGGAATATTTTTATTCAGGATCTAACAAAAAAGTATTTGAGGAACTTATCAGCTACTTTAAAAATAAAAATGAATTTGACCCTCAAAAATTTGGGAAGGATCTTCCATCCGAATTAACAAATGCGTTTGACCTAGCATATCTCAAACCCCTACCTAAATTTGAGTCTGAAATTTTGCGAACTAAAGAGCTTGAGAGAACAATTTACGAAATAACAAAACTATTTTTAAAAAGAAAACTAAAGGATCTAAGCAGTAAAATGAAAGGGTATGGAGAAAGTAGTGATGATAAAAAAATTGAAAGTCTTCAGGAAGAATTCTCTGAAACTGCCGATGCGCTCAAAAAAATATCGTCTCTATAGTTACTCCGGTTGAATAAAGGTCATATTTAAGTTAAAATATAGGCTACTATGCGAGCAGGAGCTATTAAAAATGAGAATGTAGATGAGTTACTAAAGTCCGCGAAGAAAAAAGGCTACATCACACAAGACGAAATCCTAAAGAAATTTACAAAACCAGAAAATCATATAGATGATTTGGATTATCTTTATGATCAGCTTATTCGAAAAAATATAGATATTTTCGAAAGCGTTGATCAGGAAAAAGAAGCGAAGCGCTCTATCGAGGATCTCGAAAAAGAGCTCGAGTCATTAAATCTTCTAAGCAGCGCTGCGGTCTCTGACCCTGTCAGGATGTATCTTAAAGAAATTGGAAGAATTCCTCTTTTAACATTTGACGAAGAAGTTGATCTGGCAAAAAAGATTGAGCTGGGAGAAGAGGCAGCGCGTAAAAAACTGGTTGAATCTAATCTAAGACTAGTAGTATCTATTGCTAAAAAATATGTCGGCCGCGGAATGACGCTTCTTGATCTTATTCAGGAAGGTAATCAGGGACTTATTCGTGCCGTTGAAAAGTATGACTGGAAAAAAGGGTTTAAATTTTCAACGTATGCTACGTGGTGGATCAGGCAAGCTATAACTCGAGCTATTGCCGATCAGGCAAGAACTATCAGAATTCCTGTTCATATGGTTGAGAATATTAACCGCTTTATGAGAGTTCAGCGCCGCCTAATGCAGGAGCTAGGACGCCAACCTTCACCAGAGGAGATAGCAAAAGAACTCGAGATCGAGCCTGATAAAGCAAGAGAAATTATCAAAATCTCTCAGCAGCCGGCCTCCCTAGATACTCCAGTAGGAGACGAAGAGGACAGCTATCTGGGAGACTTTATCTACGACGTTACAGCACCAACTCTTTTTGATACAGCCAGTAGAGGCCTTCTTAAAGAACAGCTAGGATCAGTTCTAGGAACGCTTTCAGACCGTGAAAAAAGAGTATTAGAAGAACGCTTTGGACTTCGCGACGGAAAGCCAAAGACTCTTGAGGAAGTAGGAAAAATGTTTGCGGTAACTCGTGAGAGAATTCGTCAAATTGAAGCAAAGGCTCTACGAAAACTCCGTCACCCATCTCGAGGCAATAAGTTAAAAGACTATTTAGAATAACTAGTCGACTATAAAACCACTTACCTGGTGGTCCCACATTTCCCTGAATACACCTTTTTCATTTCTTAAAAGCTCTTCGGGATTTCCATCTTCTAATATTTTTCCCTCCTCGATTATCACAATCCTATCCATCTTTTTTAGCGTAGAGAGCCTGTGAGCAATTGCTATAACTGTTCTTCCGCGCATTAGCTCCTCTAACGACTCTTGGATCAAGCTCTCCGACGCGCTGTCTAGGCTGCTAGTCGCCTCATCCAGGACTAATATAGGCGAGTCTTTAAGAAAAGCACGTGCGATAGAAACCCTTTGTCTTTGACCACCTGATAGCTTTACGCCGCGTTCTCCAACTAGCGTTTCGTAACCCTTAGGAAGACTCATGATAAATTCGTCAGCCTGCGCCTGTTTTGCGGCAAGTTTTATCTTTTCCTCAGATGCTTTAGGATTACTATAAGAAATATTTTCGCCAATAGTTCTATGGAAGAGGCTAGTGTCCTGAGGAACGAAGGCGATAGCGCGACGCAGGCTTTCCAGAGTTACTTGAGAAATATCCTGACCGTCTATTTTAATAACACCGGACTGTACGTCAAAGTGTCTTAGAAGAAGAGAGACGAAAGTCGTCTTTCCAGCACCGCTATGGCCAACTAGCCCAACTTTTTGGCCGGCAGGAATACTAATGGAAAAGTTTTCAAATACTTTTTTGTTATCGTATTCGAAATTGATTGATTCGAGTGAAATCGCGCCCTTTGAAAATTTGAAATCGCGCGCATCAGGGTCATCCTTTATAACGTGCTCAGTTAAAATCTCTGAAAGCCCTTCCTTCGCCTGGCCGAAATTCCCTGCCGTATCTTTCATTTCCTGCGCTATAAATATAAAATTACCCGAAAGATTTGAAACGATCGCAATTACCATAATAACTACTCCTAGACTTATTTGTCCTTTTTCAAAAAGAGAAATGGCAGTTACTATCATCGCTAAGTCAAATATCAGTAGAAAAATTCCATTTATAAAAAGTATCCACTCAGAATAACTCCAACTTTTTAATCCCAGTATTTTAGATTTAGTAACGTATTTTTTTATATAATCACGCTCACCGCCGACGTATGCGTATTCGTGAACAAGCGAAATATTAGATAAAGAATCTACGATCTTTCCTTTTAAAATAGAGATCGAATTTGATGACTTATATGAATATGGCTGAAGTCTTCTGGCAAACAGGATATTTATTCCAAGAAATAAGAATGACCATATGAAAAGAATTAACCCGAGACGAAAATCAGACAGCCACGAAATAGCAATATACCAGAAAAGTCCTATAACCAGGGGAATAAACTTCCATAAAACTCTATCCAGTAAAAATTGAGCTCCGTCTACTGCGTTACTTATCTTATTTACCAGCGCGCCGGCAAAACGATTATTAAAATAGTCTTTACTGTGAAGCGTTAGGTACTCATACAAATCCTGATATGCTGATGATCTAAAGTTCATAAACCATCTCATCCCGGAAAATCCGCTCGAACGCCATGCGAGTCGTCCTACAAATGTGAGAGCGGGGTAGAAAAGCGCCCAAAACCAAATAACTTCCGTAGAAATAGGCGCTGTTGTGATGGCGTCAGTTAAGTTCTTTAGAACAACAACGGAGAATCTATCAAGTCCTGTTGCGATAAGAACTGATAGCAGGGCTATTATCACCCATTTACTGTGTTTTTTCGATATAAAGATACCAAATAAAATTGGATTCTTTGGAATTTGTTTGTCCATATTATAATTATAGCAAAGTTAGCCTCAAAAAATATCTTTAGAAATACTTAACGAATATTTCTAAAATTGCTACTCTTTGTCGCGGAAACAAATCCAAAGACTCCAAGATAATTAAATCTTTTTATTAAATAAATGCGATTTAACTGTCTAATATCTATTTATTTTTTGCCTTTTGCTGTTGCGTAGACATAAACAGAGTAGACTGTTGCAAGACCTACTAATATATAAACTATATTAGATAGTCCTAATCCGCCAACTAGAGCGTCGACTAAGTTAAAGTTAAGTAGTCCTACTAGTCCCCAGTTCAAGCCTCCGGCCCAAACAAGTATCATTGCGACCAAATTAAGTGTTTTCATGTATTATCACCTCCTTTAGAAAATGTTTATGAGCGTAAGAGAATAATTACATTTTCTTAAGTCCTCCAGTAAATTACAGAAGGCAGATTCTTCTACGCCTTCCTCCAGTAAGACAGAGTTCATAATCGCCGTCAAGATGACTTAACTGTTACTTAATATATAGGTTTATAAAACCAAGGCTTTGCAAGCTTGAATAATTGATAATTGATAAGGGATAATGGATAAAGTGAAGAAAGAAATAGAAGAAAGAACTTTTAAATTTGGTGTAAGAATCGTCAAACTAAGTTCTTCTCTACCAAAATCTCCTGCAGGATATGCTCTCGCTTCTCAAGTAGTTCGTTCAGGAACCTCAATAGGCGCAAATATACAGGAGGCCCAAGATGGACTAAGCAAAAAAGACTTCATACATTCAATGAATATATCCCTAAAAGAGGCTAGGGAAACTCGTTACTGGCTGGAAATAATATCAGAATCTAAAATACTAGAGAAAATTCTATTAAAAGACATTATCGAAGAAAATACACAGTTAATAAAAATTCTTACGACTATTGTCAAGAAGGCTAGAATGAGCTAAAATATGAATCCAAATTGTCAATTGTAAATTTTCAATTATCAATTTGTAATCCCCTGTAGCTCAATGGTAGAGCAGGAAGCTGTGTTAGCAGCCTTCTAGGGAAACATAGAAGTGAAAAGCGGGTGAATTCAAGGAACGGTCCGATGTTTATCGGACTAACCCTGAGCCAAGCCCCGATTAAATCGGGGAAGGTGCAGAGACTAGGTGATTACACCAATTAGCGCCCGCCACCTAAACCAAAAATGGCACGGTGATGAGATAGTCCATAAAAGTAACTTCAAGGTTTGAGGTTCGAATCCTCACGGGGGAGCACCGCATTTTGGTAGCGTGGAGAAATGGTAGCCTCGCTAGCTTGATAAGCTAGTGACCGCAAGGTCATAGGGGTTCGAGTCCCCTCGCTCAAGAATCTTCCGGGTTTTTGAGCGAGGGGATTTTTAGTTCCTCAAGTTATATAATTACCTCATGAAACTTCTTTTATGTTCTGAAGGATTTTATACAGAAGAGCTTGTAAAAAAATGCGAAGAGCTGGTTGGAAAACCCCGAAGCGACATAAATATCGCAGTAATTAATGAGGCATACGCTGTTGAACATGATGATAATCTTCGTTGGGTTGTAAATAATCTTAATCTGGTTGAGAAAAATTTTGGCGGAAGACTGGAGCTTATTAATCTTCTCGCTTTAGATTTAGAAACTGTTGAAAAGCGGATTGAGCTTCATGATGTAATTTTTGTCGTTGGGGGACATATTGATTATTTAAGAAGTGTTTTCAAAAAAACTGGATTCGATAAGCTGCTTCCAAAACTATTAAAAACAAAAGTCTACGTTGGGAGTAGCGCAGGGTCTATGGTTATGGGTAAAAGGCTTTCTGACAAAGCATATCAGATACTTTATGGACAAAGAGGAACATACGGGACAACAAAATATTTAGAGTATGTAGATCTCGCATTTGTACCTCATCTGGACCCATCAAAAAATCCCGATCGCAAAGAAAAACTTATTGAAGTTGCCAGAAAGCACGACGGTAAGATCTTCGGACTTTATGATGATAGCGCAATTGTAGTCGAGGATGGCAAAATAGAGACCATCGGAAGCGAACCTTACGAGTTGAATTAATATATAGGTTTTGACTTCATCCGTGGGGGTATAAAAAAGCCGCTTTTGTGCGGCTTTTTTCGTGTTTTACCCAAAAAACACAATTTTTATAAGTGCAGTAATCCCAGCTAACGTCCAAAAGAAAATGCTAAGTCCAATAGGTGAACCCCAGCCATACCATTTCATTACATACTCTGTATCTTGGAGTTCGTGTATTGCGTTTAATTGTTCTCGATTCATATTATTTTTCCCCTCCTTTCTTAAATATCTAAATATTCGACAGGTAACTCGTCTTTTTTTGTCAAACTTATAAGAAGAGAGTATAGTTCTTCCGGAATTTTATCCTTAAATTCTCTTTCCGAATCACCAATAAAAAGCTCTGATTGTCTAGAATCTACTAAATAATCTCCGCTTTTTTTCCACGATTTTCGGTCAGTTAGTAAACTTGCTTTACCATTTGTCGTAAGATAAATTGCCCATTTGTCTTTTTGTGTTCTATAGACAGCTGCCGACAAAAGCCACTGCCTGTCATCACTAAATCCACTCCAGTCACCGATCTTTGATCCAATAAATCTTATCTCTCTTTCAGCGCTATTTTTTCCTACTTTAAGTGAAATTTCCTTCATTCCATCTTTCTTTTTCGTATTTCTCGCAACATATTCTTTCAACGCACGGCTAATAACTGAAGATAATGCTTCTCCCGCGATCTGCTTTGCCTCTTCAAAAAGAGTAACGTCACTGTCGCTTACATAAATTGTTTTATTTGGCATATTAATAAGTTACTCGAACTGTACGTATATTATACGTATATGTATATGAGATGTCAAGTGGGATTATGCATCCTATTAAATAGCTTGCTTGAGCCTTTTGCTATAATGAGCTTATGAAGGTTATTTTAGGAATAGGTATAGCTGTAGTTCTATTACTTATTACTTCGTACTTTATTTTTTCTCCTAAAATGCCTTCCCCCGTTCTCTCGTCCCTCACTCCAACACCCATTATCCCCGATGGCGTAGATAGACAGGCAACTTTTGCAATATTTACAAACGGAACATTTAGAATTTTTACGGATCCCCGTTACCACAACAAATCACAAGACGTATATATTGAAGAAAATAACCCAAATGTAGTTCAGGTAAAAAAGAGCGGTGTAACGTGGGGAGATTTCTTTTTAACACTTCCAATGAAAGTAACCGCTAACTGCCTTACAACCGGAACTGGGCAAGAGTTTTGTAGTAATAAGACTCATACGCTAAAGTTTTACATCAACGGAGTGCCTTTTTCAGATGTTCTTTCCGAAGAGATTAAACCTCAAGATAAATTACTTATAAGCTATGGCCCAGAATCTGATCCTGATATAGAAAACCAACTCCAAAAAGTACCGAATTTATAAACTAAATTTTATAATATTCAGGGAAGAGCACAATCAATAATTTTATCTCTAATTTGCTTTCAGATTATGCTTCTGACATGATAAATGTATGGAAGAAAAGAAAACTGCTCCAGTAGAGTCCCCAGCGCCTGCTATAGAGCCTAAAATCGTAAAGGAGAAGTCAAAATTTCCAAAATTCCCCAGATGGATAATTATTACAGCAGTTATCGTTTTAGTAATCATACTAGCTATAGCGGCGTATTTTATAAACAAGTCATTAATTTCTAAAGATCAAAATATTAATCCTGAATCTTCTAGCTCAGCTCTAAATCCATCAAAAACTAGGGACACTTACACAAATGAAAAGTATAGCTTCTCTATAGAATATCCCGGAGATTGGTCTTATAGAGAATTCCCAGATACGAAAGATGGGGCAGCATTTAATCCTATCGCTAAACCTGGCTATCCTGATAATAGTGATTCTATAGATATATCCGTTGGTCAAAAAATCGGCAATTATAGAGAGGATCCATTTGAAGATTATGTAAAGATAGCAGGACAAGAGATCCAAAACTATAATAGTCTTGCTTCTCTAAAAAAAGTAACGACTACTGATGGAGTAGTCGGCTACGAGACAACGTGGATGGTACAGCCCATGGCTGTCATGGGAAAACCACCTACTACAGGCGAAACGGAATCTTTACCGATAACATATTTCGAATTGCCAAATAGTAATACGCTATTAGTACGAATTAGCCTAAATAGAGAAGAGGACCTAGAAACATATGAAGCGATGCTAAAAACTCTAAAATTTATAACTCCACTCAACGCTACACCTACCCCAACAGTTGATGAAGCTGCGGTTTTGAAAAATGTTATTAAAAAATATATAGCTTTAAAGCACAATAGCGATGAGTCTTCTCTTAGTATTAGTGTTTCTAAAATCGAAGGAAATTATGCGCAGGGGGGAGTATCTGATGAGGGCGGTGGCGGAATGTGGTTTGCGGCAAAAGAAGATGGTCTATGGATGCTTGTGTGGGATGGGAATGGCGTTATAGAGTGCTCTGATATTTCGCTCTATCCTGAATTTCCAACTAGCATGATTCCTGAGTGCTATAACGAAACGACCCAAGAAACAGTTAAGCGCTAAGTCAAAAAGTCTTACTCAGTTGATAGAAAATCAGTTATATTTGCCAGCACTGACTGCTCATGAAGTAATGGTGCACCTGTTTCAGCTGAAACAATTACTTTTTTCGATGTTGTAACCGGTATAAAACCGAAAAGTTTTTGCTTCTTCGTACCCCTAACTTCATAAACAGCTTCGTCGTCTCTCACGGTAAGTTTTACTACATCCTCAGAAAACGAGCCTTCGGGTAAATTACCATCTGATGTATCTACGACATTCACAATCCCTGTTCCAATAACATTTTTAACTGCTTCATCAGGAAGAATGGTTATAATTTTTTGTCCTTGTGGAGTTGTTATGATCAACTGTCTTGTTACAGTATCGACAGAAAGAGGGAAGTCTGTACTCGCGCCTACTGAGTTTCTAATAAATACAGGCCTCCCAGATGACGTTGTAATCTGAATACCTTCATCCTCAAGCTCCTGCTCTAACTCATTTTCCATTTCTTCAAGCTCATCCTCCTCAAGCTCTACCTCTTCCCCGTCCTCATTTTCAGCCTTAACGACTGCGACTCCATTTTCTATAACGTATTTTAATTTAACAGAACCATTTTCTACCTCAATTTTAGTTGTTCCATCGTCTTCAACTTTCGTTTTTATTTTTTGCCCATCGCGCGTTTCTATTTCTGTCTCTTCCTTGTCTCCTTCCACTTCAATTTTCATCCTGTCCCCATTTGAAGAGACGCTTTCGGTCTTTGTTTTGATGGTATTTGATCTTCTAGGATTATTTAACTGTATGGATTTTTTTTGTTCCTGCTGTTTTATTTCCTCCCTTTTTACCTCTTCTTGTTTCTTTTGTTCTTCTTTTTGCTTCTCTACTGATTTCTCTTCTTTCTTTTCTTCCTCCCTCTTATCTTCATCCTCTTTTTCTTCCTCTCGCTCATCTTCATCGCCCAGAACGCTGGAGCTTTGAGATGAAAGGACTTGAGTAGTAGGAATCTTTGCGGATGCAGCCACAGAAATAAGGATAATAAGAATAACTGTAATAAGACGACGCGAGATAGAGTATCCAAAGATTTTTATCTTTTTTGGATTTGACGACGATATTTTTTTCTTTTTATTCTTCTTGGTTTTCACAGCCATCTAATCGTAGATTAATAACGCTTAATCTGTCAAGGCATAAGCAAAAGAGTGCTATTTTAACCACCAAAAAAATTAACTAAGTACTTACACTATAAAATTTAATTAAAAGTTTTTTTACCCTTTAATTTACGCTCGGTTCAGTATATAATACCCTTATGGCAAAAAGACCCACAGGAGTTGGAAAACATAAAAGATTTCATTCTCCCAAAACAGCAAAACGCTTAGCGATAAAAGCAGAGATGCTTGCGGTAAAAGCTAAAAAGCGCGGCGGAAAGAAAAAGTAGACCTATTCACAGCAAGGATCTTTAAACCCGCAATTATGGCAAGTTGAATCCCTCCCTCCAGGCATTAACCCTATTTCCTTTTTACAAACAGGGCACAACTGACCAACTAAAACATTTCCTGAAAATACATACTCATAAACCCTCTCATTTTTATCCATAATTCATGATAACAGCTTATTTAATTTAGTTAAAAGTGGATTGATTTAAATCACTGTACAAATAAAACAAATAAGATAATCTTAAAGTAGTTTCGTATTAATTAACGGGGGAGGTGAGTATAGATGATTAAATTTGGACTCTTAGCAGGATTTTTAAATTTTATAGTAGGACTTGGATTAAATTATGTAGTAAATCTAGCATTTCCAAGCATTGCGCTGGAATACCAAAACGAGGCTATTTTTCGCCCTTGGAGTGATCCGTTAATGATGGTCTACTTTCTCTATCCATTTATTTTAGGTGTAGTTCTTGCGTATCTTTGGATGTTTATTCAGAACAGACTGGAGGGAGACGCAACACTGGAGGCTTTTGAATTCGCAAAATTTTATTTCATAGTCGCAACACTTCCCGGAATGTTTGTAACTTACACCAGCTTTCAGTTGTCACTTATCATGGTGCTTTTGTGGGCAGCATTCGGATTTGTGCAGGTTTATATAGCAGGATTCATATTTGCGAAATTTATAAAATAAGAACTTGCTTGCCTTAGTGTAAAAGTGGATTTATACTATTTTCATATGACAAAAAATCCTGTACTAAATGCCCTGGCTGCAATAGGGTATATAGTAACGGTCACTCTAGTAATGCATTTCGGGACAAGGAATCTGGGTCCAGAAGATTCAGTTCTCGCACCTGTTGCTTTAATTTCACTTTTTACGCTCTCTGCTGCTGTTATGGGGTATATATTTCTTTACCAGCCGTTCATTCTATATTTTGATAATAAAAAAAAGGCGGCACTTAATCTATTTATAAAAACAGTCATCACTTTTGCCGCAATTACATCTGTAGCATTAATTTTATTATTCTCGGGAATTTTAGGCTAATGACAAAGAAAAAAACTGAAACATTTAAAGTAAACGGGCAAGACCTTTTAAAAAAGTTTCAAGAGCTTATTCACGAAGGAAATGTTAGAAAAATTACCATAAAAGACAAGGAGGGAAAGGACTTAATCGTTTTTCCACTTACTGTTGGTGTGGTCGGAACTATTATTGCACCTGTTTTTGCTGCAGTAGGAGCAATCGCTGCTCTAGTTGCTGAATGCACGATAACAGTAGAGCGGGAAGAATAACTACTAGGCCTTAACGTGAAAGAAGCGCCAGATTCCATTTATAAGATAACTAATTCCTAAAAATACCAGAACGATTCTTCCTGGCCAGCTATCTACGAATGCTTTTACAACGTCTCCAACACTCGCAAATCCCCAAACGGACGAAATAACCGCCGACACAAAAATGGATGATCCGAAAAGCACCTTCATAAAGCTATCTACTCTTTCTGTAAAATGATAGGCAAGCTTTGTTCTCGCTAGAACCGCAGGAGAATCTTTATGCTTTTTTCCTTCTTTCTCAAAAAAGTGCTCAAAGATATCCTCAAAGAAATCTTTTCCTTCCTCTAGTATTTCCTCAAACATATATGTATTTTACGCCTTTTTAAGCGCTATACAATCAACACAATTATCAAATGATATAATTTTCTCATGAAATATGTAGCGCTTCTGAGAGGAATAGGCCCTGGAAATCCTAATATGCACCAAGCAAAACTTAAAGAATTCTTTGAGAATCTGGGATTTAAAAATGTAAAACCCGTAATTTCTAGCGGAAATGTTGTTTTTGAGAGCAATGAGGCAAATTCCAAAGCGCTTGAAGATAAAATTGAAACAAAAATTCCCCCAAAACTGGGGTTCAAAAGTACAACTATTATCAGAAACGAGGGTGAATTATATAAACTCATAAAGAAAAATCCTTTCAAGGGAAAAGACGATCTTCCCGAATCCAGATTTAATGTAACATTTATAAAAAATCCTCCTTCTGAAATTACATATACAGTAGATACAACAACTCAGGGGAATACTCCCAAAATCATGCTTCAACTCGAAAAAACCCATGGCAAGGAAATTACAACAAGAACCTGGAAAACAGTGTTAAGAATTTTAAAGAAAATGGAAGAGTAGCTTATACTCAGGCTCAAAGTGGTATAATTTTCTCATGCAAATTGGAAAAACACTTTATGTCACAAAGCGTTCAGAGTGGAGAAAGTGGCTTTTAAAAAACCATAAAAAGGAAACTGAAATTTGGTTAATCTTTTACAAAAAAGATTCCGGCAAACCCAGACTATCTTATGATGATGCGGTTCTGGAAGCGCTTGCCTTTGGATGGATAGACAGTATCGTGAAGAGTGTAGACGCTCAGAGTTTTGCGCAAAGATTTTCTCCGCGTAAAAAAACCAGTGTCCTATCCCAAATGAATATAGAGCGAATTCGCGAGTTAATTCACGAAAATAAAATGACAGATGCAGGACTTGAAGCTCTTTCTCACGTTTATAATCCTAAAACTGACCAAAAAGACGACTTTAAAATCCCTGAAGCAATACTAAAAGCAGTAAAAGCTAACCCTGACGCGTGGAAGAATTTCCAGAAATTCCCAGAAGACTATAAAAGAATAAGAATATCCTATATAGAAAGCAGGAAGCGTCACGGCGTTTGGGAATATAAAAAATTCCTAACTCACTTTATAAAAATGACAGCAGAAAACAAGCGAATAGGATTTGTGAAGGAGAGAAAATGAGAATAGAACCATTTCTAATAGAAGCACGCGTCTGGGAATGGGAGGGTAAGGGATCGTGGCATTTTGCAACTATTGATAAAAAAACCAGTAAGCAAATAAAGGATGAGTACACTTTCCCGAGGCGAGGATTTGGCTCAATTCGTGTGAAGGTAAGAATTGGCGCGAGTATATGGAAAACTTCAATTTTCCCAGAAAAAGAGGGCACATATCTTCTCCCCATAAAAAAATCCATCAGGATGGAGCAGAATATTAAAAAAGGAGACACCATAAAATTTGAGCTGGAAATTATCTAGACAGGGAATGGTATAATATTTTTATGAAACAGTCCCCCGTAGTTCACTTCGAGATGCCCGCAAAAGACAAAGCGCGCGTAGCTAAATTCTATACACAGGCTTTCGGATGGGAGATGAGCCAGCTGGGACCTGAAATGGGAAATTATGTACTAGCCGGAACCACACCAGTTGATGAGGACCAAATGGCACTAAATCCGGGTGCTATTAATGGAGGATTTTTTGAGTATAAAGATGAGGATGGGATGAACGCTCCACACGTTGTTATCCAGGTTGAGAATTTAGATGAAAGTATTGAAGCGGTAAAGACTGCAGGCGGACAAATAACATCTGACAAAATGCCTATTCCGGGCATAGGTACGTACGTATCTATAAAAGATTCTGAAGGAAATAACGTCGGCATGCTCCAACCACAACAGTCATAACTCCTCAAATTTACTTGTAGAATCTTTATTGAAGAATTATAATTCCCTTCATGGAAAAAACAGCACTCTTACCGGTGTTTGATGTCGAGCATAATCTCCCTCCACTCGAGGGAGTACCTCTTTTTGATTTTGACCATAATAACAATACTGTAACTGTTGTGAAATCTGAAATTCCTCTTAAATATGCAAATTTTAAAGGGCGGGGCGATGCAGCATTTTGGGCAACTTCACAAAACCAAATCCTAGGTTATTTCATAGGAAACTTAGGACTTGATGAGAATCAGTACTTGGTCTTCGATTCAGATCAGGCCCAAAGCATGAATAGAGTACCTCATTATTTGGGAACTGACTATAAAGACAGGTATCCTAATATCGTCGGTAAAATGTGTGCAGAGATAGTGGATAGGGGAGTTGTATCTAAATGGAGATCAAGCCCGTATATGTCAGCTCTTGGAAGAAAAATGTATGACAAATTAAAAGGAGACCCTCGTCTCGCAGTTGAGTTAGTCAACCAGAGATATGAGGTCACTAAAAAACGCTAACATAGTAACCCTAGTACAGCACCAATCATTGCAAGCAATAATCTAAGTGCTTTACTTCCTTACATCTTTTGCAGAGCGAGGATTCATTTTTAAGACTAATAAGAACCCGATAAGCACAGGTACTCCCCACATTGCCTGAAGCCAATGTGTTCCTACGAGTACTATTTCAACAGCAAACCAAATAATATATCCTCCCATAGAGAGCAGGGAAAGCATCCAGCTCACCTTACCTCTGTGTAGTACTTCAAAAAAAGCTGCTGTAGAAAGAATTCCCATACCGGTTAGAATAAGACCTGGGATAAGAAAATCGGGGAATATGCCATGCATCATCTCAACCGGCATTTTCATAACGTGTCCATCTGGTGCAAAAGTAAGTAAAATCCCGCCCGTAATTCCTCCCCAGCCTTCATATGCAAGTATAAAAAGAAGAATTATTCGCTGCCATTTCACATTCATATACTCATTTTAATATTGCTTCAAGTACACTGCATTGATTTGCATCATACCTTTCTTACTGATTTTTAATAGTTGTTTTGCTACAATATTTTTGATGATGCAAAAAGTAATCCCTAACCTCTGGTTTAATGGTAATGCCAAAGAGGCAATAGATTTTTATCTTTCTGTTTTTTCTCGTAAAGAAGGAGATTCAAAAATCACAGACACTGATTACTACACTGAAGTAATGCCTGAAGTGACAGGACACCAAAAAGGAGAAATTGTAACCATAGAATTTGAGATTTTAGGGACAAAATTTGTTGCAATTAACGCAGGGCCTGAATTCAAATTCACCCCTGCTGTCTCTTTTTCAGTAGAGTGCGACACGCAGGAAGAACTAGACTATTACTATGAAAAGTTATCCAGTGTTCCAGAGGCAGAACAGTGCGGTTGGCTGCAGGATAAATACGGCCTCTCTTGGCAAATAGTTCCCACAACTCTTAACAAATATTTAAAAGAGGGGAATGACGAACAAAGAAAACGCGTCACTGAAGCATTCATGCCAATGAAACGGCTTAATATAGAAGAGCTCGAGAAAGCATTTGAAGGAGGTGGGAGATAATGGCAAAATACGTAGACGGGTTTGTAATAGTTATTCCAAAAGAGAAAGTTGAGGACTATAAAAAGATGGCAGAAGAAGGAAAAGAAGTCTGGATGAGACATGGCGCGCTTTCATACTTTGAGTGCATGGGGGATGATTTGGAGCCAAAAGACATGGGTGGTGGAATGCCTTTAGGATTTAAAGAGCTTACTAAAGCAGGTCCAGACGAAACCGTATGGTTTTCTTTTATCACATATAAAGATAAACAGCACCGCGACGAGGTTAACAAAAAAGTAATGGATGAAATGGCTGAAACTTACAAAGACAAGCCTGATTTTCAAATGCCTTTTGAGACTAACCGCATGTCAGTTGGCGGATTTAGTGTAGAAGTTGAAGGCTAAGAATGAACATTCCAATTACCGTAGAAACCACCATAAGCGCACCTCTGGAAACTGTCTGGGACACATGGAATAAACCAGAGCATATTCAGCACTGGGCTTTTGCCTCTCACGATTGGGGCGCTAAAGATGTTGAAAATGATCTTAAAACCGGTGGGAAATTTAAAACCCATATGTTTGATAAGAAAAGCGGGGAAGGGTTTGATTTTGAAGGCGTATATACTAATATTGAAGAAAATAAACGTATCGAATACACTATGGATGACGGAAGAAAAGTGAAAATTATCTTTGAGAAAACCCCACAAGGCATTAAAATTACCCAGACTTTTGATCCTGAACAGGAAAATCCAGAGGAAATGCAACGTTCTGGTTGGCAAGCAATTCTTAGTAACTTCAAAAAATACACAGAAACACTCTAAAATATGGCGATGCAAGATTTTGAATCCGTTGATAAATATATTTCCTCTTTTCCAGATGAAGTCAGAAAGGTACTTAATAAACTTCGAAAACTTATTCGGGAGACTGTACCGGATGCGGAAGAGTCCATGAGTTATGGAATGCCGGGGTACAAACTCAATAAAAAACCTCTCGTCTATTTTGCGGGATGGAAGGATCACATTAGTCTTTATCCTACACCAAACGGGATGGAGGCCTTTGAGAAAGAGCTTGCGCCTTATAAATCAGGGAAGGGCACAGCTCATTTTGACCTAAAAAAGTCTATCCCATATGACTTAATAGAAAGAATCGTAAAATTTAGAATTGAAGAAGTTACGAAATAAAGTGCTCTTTACTTATATCTCAAACCTGATTTAATTTAAGAATGCTTAAACTTTCTGGGCTTTTATTTTTTCTTTCAGGAACGACAATTTTTCTGGGAATTCTTACCGCCGAAATATTTTACCCGAATTACAGTATTTCTTTAAATATGATTAGTAGTCTTGGAGCAACTCCTCCTCCTGACAGCGTTATAAAAGAACCATCAGCTTATATTTTTGACTCTGTGATGGCTCTGGCAGGAGTTCTAACTGTAGCAGGTGCTTTATTTTCGAGGAAAACAAATAAAAATCTACTTACGATTTTTCTCCTTCTTCTGGGAATAGGTACGCTAGGCGTAGGAATATTCCCAGCATTTCACAAAATATTTCATCCCATATCAGCTCTAACCGCATTTTTATCAGGAGGGGTAGCAGCAATTCTTTCGTCTAAAAAAACGTCATCTCCATTTAAATACATAGCACTAATTTTAGGAATTATCGCTTTAGTATTTCTAGTATTAGGATTATTTTTCCCTCACTCATTTATCTCTACTCTCGGAAGAGGTGGGGTCGAGAGGTGGGTTGCTTATCCAATTATTATCTGGATGATAGGATTTGGCGCCTATCTAATGGCACAAGATAAAAAATAACCTAAATTCCTCCCGTTACGCTTGCAATTAAGATAAATAATTATCTATACTTTTTTTATGGCAAAGAAAAAAAGTCCCCGTTCTATAAATAGATATTTTTTCTTTATTATATTTTTTGCAGTAGGTCTTATCGCAGGCCTCACGCTCACCAAGTCACTTATTGTTCTAAATTCAAATTCGCTTACGATGCAAATCGCCTCCATTAAAGAAGACAGTAAATTTTTTAGTATAAACGCCGAGCTCCCACAGATAAAAAAGGCTCCTAAGTCATTTAACAGAAGTGTTAGTGCTTTTGTGACTAACTCAATTTCACAATTTAAAAAAGATTCATCTGAAAATTGGGCTACGCGTGAAGAATCAAATCCCCCAGGAACCCCAAAAGAGGAGTATCCTGATAGTCCTTTTGTTTTCGTAGGGACCTGGGAACCAGCGCAGCTAAATAGCGATACGTTAAGTTTTATCGTACGTCTTTCATATTTTTCAGGAGGAGCAAGTTCGCAAGACTCACTTCAAACTTTCAACTATAATTTAAAAGGGAAAAAGGAGATAAAACTTTCTGATCTATTTCCAGACGACTCGGATTATCTTAAAAAGCTATCTGTAATATCAAGAAATAGCCTTTCAAGTTCTCTTTCTCAAGCGTCTTCCGGAAATGTAGATAGTCAAATACTTGACGAAGGGACAGAGCCTACTGAGGAAAATTTCTCTCAGTTTATATTTAACGGAACGACAATTACACTAATTTTCCCCAGATACCAAGTCGCACCAGGCGTATTTGGAGAACAACAAGTCATGATTCCTCAAGACAAAGCTTCATTTGAGAGCCTCTATCTGGAAAGTCTTTAAGACTAATTACACTGAATTTGTTTTACTTGGGAGAACGGAGAGAATTGTGAACTTCCCGCATTAAGATTTTGCAGAGTCGAGTATGCATACTGAACATAATAAGTCGTCCCATTAGTAAGACTTACACTTACAGTAAGAGGAGACGTGCCGCTTACATTTTGTGTTGAGTTGGCCAGATTTACTCCACCACTTGTAGTTCCTATCTGATACCAGTATGAAGCAGCGCCGTTATCTGGTCCTATGCTTAGGGTCGCAAACCACGTAGCGCCCGAAAGATTACCGCACGAAACACTTATATTCCCGCTTGGCGCGTTTAGAGTAAAGCCCGAATTTAGCGTAAAGCTGACATTTGTCGCGGGAGCGGCAACAGACGCCATAGAGGACGTTGAAAGGTCGACGTCAGTTCCATTACTTTGTCTTTGTTTCAGAACCGCTATCATGTCGTACCAAGTTGATTGAGCCGGACTCGACCAAGTCCACGTTGCGCCATCTGTAGGCGTTATATTGTCAACAGCCACCTGATAATTCCCTGAATTATAAACTTTTTGGAAAATAACAATCCGCGAATTAGGAGGCGCAACTCCGTTGAAATCGATGCTCCCCGATATCGCAACCGGAGCTACAGGAGCACTAGTTGGAGTTGCTGTAGCAGCCTGAGGCACTGGGGTGCTAGTTGGCTGAGGAGTAGGAGTTACTGGAGGCTGCGCTGTTGAGTTAATAGTAAGAGTCTCGTTAAGCGCGGGAGCAGTTACGGTAAGCGTTGATGACGTACCGATATTTGTAATTCCGTCTGATGCGATCAGCTGGCCTTGAACCTCATACGTCGTACCGGCAATAGCCGTCGCATAGCTCATAAATTGAGTGGGCTGGCCAGTAAGACCAGTTGCAACGCTGGTAAATTCCTGCTCTCCTAAAGTTCTTCCCTGAATCGTAATAGTAGCGCCACTTGGTATATATCCGTTTACCTGAATATTTCCAGAAATTACTGCACTTTGCGGTTCTGGTGCATCTGATGAAACTAAATTTAAAGTAAGAATTTCGTCGTCTGCCGGTGCGGTCACGGTGATCGGACCAGATATATCTACCTGAACACCATTTTGCATAACTACAGCTTGAATTTGGTAGGACTCATTTTCCTTCGCATCATCAAATGCCCATGTATTTCCATCCTGAAGAGCGACATTAGACTCAAATGTTACAGCCTGAGAACTGCCTATTTCTTTTGCTGTAAGCGAAAGAGTAGCGCCATTAGGAACTACGCCGTTTACGTTAATTACTCCACTAATAACCGCGTTTTGATTAGAAAACTTATTTGTACTGGAATCGTCTACCTTCTGACGACTAAAAATTAAAAATGCTATCCCTCCAAATAGAACGATTGTCATAAGCAGCAAAAAGACGATTATAAGTTTACTTGCTGAGGAAGTCTTGGGACGATTAAAATCATTATCCATAATATTTACTCCTATCTATTTATAGCATTTTCCATAGATTTGCGGGAGTCTTATTTAAAACATTTGTTTTTTGCTACAATTAATTTATATGCTTCTGGTAAATGTTATTGTTTATATCGCGTCATTTATTCTCGTATGGATCGGGTCGGGGATGATAGTGTCCGCTGTTGATAAATTCTCCAGAAAACTTAGAGTTTCATCATTTATAGTGTCTTTTATAATTTTAGGACTCCTTACGTCGACTCCGGAATTTGCTGTAGGACTTCGTTCTGTTGCTGAAAACGATCCTGAAATATTTATAGGAAATTTAATCGGCGGAATACCAGTTATTTTCTTTTTCGTTTTACCAGTTCTTGCAATTCTAGGAAATGGGATTAAAACGAATGGTAATTTACCTAAATACAAACTCCTTTTTAGTCTTTTTGTTTTTTTAGCTCCTTCGATATTAATTTTAGATAAAAAAGTCACAAATTCCGAAGGGTTTATTATGATCGGGCTATATCTCGCGCTTGTTGTTTTTCTTCAATTTGGGAGAGGAATATTTAATGGCGATAAGACTAAGGTCCTTAACGCTAAAGCTTACTCTTATAAAGACCTGATTAAAATTTTAATAGGTATTGGGATAGTTTTTGTTACAAGCAACTTCATAGTAGAGAACACGATTTATTTTTCACAGATCTTAAATGTGCCTTTGTTTTTTATAAGCCTTATCGTCCTGTCATTTGGAACTAATATTCCAGAAATCTCTCTTGCTGTAAGATCAGCTTTATCGCGAAAAAAAGACGTGGCATTTGGCGACTACATGGGGTCTGCGGCAGCAAATACTTTTCTTTTTGGAATACTTACAATTCTTAATAATGGAGAGGCTCTCACTGATACTGACTTTACTCCAACATTTATTTTTATAGCACTTGGATTAAGCGTTTTTTACTACTTTACGCGGTCTAAAAGCAGCATTTCGAGAAAAGAAGGGTTTATTCTTCTGGGAATATATATTATTTTTATAGCGTTTATTTTTAATCGACAGTAAAAATCGTACTGGTATAATGACCCTATGGGAAAAAGGGCAGAAAAGGATGAAAAAGAATTTTGCGCGTCTGTTTGGATCTTAACCAAATCATCTCCTAAAAAGATTCTTCTAGTACATCACAAAAAATTTGACATGTGGCTGCAGCCTGGCGGACACGTTGAAAATAATGAGAATCCCGTAGAAACTGCGATTCGCGAAGTAATGGAGGAGACCGGAGTTGATATTTCATTTTTAAAAGACAGGAAGGAAAGGATCGATAAAGACGGAACTTTTCTTATTCTTCCCCAGTTTATACTCGAGGAAACCATTCCAGAATATAAAGATCAGCCCCAGCATTTCCATACCGACATACAGTACGTAGTCGAAGTTGAAGAGACAAAATTAAAGCATAACCCAAGTGAATCTCACGACATACGCTGGTTCACAAATGAAGAAGTTAAAAATATTAAAATTCATGAAGACACGAGACGAATTCTTATCAAACTTTTCGACCCGATAAATACTATTGCTATTTCTAAAAGCTAAATATTAACATGTAGTATGGCAAATTCCATTAATACCTCGAGGTTAATAAATGAACTGAACACAAATCGCACCACCAGAGTTCATCTTTTTAAAACGATAGAAATTAAAGAACAGGGCTTTATGCTCTTAAAACTTAACACAAGAATCCAAAAAGATATTTTAAAAAATCTAAATGATGAAGATATCCTGTCTCTCCTAAATCCACTGGACCCGGATAAAGCAACAGATATACTGCAACTCCTAGATGAGAAAAGGGCTGCAAATTTAACCGAGAAACTAAATGAAAATGTTAAAGAAAAGGTAGAATTTCTTTTAAAATTTAATCCGAAAGCAGCAGCAGGACTTATGAATGTTAACTACATTCTTATCGAAAAAACCACACCATATAAAGAAATTATTAACGAGCTTATTAAGTACGAAGAAAAAACCGGTAAATTCCCAGTAATTCTTATAACCGAGGATGGAAAACTTTTAGGAGAACTCCCCGGATCTGTTCTGGCAATTCACAGAGATGATTCTATAAAACCAAAATATTTCAGGAAAATTCCATCTATAAAATTTGACAGCGAGATTCACAAGGTCGTCAGGTCATTTGTTAAAAACCCAAAGAG
>Ga0172380_10000968_pt1 | contig 51461 bp, 66 predicted proteins | sample Leawe162metaG_FD_119747 | JGI IMG/M metagenome (GOLD analysis project Ga0172380, IMG submission 119747) | Leachate microbial communities from a municipal landfill in Southern Ontario, Canada - Leachate well 162 metaG | ecosystem: Engineered > Solid waste > Landfill > Unclassified | place... | reverse complement strand
TTTTTTCGACGGAAGGTACCTTCCGTCGCCTATTAGAAGCGACGCCCTATCCTAATTGGCGGGTAATTGTAGACGGTAGGCGAACCCTACAACCCCTTGAAATACCTATACTTATAAAACTCTACCGTAGACGTAGTATGGGAGCGCTGATATCTTTAGGGGAGCCTATCGACAATTCCAGACCTTATAATAAAGGCATTTTATCACAACACCGGCAAGAATCCAGCAAAATGGCGGCTTTAACCACCTAATTCCCTATTTAAGAATTATCATCAACACGCCGCTTGTGATCAAGCCAATCCCCAACCACTGATAAACACCTAACCGCTCCCCCAAGAATAAAAGCGATAAGACCACCGCGAATACTAAACTCAGTTTGTCAATTGGTGCCACTAACGATGCAGGACCTGCCTGTAATGCCCGAAAATAGCAAAGCCACGAAAGGCCCGTAGTAATCCCCGAAAGAATCAAAAAAACCAATCCATGCTTATCAATCAGCAACGGATTTTTCCATTCCCTGCGGATAAAAAGAATCGCGCCTAAAAAAACGATAATAACGATCGTTCTAATAAACGTGGCCAGATTGGATGAAATATTTCTCACTCCAATCTTTGCCAGAACCGCCGTCATACCTGCAAAAAAAGCCGATAAGATTGCGAATATTTTCCAACCTAACATATGCCCCTTCCTTCAATATTTCGAATAGGCTAATTATTCGGTTGTGCATACAGCCCATTTCCAAAAATCAAAGCAAACACCACACAAGCAAGACTTGCCGCTAGTATATTTTTTCTCATTTTGGCATCCCCTACATAACTAGGGTTCGCATCCACAATTAGTGTGGACATTTTCTACTACCCTCCTCGTCGGAGGGTTCACTCAAAAAACTGGCGGAGAGGCAGGGATTCGAACCCTGGGAACCTTGCGGCTCACGTGTTCTCCAGACACGCCCGTTCGACCGCTCCGGCACCTCTCCAAAATTTAAAACTATTATCAGCGTTTTTCTTGTCGTAAAATACTAACGGAGAGTGGAGGATTTGAACCTCCGGTCGTCTTACGACGACAACGGTTTTCGAAACCGCCGCATTCAACCGCTCTGCCAACTCTCCAGTCTCTAAACCCTTAAAGCCCCTTCCTCTTTCAAGCAAGGATCCCAAATCAGGCTCTTATATTCATTAAGCATCCTATAGGTATTAAAATGCGCACCCGTAGCCACGCAATTAACCATCATATCAATCCATTGGGAAGAAAGGTTTAATTTATCCTTGAAAGTTGAATAATATACTGCGGAGAGTTCCTCCAGTGTTTCATAAAGCTCCTGGGCATCGGCTTTTATGGAACGGTCAAATTCGCTTCCGATCTTACCGCCGGCATAACGATATCCAAAAACCCTTCCTATCCCCTTATCCTCCGCTTCCACCACCCAGCCGTCCGATGTAGTCATCTGCACGACTCCATTCAGGATCGCTTTCATTCCGCTTGTCCCGGAGGCCTCAAAAGGAGGATAAGGATTATTCAGCCATAAGTCCACTCCCGAAGTAAGCAGCTTTCCTAAATAAATATCGTAATTTTCCAGGATTACGATCTTTAATATATCGTAATCCTTATCGGCCAGTTTATCAACTTTATCCAGCATTTCATTGATAAAAGTAAAGCCTAAATTATCGTTGGGATGAGCTTTCCCTGCCAGGATTATCTGCAAAGGCCCGGTTTTTTGGGCAATTTCAATAAGCCTGTCTATATCCTGCAGGATAAGGCTTGGCCTTTTATAAGCGGCTATTCTGCGCGCCCAGCAGACGGTAAATACATCTTCTTTGAGCTTCCACTTCTCGAGCAAAGAACAAAGCCTCTCTTTATTAGCTCTATGCGCCAGCCATATTTGTTTGCGAAAATCACTATTCTCCTTCAAGCTCATGGCCTGGACAAGCGACATAGGATCAGACTCAACATCGCCTATAGGAGGGCTAAAGTTTTTAAATAACTTCAGGTAATCTCCGGAAATCCAGGTATAGGGATGGACACCGTTGGTAACATATTTTATCCTCTCCTTATATGAGGGAAACTGTAACTGCATGACTTCCTGGTGCCTTTTAGAGACTGCGTTTATGGAAGAAGCTACATTCATGGAAAGAAGGGTTAAATTAATCAACCCTGAATCTTCCGTCCCGAACCTCTGGATAAGCCTGAAATCTTCTTCCTGAAGGACTCCCTTCAGATCATCCTGAGAAAAACGGTCATGCCCGGCCTGAACAGGAGTATGGCAGGTATAGCAAAACTGTTTCCTGAGCTCTTCCACTTGTTGATCGGTATAACCGCGGGCCTTCTCAACAAAAGCAAAAACCGCATGCCCTTCGTTAAGATGGAATATCTTAACCGGATAACCTAAGGCACTTATGGCGTTTACGCCTCCAAAACCCAGGACTACCCTTTGCATAAGCTTAATCCAGGAGTTGTCGCTGCGGTATAACTGTTCGGTAAGCGTTTTTATATCTTCCCTGTTCTCGGGTATTTCCGCATCAAGTAAAATAAGCGGAAGAGCGTAATCGCGTTTATAGCTATAGACATAATATTTCCAAAGCTTTAGGCGTATTTCTTCGTTCTTAAGCCGGATCGTTACGGTATTTTTAAGCGGAATCAGCCCGGGGTAACTATAGGCATCCCAATGTGTCTTCTCCGGAACCTGCCCGTATTTAAACCAAAACTCCTGGCGAAAATATCCGGAATGCCATAAGATACCGATACCTACAGCCGGCAGCTTATAATCCGCCATTGTTTTTACAGTATCCCCCGCCAAAACCCCTAATCCGCCGCTATATATAGGCAGGTCAATGAGACTGTCGATCTGTACGTCAAAAAAATAATCGGCTATACGGTAATTTGAAAAAACGGTGTTCCGGGGAGTCTTATTCTCTGCCCGGGGAGGGTTTTGAGACTGGAACGTATTATAAAAACTTGTGGCTAAGCCATACTCCATGGAGAAATAAGCAATAGCTCTCTCTTTTTCTTCCCGCAGCCTCTTCTCCGCCTGGATCACCGGCTCAATAGGAAACCCAAAATATTTACCGCTGCCTATATCTTTGGAGTAACGTTTATAAAAATCATCAACTTCAACCAAAGCAAGAAATTCTTTTAATGAGGTATCTTCCATAAAATGTATCTTCCTAACTCCCCTTTAAGCCGCTGCATTCAACCGCTCTGCCAACTCTCCGGATTAATTTACGGTGGGGGTGGGATTCGAACTCACGGTCCCGTGAAGGACACCTGTTTTCAAGACAGGCCCATTCGACCACTCTGGCACCCCACCTAAGACCTAACCATAAAAAGCTGGAAAAAAATAGCCTTAAAAATTGAACTGGCTGCAGAATATGCCTCGTTGGAAAAATTAACAATGGAAAATTCCTTGAATAGGAAATTAAGGAATAACGCCATCAATCCGAGACTGATGATATACATAAAAGAAAACCCGAAAATATAATTGCTTTTAAGCAGGTCTCCTTTTTTGGAGCGGATAGACTGAGCCGCGAATACCAGATGCATGGCGATACTTAAACCAAAGAAGAACATCGCCCATTCCATCAGCCATTTATCCCTGATAAAGATACACAGGAAAAGGTAGAGAATAAATAAAACTATCGTGTAGACAGGCAAAAGATACGGCGCGAATCTGACCAAGGGCTGGAAAAAACTAAAAATTATTTCCACTAACCTGTGCCCCCGCTCATAAATAACTGTCGGTTCCCAAATGAATAAATAGACCAGAACCAGAGTAACTACTCCGGCCCAGAAATAATTCTGCAGCGCAACATCAATATAAGATATCTGGTTCAGGAAAGCTACTGAAGAGGAATAAACAAAAGGTAATAAGCATATACCCAGAACGAGCTTAATGATATCGAACATTTTATTGGAGATCCAGGAAGGTTTGGACCGTCCGCCGTCCTTGGGCCCTCTCTCTTTCCAGGCAGGCTTAATCTTCGGTTCAGGCCATTTATTAGGAAATTCTTTCTTTTCCATCCAAATACCCCCTTAAGGCTTTAGGTATTAAAATCGATCCATCTTCCTGCTGGTAATTTTCTAAAATCGCCACCACCGTGCGCGCAAGCGCAACCCCCGAGCCATTCAAAGTATGCACAAAATCCACCTTCTTATCTGCTTGCTTCCTGAACCTTATATTTGCCCGGCGGGCCTGGAAACTTTCAAAATTGCTGCAACTGGAAACTTCCAGCCATTTATCTAACCCCGGGGCATAAGCCTCCAGGTCATAGCATTTACTGGCGGAAAAACTTAAATCCTGCGTCGCCAGTATCAGCACGCGATAGGGAATCTCTAAGGCCTGCAAAACCTCCTCGGCATCTTTAACCAATTTTTCCAATTCATCGTAAGAGTTTTCCGGCTGGACAAATTTAACCATTTCTATTTTGTCAAATTGGTGCACACGAATTAGGCCCCGGGTATCTTTTCCGTAAGTCCCCGCCTCTCTCCGGAAACAGGCGGTATAGGCGGTATAATAAACCGGTAATTTGGCTTCTTCAAGGATTTCGTCGCGGAAAATATTAGTTACCGGGACTTCAGCAGTAGGAATCAAAAATAAATCATCATCCTTTAGTTTATACATATCTTCTTCCAGTTTTGGCAACTGGCCCGTCCCAAGCATGGAGGCCCGGTTGACCAAAAATGGCGGAAAAACTTCGGTGTAACCGTGCTTAGTGGTATGTAAATCCAGCATAAAATTAATCAGCGCGCGCTCTAATTTGGCTCCCCAGCCTTTATATAGTATAAAATTCGAGCCGGTAATCTTGGTAGCCCGGTTAAAATCAATGATATCCAGATTTTGGGCTAAATCAATGTGTGATTGCGGCTTAAAACCGAACTGCCGCTTCTCCCCCCAGCTGCGCACAACCGCGTTCTTAGCCGGCTCACCCACCGGAATAGATGGATGCGGAATATTAGGAATAGTCAATATGATTTTATCGAGCTGGCGATCAATCTCCTTTATTTCATTCTCCAACTGGGAAATCTGTCCGGAAACAGCCTTTATAGAGTTAATTTTCTCTTTGGCTTCTTTTTTGGTTTTAAGCAGAGCGCTGATTTCATCATTGGCTTTATTACGCTTAGCCCTTAAATCCTCCAACTTGGTTAGAATTTTCCGGCGTTGGCTATCCAGCTGAATGAAGGCATCTAAATCCAGTTTAAGGTTGCGGTTTTTTAACGCCTGCTTTACTAATTTCGTGTTTTCTCTGATAAATTTAATATCCAGCATTTTTACCCCTTTATAACGCCTAACGGCCGCATCCTGCAGACGCGCTTGGCCAGGCCGGCGTTATGCACGACGCTCACCACATCATTGACATTTTTATAGGCCTCGGGCGCTTCTTCCACAATCGTCGCCCTGCCCGAAGCTTTAACTATTATACCTTGAGATTCCAATTCTTTCAATAAAGTATCTAAGTTGACCGTGCGGGCTGCGGCAGTGCGCGATTTTACGCGTCCGGCGCCATGGCAGGCAGAATAGAAGGTTTCAGCCGCGCCTTCGGTTCCAACCAGTAAATAGGAATTCCTGCCCATATCTCCGGGAATGATTACCGGTTGGCCTAATTTCTTATACTTTTGCGGCAAGGCCAGATGCCCTGGAGGGATTGCCCGCGTAGCTCCTTTCCTATGCACGCATAAAGTTTTCTCTTTTCCATCTACAATATGTTTTTCAATTTTCGCGATATTGTGCGCCACATCATAGATTAAGAATAACCCCAGCTTTTGCCATGAGAGATTGAAGATTCTTTCAAAGGTAAGCCGGACCAAATGCATCAGGCACTGCCGGTTAGCCCAGGCATAATTTGCCGCGCATTTCATTGCTCCTAAATAAGCCTTTCCTTCTGCTGAATTAACCGGAGCGCTGGCTAGCTGGCGATCCGGAACATTAATATTATACTTAGCCAGGCAATGCACCAGGCTGCGGGTATAATCCTCGCATACCTGATAGCCAAACCCGCGCGAGCCGGAGTGGATCATTACGGTAATTTGCCCTAAATCAAGATTAAGCTCATCGCAGGCGTCCCTGTCATAGAGCTGGTCAATCATCTGGACTTCCAGGAAATGGTTACCGCTGCCTAATGTCCCTGATTGCGCCTTTCCTCTTTCATAGGCGCGTTCAGATACCGCGGCGGGATCCGCGCCGGCAATAGCTCCTTGCTCTTCGGTGCAGTCCAAATCATCCTGAATTCCAAAACCTTTTTCCACTGCCCATTTGGCGCCTTTGATCAAAATCTCCTCTTCTTCTTTAGCGCTCACCCGGATATCGCCTTTAGCGCCGACACCCGAAGGGACATCCGAGAATAAAGCGTAAGTCAAATCCTTTAATTTACCCTTTACGTCTTCAAAGTGTAAATTTGTTTTGAGCATGCGCACGCCGCAGTTGATATCAAACCCGACTCCGCCCGGAGAAACAACTCCGCCATTTTCAATATCGGTAGCCGCGACTCCCCCGATGGGAAAACCATAGCCCCAGTGAATATCCGGCATAGCCAAAGACGCCTTTACAATTCCCGGGAGAAAAGCGACATTAGCCACCTGCTCCATTGCTTTATCCTGGCCGATGTCTTTTAATAATTTCTCGTCGGCATAAATAACCCCGGGTACGCGCATCCCGGGCTTATAAGACCTGGGGATCTCCCAACGAAAATCATCGATCTTCCTTAAATTAATCTCAGACATCCAGAATCACCTCAGCCAGCCAACCGGTGGGCTTTCGCACGACTCTAAGCTGATGATATGTGGCAGCCTTAATTTCAGTATTTACTTTATAATTATTTATAGCGCTTCCCACGCCAACCGCCTCAATGGAATTATCTTCCAGCTTGTTTATCTTAATATTATAGAATATTAACCCCCTGGCTGCGGATAAGGAGAGTAATTCATTCAGCCAATCGACAAAAAGGCTTTCTAAATTATCCGCGCTTATTTTTATGTTTAGGTTAGCGTGGGTTTTATTTTTGGTGAATTGTTTGCGGCTTGAAACCTGGAATAGGGCGAGTCCGGCATTTTTAAACAGTTCTTTTAAATCTTTACCTTTTACCCGGATACCGATATCTGCGGTATGCTCAAAAACTTCGTAATTTCCCATGAAACAATTATACCTTAACTCCTTAGGCGATAGCAATAAAAAATCCCCTAACTTATTTAAGTTAAGGGATTTTAGATGGTGGGCCATGTAGGAGTCGGACCTACGACCTTGACATTAAGAGTGTCCTGCTCTGCCAATTGAGCTAATGGCCCTAATCTATACAACTAACGTATTTTCAAATACTTCTGAAACTACTGTTTTATCTAACTCTTCTTTGTTTTGCTCCGGGGGCCACACAGTGTCCATACGCCTAGCTAAAGTGTCAACTGCACGCTGTCTATGATCCGGTGAAAGGTGACTATACCTAAGAGTCATTTCTAGCGACTTATGACCTAATAAATCCCTCACTGTATTAAGATCAACACCGGACATCACTAGCTGAGAAGCAAACGTATGCCTTAAATCATGGAAGTGAAAATCAATTATACTCGCTTTCTTTACCGCCGTCAACCAAGATTTCTTGATATCACCGTAAGGTTCACCGGCCTGATTACAGAATATATAGGGAGAGTCTTTATGTTTAAGCACAGATATAATCGTCTTTATTACTACCGCATTCATAGGCACGTCTCTCTTCTCGCCGTTCTTGGTATCTAGTAGGTGAATTGTCTTATGCTCTATATCAATATCCCGCCACTTAAGCCCTAGAATCTCACCCTTACGCATTCCGGTGTTCAAAGCAACCTTAACTATCGGCTTTAAATGCTCGCAGCAGTTTGCCAATAGCCTTTCTATCTGTTCTCTCTCAAGGAAACGCAGTCTTTGATTATTCTCTTTAAACATCTTTACTCCTTTACAGGGATTATGCGTAGTCTTGCCCCATGCAATGGCTTGATTATACATTGACTTTAATACCGCTAATGCCCGGTTAACTGTCGCCGGACTCACCTCTGTCGCACGCTTAGCTTTAAACTTTTCTACATCCAAGCGTGTAACCTCATATAAGTATCTACCGCCAAACACTGCTTTCAATAAACCTACGATCTTAACGTCGGTATAGTAAGATTTTTTATGTTTGGAGTGCAACTCCAAGTATTCAGCTGCAAAATCATCAAACTTCACCCTGTCCTCTTTCTTAACATCCAAGAATTTGCCTTCGGCTACTTCTATTTTACGCTTCATTAGCACTTTCTCAGCCAATGCCCTATTTGGGCCTACCATCTCCCGCTTGCGCCGGCCGTTAGCGTAATAATCAACGTACCAATTGGCCCCCTTCTTAAACACTCCCTTCATTTTGACACCTCCTATTTTGAGTTAACCTCTTTTTTATGGACTTTCAGCCATTCGTCAATTTCATTAATATCAAACCGGAGCAAGCTGCCAACCTTGTGATACGGTATTCTCCGCTGATTTACCCAAGAATAGATCGTATTCTTACTTACTCTCAAGTATTGCGCCAACGTATTTATATCTACTAGTACTGCTCTGCTCATTACTAAATCACCCCCTTATCCAAACCTCTTTTTCTTTAACTTAATACGCCATAAAACTACAGCTTTCAGCCGTTACGTTTGCGGTACGGCTGATATTGATACAGAGGACAGCTCTTACCCAAGCAGTCCTCTCCGCTTTCTTCAAAACCATTGCAAACATAACATTGCGCTAACAAAGCCTCTTTCCTCGTAAGAGGCTTACCTGTAATAAAATTGTCATACTCCTTTGCCCCTCTTAATTTACTCATAGCTGCCTCTTAGGTCTTTCTTCAGGATGATCCCTGCGATACCAACCATGGATAACGTGATAATGGGAATCATACTTCTCCCCCTTAGCTCCGATATAATCGTTTAATCGTTCAATATAGTAGTCGGTATTACGTTGACCAAACTGATCACACAAAGAATCATACTCTTTCTTCGTTAATTGAACAAAATCAAGATATCTCTCTTTATTGTTTATTTCTTTGTTTTTAATATTGTTTGGGGTGACATTTTGACACCCTTTCTTGGACATTTTGTCATCCATTACAGGCAAATTGTCAGGCTTTGAGATATCCACAAAGGGTGACTTTTTGTCCGGCTTTCTCAATATCCAATACTTAGTAGCAACGGCCCTATGTTTACCATTAGCTATATTCATGTAACCGGCATCCTTTAGAAATTTCTTAGCTCTTTTTATGGTCTTATCATTTACCCCTGTTTCCTCTGCCAAACGCTTGTCGTCATAGTAAAATGAGCCGTCATCACTTAGCATATTCTTACTACTAAAGTATTTCTCCTTTCTCCATAAATAAAGAAGCAACAATCTACACGCCGGAGTTAATCTTTTCATTCTATTCCTGTCTCATTCTACCCGTATTATCGCCAACGATGAATCGCCAACGCTATTATTGTTATGACAATGTAACACAACAAGGATAAAAAAAATCCCCTCCTATTTATTAGCAGGAGATTCCTTCCAAGATCGCCAAATCCGTAACAGCAGATTAGCTACAGAACGCTCTTGCCGTCTTGCGTCCTTCTCAAGCTCTTCTTTGTCTTCAGCACTTATCCGAATTGTGATAGTTGCGTCTTTGGTCATATTCTTTCCCGTATTGCAATGTTCTAACAAAGTATACCAGATAAACCGCCTTTGTCAAGGGTAGAAATAAATATTTTTTAGGCCCTACCATCAGCCTTTATTAAATAATAAGATTGAGATAATGACAGCGATTACCAATCCGAGATTTACCTTTAGTTTTATGCCCGGAGTTTTTGTAATAGCTAAAAGTACAAACGAAATTGCTAACCCTTCCAAGAAGAAAATTAATGAGCCTCCGATAGCTGAACCAAAAAGAAATGCGCCGAAATTAAATTTCTGCTTAAAAGCAGCGATGTTAATTAATAACAAGGTGCTTATTAACAGAGGCGTTAATAGCTTTGTCTTCATAGTTTTGTCCCCCGCTATTCTTAATACTACTAATCATTAGGTATCTCTTCGCAGAAGGGCTCGTACTTCTTCTTAGTCGTGTATATGTTCCAAAGGTAATACTGGCCCCGGATCAGCTTGTAAGTAGCTACTATATACCGGTGCGGTGCGCTGTGGCCTTCATAGGTAGCCTCGGTTACGCCGTCTTCTCCGGGCATTCTAGGATCCCAAATCCCACTCCAAATAATGATTTCCTGTTTGCCGTCCTTATCAATATCAGCTATCTTATAATTGCTCTGAATACCATACTCGCCCTTAAGTGTAGATATTAGCTTACCGGCTTTATAGACTTCTATCTCCAAGAATTTATCGGATACGCCCGGCCCGTACATAACTTTAATTAACTCCGACTTCTTATCGCCCTCAAGATCAATTTTGTATTCATTAAAAGTCGGCTCATCAGCCTCCTTACCCTTAGCTACAAGATAATCTTGAGTGGCAAAACTACTGACTGGAATGAGCAGCGCCAACAACATAATTAATTGTTTTTTATTCATTTTGCTGGACAAGTTTGGATGCATGCCTGATACATCTCTTTACAAGCCCTTAAAGTTTCTGTGTTAAATCCGACCTTTGGGCCACCGGAAATGCATTCTGAGTATGTTTTTGTGCATTCCCTAGCGCAATTAGACTCAACTTTGCTAATATCAATTCTTGAAATGCTGTAAGCGCATCCACCAATAAACATCACTAACGCTAATAAAGCAATTATCTTATTCATCTTTCCTCCCTCAATTAGCCCCCAACAAAAAGGGGGCGCATATTCATTACCGGCAACTGCTAAGTAAAACCGATAAGACTGCATTTCCCCCCTGCCCTTACGGGCAGTGGTGCAGCTTACCTCACTTAGCAGTTAGAGGCCCTATGTCCTCTTTAAGGTATAGCTATAAACCAGATTGATTAAACTAAAATTTTATACCCCCCAGATATTACTAGCAACTATTAATCATTAATTCTTGCCTTCTACTACAGTAAGTGTATCACTGCTAACTGCTGTATACTCAATTATAGGATTACTCGCAGATTTAACAGTAACGCCACTCACAGCCATCATGACATCCGGGGCTTCGGATGAAATCACCTTATCATAATTTTTACAACCGTACTCTCTTTCTAGCAACTGTAATACCGATAGCCCTTGACCTTTTACACGTTCATAGTCAACCTTTTTAAAGTTAGTGTCTATAGAATTTATGCCATTATAAAAATTTGCTAACTGCCCATCTAGACCACTTCCGCCAAAAGCACCTGCTTTATAATGTGCAGTAAACAATACTGTTGAGAATTTAACACTGTCATTTTTTAATTTTCCCGTGGAATTAAATTTAGAAATACAAAGTTCGATTTTTCTTACATTTCCTAAGACTTCAGGGTATATTGAATGAGCAATATTATATTTATTAGAATACTCTTGAATCTTATCAATTTTAGGAACAACATATCTAGAAACCAAATAACTACCGGCTATTAAAACAAATAAACCGCCAACAATTTCTACAAATAAGGGCTGCTCTAAAATATTTTTTTGTTTAGGAGGAGTAAAAGCTTCTATCTCTACATCCACCGGGCCACTACGCCCAACTTCCCTGATTTTTTTCAATGTAACAATACCCTCATTCTCTAGCTCCGATGATACTGAGTAAAGCTTATCAAACCCTAAATCGAGCTCCTTAGACAAGCGACGGAGCGATATTCTTTCGCCCTTGAATTTTCTTCTTAAGATTTGCATTAATTGTTTTTTATTCATATTCTTAGACAAAATCAATAGTGGTCTCATTACCATCATTCTTTATAATCTTAAATGTACCCCCAACAAGATTAATATCCTTTGGTTTAAAAAATACTATTTTCCCCCCATCCGGAGTATCACCAACATGCTGCCCTAAACCAGATGTGAACATAACAGTGCTTGCGGTTGTTCCTATAGCCATAGTGCTAAAATCCATTGGGAATGCAGGATAAGTTTCTTTTACCGGTTCGTCGGGCTCCTTTATTTTTATATAAGGACATTTTTCTCTCTCAAAACCACAAGCAAATATCTCACTTACAAGGGCTCCGGCTATTAGCATTGCACACATTCTATGATTAGGACACATGCTGTATTCTCCTGTCAAATATCAAATAGTCAATGCCCACACAAAGCCTACAGGCTAGTGCAGAAGACCATCTCTATCCAATCTAATACTAACAACATTCTCGCTTACATTAAATTTAAGAGATAAGGGATATACGGCTAAATCAATGACGGTAGAACGGGGTAACTTTTCCTTATGGATAAAAGAGCTCTTAAATCTTGCCTCATTTTCTTTGATGGTATTTTCTAGTTCTTTGGCTAAGATTTTCCTTGGCACCAAAACCATGCCGGCGAACTCATTAGCTTGACACTCTACAATATCTCTCTGATATTTAGGCATCTCATTGAGCAAGGCAAGCCACTCATCTGTATTATTAAATCTCAACTGGTTGTATAGATACCCGTGCAAAAACATATGCCCAATCTCGTGAGCTAGGCTAAATCTATATCTTGTTTCAATCCGGTCATAAATATACTTATCAATAGAAATAGTCTTAAAATCAGCTCCGATAAAAGCATCAATATTCAGTTCAACAGTTTGTGCAACATCTTTCAACCCCGGAATAGGAATTATATCTATATTAAAAGCAGATTCTATTATGTTTTCAATTGGTATTGGGATAGTTAAGGAGGGGTGATAGGTAGTTAAGAAACTCTCTGCATCAGAATTAATTTGATCTGATGTTTTACTTGTCGGATCAAATTCCATAGAATTACGATTCCCTTATCTTTTTAATAAGCTCATTGAACTCTTCTTTCGTGAACTTCTTATCTCTCATAGTCCTAAAAAAAACTGGTAATCTGCCTAGCAAATCTTCATTCATTAAATCAGCCGGTATTTTACCAGCACTAATCATTGCTAAATCTTTAAACATGCTCCAATCCTTACTACCCACCTTAATCTTTAAATATTCAGCATATTCCTTCAATTTCTCTTCAGAAGCCGGAGGAGCCAATTTACCTCGCTCAAGCTTGCTAATATTTCCGGGGTCTAAAGAGTGGTCTAAACAAAACTGCCTTAACGTTTTAGATAGAGCAATTCTCTTGGTTTTAAAGAATACGCCAAAAGCCTCCATGTTTCACCTCCTTCCGGTATAAAAGTAAAGCGGATGTTTTATCCTCCATTTAAAGTATAACATGTTGTAAAATAAATACAACATTTATTTTAGACATTCTTTCAGAAAATCTGCCCAGTACAAAACTGAACTATTTTAGGAGCATCATCTATGAACCGAATAGGTGAGGTATTAGCCATGATGAGTAAAAATCTTGAAATATTTTGGGGTGGAACTATTGAGGAAAGGTGGTCACGGCATGTACTGGTGCAGGTAAAAACCCTTACCCCTCCCCCTCCACCGTTGTAATCCTAGAATAATTAGGAGTAATATATCTATAACAAGTGCTTTTCTTTCCCCTCCGGTGTCCACACAGTGTCTATAAGCTAAACAAAAGTGGCTTAGCCTCTACAATGGCAGATAAAATAAAATCTCCGTAACCTATTGTGTATGTAAAGAGATACAAACACACAATAAATTACAGAGAGTTATCTGGTCGGTTTAAGAGTGTCCTGCTCTGCCAATTGAGCTAATGGCCCAGAATCCTTGTAATCGTGAGAAATATTCTAACTGAAAGATGAAAACAAGTCAATTATAAAGCTTTAAATAAGCAAAAAACGAATTGAGGCTGCACATGACAAGAAAAGCGATATAACAGGTATTTAAACCGATATACAGGGGTTTAATCCTTTTTAGAGAACCGATACCTTTGATGATCAGGAAAAATATCAGCGGAGCGAAAAATAAGGTTATTCTTGCTCCCGTAAAGGGATATTTCCTCAATATCCCCAGAACAACCAGCTCCAAGAAAATAACCAGGCCTATTGAATCCGCATCCAGAAACCTGCATTTGTTCTTTTTTAAAGATCTGATGCCATAACCAAAAAGTGAAATCACGAAAATCGGAATCAAGAAAGAGGCTGCTTTTATGAAAAATTTGCTATTTCCAAACCAAAAGGTTGTCAGCTTCCTTAGACCCTCGCCAAAGGGCTTGATGAAAGAATAGAACGACTGCGTGCCTAGAAAATAATTGTTCCAGGGTACCGTGCTCCCGGAAAGCTCATACCTTAAATAGAAATAATAGGTTGAAATGATTATTAAAAGGCATAAAAAAGAATATAACGCAAACAAAAGAGCGGCCTTATGATTTTTCTTCACAATAAATATATAATTATAGATTACCATCCAGAAAAAGAAAAAACTGCTGTAGGATAACGCGAGCGTAAACGGCAAGAGAAAAGTAACAGTGATAAATAACTTTGACGGCGCTTTAGTTTCAAGTTGTTTCTGGCAGAGCAGGTACCAACAGAAGACCCCCGCGACTAACACATCCATTGAATAGGGCTTTAGCTCTGCCGCATAATAGATGATCCGATAGCTACTGGCGAAAGAAAAAATGGCGAGTAAAACCTGCCACTTACCCGGGAGGATCTGCTGGAATACTTTTAACCAGACAAAAAATGCCAAAAACATACATAATAAAGACGGGAGCCTTAAAGCCAGAAGATTATAGTCAAATCCCCGGGCAAAAAAATTAATTATAATAAGATAAAGCCGGGGAAACATCTGGGTGTACCCGAGGGGGCCCAAAAGCTTCAGAGAGCTAAGCTCCTGTAAATTCTTAAAGACTAATTCTTCATCTAACCACAGCGGCCTAAGCGAAAAATAGTGCAAGAGGCACAGGAAGACGAACCACAGGATACAAGAAATAAACAAAATTTTATAAGCCTTCATCAGGAAACAGGCTAATTATTTTTTTCTTCTTTCAATATGTAAACTTCGACTAATCCCCTGGCAAAACCATCTTTGTCAAAAACATAACGATATAAACCCGGATAAGAAATCGAGCGTAAGATTTTCTCTTCCTCTGCTACTGCTACTCCTTCTGCCGCCTGCATTTTCGGAATAAAGCCAGCTATGTTAGAAGCCGCTCCCGACACAGCATTTATTGTCTCTGGAATTTTCGAGTCTCGCGCATCTCCAAACCTGGTAAGCGTCCAACCATTCGCAAGTTCAAATGATGCGTTAACCGTCCCCAGCCCGGACTTAACGTTGAAAAAATATCCTTCATTCATTTTCGGAAGATAAATAGTTGTACCTTCCAATACTCCCTCCTGGCTTTTATTTACCAATAAATAAGGATAGGAGTGGTAGAAGCGCAGCGCCGCTTTATCGGCATTCGTATCGTCAACTTTCGTAACTTGCATCCTGGCACAACCTATAAGCAGAAGCGCTAAGAAAACCAAGAAAAATAATCTCTTTACCATAGCCTACATCCTCCTTTGCGGCTATTAGGCCGCCTCATCATGGGACTGCCCCAAATCTTATTTAACAGCCTGCATTTCTTCGATGACCCGCTGGCCTACGCCCTGCTTTTTCAGGTAATCGGTATCGTCAGGCGTTAGAGAATATTTGGAATGCGTAAATTTGATTTTAGCGATAATATCATCGCCGGAAGCGCCCTGCTTGGTTAAATCAACTATTTGTTGAATAGTAAGCTGCGTCGCCGGAGTTTGAGCAGTTTTGGCAGCAGGTTTATCAATCTGGGAACCGACTAGGGCTCCTGCGCCTGCACCGGCTGCTCCTCCGATTAAAGCTCCTCCTAGACCATGCCCGCTCTGATGGCCTATAATGCCTCCCGCCAAAGCGCCCACAGCTCCTCCGATACCGGCGCCTTCAGCTACTCTCGTTTTATTGGTCTCACATCCTAGAATAGCTAAGGCGAAAATTAAAGCCGCTAATACCGAAAAATATTTTCTCATGGGTTCTTCCCCTGAATTAATGAAACCCAGCTTTATAAATTGATTTATATTTTAACTTAAAATCAATAGATTTGCAAGAAATAGAAACGGTCTAAATCCGATATAATTTTATGCGCCTGGCAGGAGTTGAACCTGCAACGCCTAGCTCCGAAGGCTAGCGCTCTATCCAGTTGAGCTACAGGCGCGTTAAAAAAGCTCGGCCTTCTCTCCTAAAATTTCCTTAATCTTCTTGAGCTTGCCTTTGGCAACGGCCTGAATACCCGCCTCAGCGGTAGTGCGCACCGGAGAATTCAACTGTATTCTATCCGGGCTTATCTCATCAATAACATCTTTTAATTTACGGATATGCCTTATATCGTCATTAATGCCTTTTAGCAGCATCACCTCAAGCCAGATCTTACCGCGGAACTCTTTTCTGAAAGCCGTAAGCCCCGCGATTATCTCTTCAATCTTTATACCGGGATGCGGGCGGTCAATCCTGGCAAATAAATCCTGCGTCACCGCATCCAGCGAAGGGACAACTAAATCCGCACCCCAAAGCTGCCGCCGAACTCCTCCATCTGTCAGTAAGGAAGCATTGGTCAGGACCGCAATTTTGAGGCTAGTGAGTTTTTTTACTTCCGTAATCAACTCACCGCATCCTGTATTTAAAGTAGGTTCACCAGAACCGGAGAGCGTAATATATTCCAACCCTTGCGCTGTTTCCTTATTGCTGCTCAACCAGGTTTTTAATTCGTCAATTATTGCGCTTACCCGGATATACTCTTTTCTCTCCAGCGTCAGGTTAGTGGTTTTGCCTAACTGGCAATAAATACAATCAAAGTCGCAGGTCTTATAGGGGGTGAGGCTTATCCCTAAAGAAAACCCGAGCCTGCGCGATTTCACCGGACCGTAGAGATATTTCATATTTTAGAAAAAGTTAGGGCGCTACTTAAAGTAGCGCCCTTAGAATTTCAAGTTTTTCAAAAACACAATCTCCTATTTAACTTCGACAACGCAATTATGCGACCCAAAGGAATTGGCTATGCAGGATGTACAACGCGGGTCATTCATCCAAGCGCCATCAACGACAAATTTATATTCGTACCTGCCGGGCTTGAGATTCACCTTAACCATCCAGTTGCCTTTAGAGTCGTTTTTCGCGGGAAGCTTCTTTATATCCCATTTGTTAAAAGTACCTGCCAAGCTCACCTTCTTAGCCTGCGGAGCATAAAGCTTGAATTCAGTAAGTTTTGACCCGGTCAATCTAGCCATATTACCCTCCTCCTTGCCTGCCTACCGGCAGGCTGTTGTCTTTATTTATACACCCTACCCAAAAACTGTCAAGTACTAATATAGTGCGGGATCTTAAGCAGAATCGATTAAACGCTGACTATCGCCAGGCCCTTTTTATCGGCTAACTTTACCGCTGCTTGGCGGTCTATAAAAAGTGTCTTGTCTGCTTCTATGGCAAGGCATTTTGCGCCTGCCTTAATCAGGATTTGAATCGTCTTTAAGCCGATTACCGGAATATCAAAACGCATATCCTGGCTGGGCTTGGCTACTTTAATTACGGTTATGCCTGCGCGGGCAATCTTTCCGGCGCGCCGGATAAGGTTATCCGTGCCTTCCAGGGCCTCAACCGCGACAATCGCCTGATCTTTGACTGCTACTGTCTGGCCGATATCCAAAGCCCCGACTGCCTTAGCCAGCTCAAAACCGAAATAAACATCCTCCCAAACCGCTGAATCAGGCTGAACCTGCGTAAGCGTGCCTTTTTCAGGCAGCAGGCCTTCCATAAAAGTAGCGGAGTTGAGCAATTCTAAACCGGCATTCTCTAACTTTTGCGCGATTACTCCGAATATCGTATCCGCTTTCTTATTCTTTATGCTGGAAAGTATTTGCTGCAGGTCCTGGCTTCTTTTTACCTCTTTACTAAATAGCCGTGCCGGACTGACCTGACCGGCCATAACTATTTTTTTTACTCCTTCGGCCTGAAATATCTCAACCAGGCGCTTGAATTCAGACAAACTCAGCCAATAGACTTTATCCGCCAGCTTATTGATCCTGGACGAGCTCTCTCCCTTTATCGCGACAGCGACCACCGAATAGCCTTTGCTCCGGGCAGCTTCGCAAAACAAAAGTGGGAATTTCCGGTTTCCGGCGATTAATCCTATTTTTTCCATGGTTATTTCCGGCAGGAACGCGCTAGCCCGCGCTCTGTCTTTTTGATGAATTCTACGAGGTACGTAACTTCGGAGGTTAATTTGATTTCCTTGACTAATTTTTCCAGCGCGTGTTTTACCGAGAGCCCGGAACTAAAAAGTATCCTGAAGGCATCATCAAGCAGCCCGATAGATTCTTTGGAAACATTATGGCGGCGCAGGCCTACAAGATTTAATCCGAATACCGCCGCAGGGTGCCCGTCGCAGGTCGAATACGGGGGAATATCCTGGACGACTTTGGAACAGCCGCCGATAATGGAGAGCATGCCGACCCGGACAAATTGATGAATCGCCACTAACCCGCCGATGACTGCCCGGTCTTCAATGGTAACGTGGCCGGCAAGGGTAGAACCGTTAGCTAAGACGCAATTATTCCCCACCCGGCAATCATGCGCCACATGAGAATAGGCCATTATTAAATTTCCGTCCCCGACAACAGTCTTGGAACCTTCTTCTGTCCCGGGATTAAGAGTGCAATACTCGCGGATAATATTATTATCGCCGACCTCCAGGTAGACCTTTTCTCCTTTATATTTTAAATCCTGCGGCCGGCTGCCGATAACCGCGCCGGTGAATATCTCACAGTTCTTGCCGATGGTAGTATTGCCTTCAATAACGCAGTGGCTGGCGATTTTAGTCCCTGCGCCGATAACCGCTTCTCCGGAAATAACCGCGTAAGGCCCGATTAAAACATTCTCGCCGATTTTGGCATTTTCAGAAACTATGGCTGTTTTATCTACCGGCATGATTATCCTTTAATTCTCTACTAAAGCGCAGACGAAATCCGCCTCCGCCACAACTTTTCCGTCGACTAAGGCCTTACCGCGCACCTGGCCTATTTTGGATTTTACCTTTACTGTTTCAACCTCAAAAACCAGCTGATCTCCTGGCACAACGGGTTTACGGAATTTCACATTATCGATCGACATAAAAAACGCCAGCTTTCCTTTATATTCTTCGGAAGCAAGCAGCATCACCGCGCCGACCTGGGCCATTGCCTCGACGATAATCACCCCGGGCATAACCGGCCGGCCCGGAAAATGCCCCTTAAAAAAATAATCGTTGATCGTCACATTTTTTATACCAGTAGCCCGCTTGCCGTACTCGATCTTAGTAATCCTATCCACAAACAAGAACGGTTCCCGATGCGGTATAATTTTCATAATATCCGTCACTTCTAAAACACTGCTTTCAGTTTTCATAGAATTATTCTTCCTTTGTTCGGCTAGTTTCCTTACCAATTTCAGGTTTAATGAATGTCCGCTCTTTAAGGCCTTGATCTGCGCCTTCAAAGGGGCTCCCAAAAAGAATAAATCCCCCATTAAATCCAGGACCTTATGCCTGACAGCTTCATCGGGAAAACGCACTTTATTCTTGATCACCTGGCCGGCCTTATCCAAAACCAGGGTATTCTCATAATTTGCTCCCAAACCCAATCCCTGGCGTTTTAATTCAGCGCTTTCGCTTTCCAGGCAAAAGGTACGAGCAGGGGCTATTTCTTTTTGGAAGTTTTCCGGATTGACCGCTAACTCTATAAATTCCTTTGCAGGCAGCGATTTAGCGTAATCAAGAGTATAAGAAATCTTAAATTCGCTGGCGGGCTCAATGACAATGGAAGCGCCCCCTTCTTCTATTTTAATTGGCTCTTTAATAAAAAACGCTTCCCGCTCTTTATCCAGCTCTTTGATACCTGCTTGAGCAATAAACTCCACGAAGTTTAAGCTGCTTCCGTCCAGGCCAGGTAATTCATTACTATCCACCTCCACATATAAATTATCCACTCCTAAGCCGGATAACGCCGCCATAAGGTGTTCGACGGTCTGCACACACGCAGCGCCATTTTCAATGGAGGTGCGCCGCGGCATCTTCTCCGCCGGGACCATATTTTCAACGCAGGCCTTAATCTGGGGAGAACCGGATAAATCCTTACGGACAAAAATAATTCCGGTCCCGCTCTTAGCGGGCCTCAAGGTAACGTTGGACTTATTGCCGGTATGTAAACCAACTCCGCTAAAACTTATTTCTTTAAGAATCGTCTTTTGTTTGCTCATCTTGCGTTTATCCTACATACTAAATACTATATACTTGTTACTTACCTTCTAACTTAGCTTCCAACTCTTCTATCTTCTTCTTAAGCTCTTTTACTGTATCGAATAATTTGGGCAGGTTGTGCACGTAGGCGTGCGCTTTCTGGTTTTCCTGAAATGGCCGCGCAGGATACCCTGACATAATAGCGCCTGCCGGAATAGATTTGCTTACGCCTGACTGGGCGGTAACTATCGCGTTATCGCCAACGGTAATGTGCCCGACTAACCCGGCCTGTCCGGCCAGGATGACATTGTTGCCGATTACGGTAGAACCGGATATGCCCACCTGGGCTACAATCAGGCAGTCCTGGCCGATTACCACGTTATGGGCAATCTGGACGAGATTATCGATTTTTGTCCCCCGGCCAATAACTGTTTTATCAAAGCGTGCCCGGTCGATAGTAACATTGGCGCCAATCTCAACGTCATCGCCGATTTCAACTGTACCGACCTGCGGTATTTTATGGTGCTTCCCGCTGACTTCGATAAAACCAAATCCGTCGGACCCGATAACCGTGCCGCTGTGGATGATTACGTTATTGCCGATTGATACGCGTTCACGCACAGAAACATTAGAATAGATAAGCGCAGAAGCACCGATCTTGGTATCCTGGCCGATGAAGCACCCAGGATAGATTACTGTTTTATCGCCTACTTGGGCGTTATCTCCGATAACCACATAAGGCCCGATAGCTACATCTTTGCCTAATTTAACATCTTTGCCTAATACGACGCTGGGGTGTATGCCCTTATAATGCTTTATTTCAGCGGGAGCTATAAGAGAGATGACCCTGGCAAAGGCTAACGAAGGATTTTCAGTACGGATTACGGCGCAAGCCTTAGGAAGTTCTGTGTCTTTGGAAATTATTATTGCGGAAGCGGCAGTTGTAGCCAAAAGAGGGGCATATTTGGCATTAGCCAAAAAAGTAATATCGCCAGCGAGCGCCTCTTTTATTCCGGATACCCCGGTGATTACGATACTGCCGTCACCTATAACTTCACCCTGGATTAGTTGAGCAATCTCTTTTAGGGTTTTACGCATTATCTATTTCTACTATCTTTTCTTATTCAATAAAGCTATAATTTTGTCCGTGATATCCATGGACTTATCCTGATAGACCAAAACCCGGTCATTGAATACCATGGTATAGCCTTCTTTTTCGGCATAGGTCTTCACTACCGAATCTATATCCTGAAGGATTTCCTTCATTCTCTCTTCCTGTTCTTTACGCAGGTCTGTTTCTTTGCGGGTAATAAAATCCTGGACCGCCTTGGCCTTATTTTCTAAATCGCCCTTCTTGGCCTCTTTTTCTCTATCGCTTAAAAGCTTAAATTTATCCCTGAAAGAATTCAGGTCTTTGAGCTTCTTGTCTCTCTCAGAGGTATAGCTATTCTCTTTTTCAGTTAAGGATTTATCATAATCCTTGGTTTTGGAATACTCATTAAAGGCGCGGCCTAAATTGATATAAGCAAACTTATCCGCTGCCTGGGCCAGGCCCGTCAAGACAAAAGAACTTAATAGCGCACCGCATAAAACCACTAACAATTTTTTCATCTTGTTTCCTCCTTTTATTTATTAATTTTTAAAAACTATTGCTCACGCTGAAGTGGAACCTTCCGCTGGACTTGGAACTTTCGCCGGAAGCTTTATTCATAGGTATGCCGTAATCCAGCATCATCGGCCCGACCGGCGTGCGGATACGAAACCCTAAGCCAAAGCTGGATTTAAAACCGCCGCTGTTAGCTACGTCATTGGCATTCTTATTTGTACCTATATCACCTAGTTTTTCCCAAACATTACCCACGTCGTAAAATAGGGCTACTTTCAGAAAACTAAACACCGGATAAAGGTATTCTATATTTCCGACTAGCATAGAATTACCGCCCAGGGGATCATTAGTGTCAGGGTCAACAGGGCCAACTGCCCTCTCCTTATAACCTCTTATCGTATACGCGCCGCCGGCAAAAAACCTCTCATAGATAGGTATATGGTCGGCATCTCCGTCTCCGTAAGCCTGGGCCAGGCCTATTCTGCCTCTTATTTCCAGGGAAGCATTCTTAGGCATAGGAAAATAATGGCTTACCCGGCCGTAAAACTTCCAATAGTCTTTATCTCCCCCTAATGGACCTCCAGCCAGCTGCATAGAGCCGGTAAGCAGGTTGCCTCTGTGCGTGTCAAATATATTGTCCCGGTTGTCAAAAGTAAGGCTGGGAGTTATGCTGCTAATGAGATTAGTCCCTGATTCCTGCTGCAGATACTTGGCGCCGTCGTCTATATTAGAAATATTAATTGAATCCAACCTATAGGTAAAGTCTGTCCTGAGATATTCAGATAGCTCCTTACCAAGGCGTAAGTCGCCTCCGGTGACTTTCTCGTCATAGCCATAACCCACATCAGTATCTCTCTTGTGGGTCTTGCGGTAAGCGTCAAAGCCAAAAGATATGGGATAATCAAAGAGCCAGGGCTCGGTGAAACTCAAATCAAAACCCGTGCTGGTTGTGCCGGCTGAAGCGCGAATCCTTAAGTCTTGCCCGGCGCCGGTAAAGTAAGGCCAATTCCTCCAGTCAAAATTCTTCTGCTCAACCTCTACAAATCCCACGAAATCATCAACCGTGCTATAACCGCCGCCAAAACTGAATGAACCGGTTTTGGTCTCTTTCACGTCAACAATCAAATCCTTCTTATCCGGGATGAGCGTCTCTTCGGTATCATAACTTATATCCTCAAAAAATCCCAGATTCTGCAGGCGCTCTTTGCTGCGCCTTAATTTTTCCCCGTCAAACTTGTCTCCGGGACGAATACGCATCTCCCTGCGCACAACTATGTCCCGGGTTTTAATGTTGCCGCGGATTTTGACCTTATCCACGTAAGTTATCTGGTTTTCAATAATGCTATAGAGTATATCCACGCGGCTGGTGGCGGTATTTAAAGATGTAGTATCTTGAACCTGCGCCGAGATATAACCTTTATCAAAATAAAGACCCTGGATATTGGCCGCGTCGGCTTTCATAGCATCATCGCTAAAAACCTTCCCCGGGACGCAATACTGAAGGCGTTTGAGGATCTCTTTCTCTGAAACATCCTTATTCCCCTGCACAACCACGTTACCGACTAAATACTTATTCCCTTCTGTTATCTTGATATAGATATATAGTAGATAGGGCATTTTAACGTCGGGCTTCACTTCGTAATCGACTGTAACATCAATAAAGCCGTTTCTGGTGTAAAAGGCCTTGATCCGGCCGGCGTCCTCCTTAAGCACATCTTCCTTAAGCACTCCGGCGTTAAAAAACCAGGCCCGCTTAGTTTTAAGAAGCTTGAGTATCCGCGCCTGGGTGAACTCCTTATTGCCGGTAACGATAATGTCCTTTATGCGCACCCTCTTGCCTTCTATTACATTAAAATTGATTTTAACTTTATTTGTTTCCGGATTTATATCCAGCTTGTAATCAATACTGGCGGCATTATAACCCATCTTTTCATACATCTTCTCGAGTATCCGCACATCTGCGGCCAGACTCGGATAATCGAGGTACTGGCCTTCCCGGGATTTCAACTGCTCTTTGAGTTTCTCATCCTTCATCGTAATGCGCAATATTCCGGAAAATGTAATTTTTTCAATAATCGGCCGCTCGGTTACGGTAATAATGACCTTCAGGCCGTTTTTATAGCTCTCGGAATCAATCTTTATATCGCTGAAAAAATTCAAAAGATAAAGCCTCTTTAAGTCATCGCTAATGACATTTTCCTGGTAGGGGCTGCCGATACGGGTTTTCATCTTGGAGATAATGGTGTTGGTGCTTATGGCTTTATTGCCCTTTATTTCAACGGCAGTAACTAATTTTAGCGGTTGTTCTTTGACTGTCGAGGAAGAGGCGGTTTCTGCCTGCGGCTTCCGGGTATCCTCCGCAAACAAAATAAAAGGGGAAATTACTACGAAAAAAGAAAGCCCAAGTGTGAATAATATTTTACGCATTGTTATTATTATATAAGAAGTATTCCTTGAAAGCAAACAATTATTCTACTCTGGCAATATTTTCAAAACGGGTATATTCTTTTATGAAGGCAAGCCTCAGAGAACCTACCGGGCCGTTACGCTGTTTAGCTATAATCACCTCGGCGACACCCTGATTTTCAGAACTCTGGGTATAATACTCTTCCCTCAATAAAAGCACGACTACATCGGCATCCTGCTCGATAGCTCCGGACTCTCGCAAGTCGGAAAGCTGCGGCCGGTGGTCGGTGCGCGACTCTACCGCGCGCGACAATTGGCTGATCGCTACTATCGGGACATGCAATTCCCTGGCCAGCGCTTTTAAAGAACGCGAAATCTCGGAAATTTCCTGCTGACGGCTTTCTATGCCGCTTGAACCGCGCATCAACTGCATGTAGTCAAGAACGATTAACTTTATATCCTGCTGGGATTTAAGCCTGCGCGCCTTAGCCCGTAATTCCATTACGGAAATCCCCGGCGTATCGTCTATAAATATCGGCGCTTCGGAAAGTTTTCCTGCCGCCGCAGTCAGGCGCGGCCAATCCGAAGTAGCCAGGTACCCGGTGCGCACTTTTTGCGCGTCTACCCGCGCGTGCGAACAGAGCATCCTCTGGACAAGCTGTTCTTTAGACATCTCCAGGCTGAAAATCGCCGTGGGGACTTTTTCGATTATCCCGGCGTGCTCAATCATCCCCAAAGCAAAAGAGCTCTTACCCATAGAAGGCCTGCCGGCAACGATGATTAAATCTGAATCCTGCAAGCCCGCAGTCTTAATATCAAAATCTATATAGCCGGTAGGTATACCGGTAACGTGCGCCTTCTTACGGTAAAGTATATCTATAGTTTCAATGCTATCCTTAACAATCTCTTTAAGGTGTATGTAGGACCCCTGATTTTTTCTCTCACTTACCTCAAAAATAAATCTTTCGGCGCTATCCACTACCTCGGTAATATTCCCTTCGCTTTCATAACAAAGCGAGACTATCTTGGTAGCGTTGTTGATCAGGGTCCTTAAAATACTCTTTTCTTTAACTATTGAAACATAGTGGCTGATATTGGCTGCGGTGGGAACAGAATTAGCCAGGGCGGTCAGAAAGCTTACCCCCCCGATGGCTTCCAGTAGGCCTTCTTTCTTTAAGGCATCGGTCAAGGTAATCAGGTCAACCGCCTTATTTACGGCGTAGAGGTCGGATATAGCCTGGAATATTTTCTGGTGGGAATCTTTATAGAAAAAATTCTTATCCAGAGTCTCAACGGCGGTGGCGATAGCTTCTTCGTCCAAGAGCATTGAGCCTAAGACCGCCATTTCAGCGTCTAAATTCTGCGGAGGGATTTTATCTAGAGTGACGTCGTTAGGCATATTATTTCTTTACAATCCAGACTTTTAATTTCGCGGATAGGTCCGGATGTAATTTTACGGGGACTTCATAAATCCCCAATGATTTTATCGGCTCACTGAGCATAATGCGGCTCTTATCTAAATCCAGGCCTTCTTCTTTAAGGGCATTGGAGATATCCAGCGCCGTTATACTCCCGTATAAATTTTTTTCATCCTGGGCGATTGCCGGCATAGTCAAAGATAAAACATCCAGGCGCTCTTTGATGGCCACAGCTTCTTGTTTGTCTTTTTCCAGCCCCTGAGCGATCTTTTGCCTTTCCTGCTCCAGTTTTTTGAGGTTAGACGGTGTAACCGGTACGGCTAAACCCTTAGGTAAAAGGAGATTCCGGGCAAATCCGTCTTTGACCTTCACCAGTGCACCGGCCTTGCCTATCTTAACTACATCTTTGGTTAATATGACTTCCATGGGACCGCCTTTTTTAAAGTGTTGCTTTAACGCACATAAGGCAGGAGCGAAATAAACCTGGCCTTGGTAATTGCCTCGGCAATAATCCGCTGGTGTTTGGCGCAGTTCCCGGATAAGCGGCTTGAAAGCATTTTGCCTCTCTCGGTAATAAATGCCTCCAGCCTCTTGGTATCTTTGTAATCCACCGATTTTGCCTTATCCACGCAGAGGCGGCAGAATCTTTTTCTGCCGATGGAATGCAATCCTCGTTTTTTATCTCCGGGCTTACCTCTGGAAAATGTTTTGCTCCTTGAGCCACTGCCTGTCTTAGCCTTAGTCTTAACTTTCATTTGCTTCGCCCTCGCTTTCGCCTAACCAGGTTGATTCTGTAGATGGTTCAGTTGATAATTCTTCCATTGCCGGTTCAGCTGCCTGAACGCTTTGAGTCTTAGCCGGGCCTGTGCCCATAAATTGCACCCGTTCTGCCCGGACTTCAATAACGCTGCGCTTGGCCCCGGTATTATCCTCCCAGGAACGCGACTGCAGCCTTCCCTCAACAAAAAGGCTGCTGCCTTTATGCAGGTACTGGTTGCAGGTCTCGGCCTGTTTATTCCAGACTACCGCCGTAATAAAACAAACCTCTTCTTTTAATTCCTGGTTCTTGTCGCGGTACCGACGGTTAACCGCCATACGCAAGTTGGCTACTGCCGCTCCCTGCGGGGTATAACGTAATTCCGGATCCTTAGTTAAATTTCCCATCAGTAATACTTTATTGTAACTAGCCATAGGTTCTCCTTATTCCAGCTTGGTAATAAGCACCCTTAAAATATTCTCGTTTAAATTATAGGCGTGGCGTATGTCTTTTATGGCCAGGGGATCAACCGAAAAACTGGAAAGATAATACACGCCCTCCAGTTGTTTTTTGATCGGGAAAAACAATTTTCTTTTCTCCGCCCAAAGAGCGCTTTGCGCTATTACACCGTGATGCTTGGTTACGACATCATCGATCTGTTGAAAAAGGTTTTTTCTTTCTTCTTCCGATAATTCCGGTTTAACGATAAACATTGCCTCATACTTATTCATGCTTTAACTCCTTTTAGATTATCCCTGCGATTAAAGATACTCATGCTTTTCTCCGCGCCCGCGAGCATCCAGGACCGGCAACAATCCAACGCGTTGTTTATTATTGCGGGTAGTTGGGTATTTTCCCTTTTATTAAAATGCGCCAGCACATATTCGCTTGCCCCCAGGTCTCCCTTGGGCCTGCCTATGCCAATACGCATCCGGCAGAATTCACTGCTGTCCAGAAAATCTATTACAGATTGAATCCCCCGGTGCCCGGCGGATGAGCCATGCGGCTGAAGTTTAATCCTGCCGAATTCCAGGTCTAAATCATCACAAATCACCAAAAGATCTTCCGGGCTTATTTTATATTTTTTCAGCAGGAGTTTAACTGCGCCTCCTGATAAATTCATAAAGGTAAGCGGCACGGCCAAGACCGCGTCAACCCCCTCTATCCTGGCCTTAACGCTTAATGCCGAAGCGCCTCTTTCTTTTTTAAGAGCTATTTTTTTGACTTTGGCTAAAGACCTGACAACCTGAAAGCCGATATTGTGCCTGGAATTCCTGTAAAGTATGCCTGGATTACCCAGCCCTATAATCAGCTTCACTTCTTCTCTTTAATCTCTTTTTTCTCTTCCGGGGATTCTTCCGCGCCTTCAGCCGGTACTTCTTTCTTCTCTTTGATTACTTCCGGCTCTTGGGCTGCTTCACCTTCTACGGCTTCGGCCGGCGCTTCTTCCTTCATCGGAGCAGCCACGCTTAAGATTATTGCGCCCGGGTCATTCAGGACCTTTACTCCCTGCGGCACAATAATATCTTTAACATGTATGGATTCACCCATTTTAAGCTGGGTAACATCTATTTCGATATTCTTGGGGATACTGGTAGGAAGACACTCTACTTCCAGTTCCCAAAGTATATGCTCCAATGAGCCGCCTTCCTGCTTTACTCCGATAGGCTCACCCTTAGCCTCCACGGGAATATTTACCTTAATGGCCTTAGTCAGGGATATCTGGTTAAAATCCACGTGGAGAATCTCGCCGTGGACCGGGTCATGCTGGATCTCCTTGATTAAACATGACCGCGATTTCTGCTTTTTGTGGCTTCGGCTATCGGAAGCCGAACCATTGTCTTCTGACTTATCGTCTTTTATGTTTAAATTAATTACCACGCCCTCAATCCTGTGGTGATGCACCAACTGCACGAGCTGGCGGTGCGAGAGCTTAAGTGCTAAGGCCTCTTTACCTTCGGCATAAACTACAGCCGGAATAAAACCCTTATCCTTCAAGGCCTTGACCTTACCCCGGCCGATTTCTTTCCTTATTTCTGCATCCAAAAATAGTTCTTCCATTTTAAACTTTTCTCCTTTAGTCAAACAATGAACTGACTGACTCTTCGTTGTGAATCCTTTTGATTGCCTCGCCCAGAAGATTCGCCACGCTTAAAACCCTGACTCTCGGGTGAGTTTTATCCTTATCCAGAGGGATACTGTCTGTTATAACCAGTTCTTTTAAATTCACGCATTTATCCAGACGCTCTATCGCCGGGCCCGATAAAACACCGTGGGCAATCGCCGCGTAGATATTTTTCGCGCCTGCTTTTTTAAGCGCCTCCACTCCTTCAAAGAGGGAACTGCCGGTAGCGATCAAGTCATCAACGATAATCGCGTTCTTGTCTTCAACCTCGCCTAAGATATGCATTGCCTCGGTCTTCTCCGGAGACTCCCGGCGCTTGTCAATAATCGCCAGTGGCACACCCATTCTCTTGGCATAAGCCCGGGCCATTTTAATCCCTCCAACATCCGGAGAAACCACTACCAGGTCTTTAATTTTCTGATCGAAATAATCTATAAAGACACCTATGGAAAAAAGATGGTCCACCGGTATATCAAAAAATCCCTGGATCTGCCCCGCGTGTAAATCCATAGTCAGGACTCTGTTTGCTCCGGCGGTAGTCAAAAGGTTGGCTACCAGTTTTGCCGTGATCGGCACGCGCGGCTGATCTTTCCTATCCTGCCGGGCATAACCAAAATAAGGAACAACTGCGGTTATGCGCTGGGCGGATGACCTTCTCATGGCGTCCATCATAATCAAAAGTTCCATAAGGTTCTCATTGGACGGGGGACAGGTTGGTTGAACCACAAAAACATCTTTACCGCGGATATTTTCATTTATCTTTACGCGGATCTCCCCTTCGCTGAATCTGGTCACCAGCGCCTCCGATAACTTGACCTTAAGATATTTACAGATATCCCGCGCTAATTCAGGATGCGCGTTGCCGCTAAATATCGCTAGCTTATCCATATCTACCTCTTCTCCTTTAAGATTCTCGCCGGAACGCCTACGGCTTTCTTGTTATCCGGAATATTTTTTATAATTACGGAACCGGCCCCGGTCAACGCGCCTCTGCCGACTTTAACCGGAGCAACCAGGATAGTATCCGAACCAATAAGTGCGTTATCTTTTATGACTGTGGTGTGTTTAGAGCGGCCGTCAAAATTCGCGGTGACCGTGCCTGCGCCTATATTGACCCTGGCGCCTACCATTGCGTCTCCGATATAAGAGAAATGCTTGATAAAGGTCTTTGCGCCAATATCAGCGCGGTTAATTTCAATAAAATTACCTAAGGTTACATCATCTGAAACTCTTGTACCTTCCCTCAGGTGGGCGAACGGACCGACAGAACAACGTTTTCCAATTCTAACATCCCTTTCTATAACTGTAAAGGGATAAATCACCGAATCCCGGCCTATTTCTGCGCCGTAACTTATGAAAGTAGAACAGATATCCACTATAGTGACTCCGCTGCGCATGAATTTTTCATTAATACGCTGCTGCATGATCAGATTGGCCCGGGCTAATTCCAACCGCGAGTTTATGCCGATGGCTTCATGGATATCGGCGATCTTAACTCCATCAACCAACTTACCCTGCTGATAAAGTATTTTTATGGTATCGGTAAGGTAATATTCTTTTTTACGGTTATCCGGCCGGACTTTTTTTAAGGCAGCTTCCAGGCTGGCTTTATTAAAACAAATAATACCGGTGTTAACCTCTTTGATCTCCTTTTCAAAATCATCCGCCTCTTTTTCTTCAACTATCGCGGATATGCTGGAGTATTTATCGCGCAGGATGCGGCCATACCCTTTTGGTTTATTCATCCGGGCAGTCAGCAAAGTTGCGTCCAGTTTATTTTCAGTGTGGTACTTCAGGAGCTTACCTACACTCTCCTTTTTAAGTAACGGCGTATCCCCATAAAGCACTAAAACCGTACCCTTAAAGCCCTTTAGCTTAAGCAAGGCATCTTTAACCGCGTCGGCTGTACCCTGGAGCCTTCTTTGCCTGACCGCGGTAATATCCGGGGGGAGTTCTTTTCTGATAGCTTCATATTGATAGCCTAAAACAATAACTGTCTTACCGGGTTTTAGAGAACGTGTAAGATCAAGCACATAAGCGAGCATGGGCCGGCTGCATATTTTATGCATGACCTTAGGAGTCTCGGATTTCATCCGCTCGCCCTTACCCGCCGCCAAAATTACTACCGCAATATTTTTATGCATATCTATTAAGCTGGGACGCATGGATTCGAACCATGATAGCGAGACCCAAATTCTCGTGTCCTACCATTGGACGACATCCCAAATCAGCGTTAAATCTACACAGCCCCTTTTGCTTTCTCCTGCTCGTAGGCATATAAGATTGTTTTCTGCAGATATTCCCGAAAACTTTGAGTTATAGGATGGGCAATATCCTTATGTTCCAATTGAGCTGAAGAGCTATCCTCCCCTTCGGCCGGCTTAGAGCTTTGGGGAAATGCCGAAGCGCATTGATTACAATATTTGCTGCGCATTTCATTCTTAAAACCACACTTGGGACAAGGCTGTTTTACTTTTCTTGAAGGCATGGCGATAAATAAACCGTTTGTCCCTTCAATTACTTTTATATTCCTGACCACAAAGGCATTGTCAAAAGTTACCGTGGCATATGCCTTAAGCTTCTTATCCGGTGAATCTCTTAGGGCTACCTTGGTCTCCGTTATCTCCATATTGACCCTCCCGTGGCTGGTTTTCTATTAAACTGTGCTTACCGCAAATGCGCGCCAAGGGCCCCCCTCCTTTTTAAGCCTCTTGGCCAATGCTGCGGCTTCTTCTGCTGAAGGAATGATGGCAAAGACCGTTCCGCCGCTTCCGGACATCAAAATATTCTTTAGCCCCAGGCGCTTGAGCTTTTCTTTAATTCGCCTGACTTCAGGATACAGTTTTAAAGTAACCGGTTCTAAGCTATTAAATAAGAGACTCGGCTCAAAAAGGAGATTCTTTTTGGTCAATTTTGAGATTATTATTTTAACATTTGAGGCGGGCTTTGTCAACCCAGAAAAGGCCCTGCCTGCCGGCAGGCAGGCATCCCATCTCTTGTATATCCTGGGGGTAGAAACATGTATTTCCGGCACAACCAGTATATGCCAGAGTTTAACTCTGTTTAGCTTTTTCAAAAGGTGAATTTTCTCTCCGCGGCCCTGCCCTTGAGCAAAAGGCGTATCATAAATGAAAAAAGGCACGTCGCTGCCTAATTGAGCACCCAGCGCAGCCAGCCTGTTTTTGCTAAGGCCTAGCCTCCAGAGCTTATTTAAAGCTGATAATATGCTTGCGGCATTACTTGAACCGCCGCCTAAGCCTGCGCCGACAGGGATATGCTTGGTGATTTTAATATCCAGGCCTTTTTTTATTTTGGATTTATCCTGTAACAGTTTTGCCGCCTGCCAGCAAAGATTAGACTTGCCCAGAGGAACATGCGGATCAGAACAGTAAATTTTGATTAAATTATCCCGGCGGGTTTTTAAGATTATTTTATCGCGGAGGCTTATTCTTTCAAAGAACGTATTGAGGTTGTGGTAATTATCAGGGCGTTTATTGATAATTTCGAGGAATAGGTTTACTTTGGCGAAGGAGTGGATAACCAATTTACTTACATTTAGTAAAACAGGTTAAGGCCGCTTTTTCAATATCGGCGCTCGTAAGATTATACTCTTTTAAAAGTTGGGCTGGTTCACCGGATTGACCGAACCTGTTCCTTATGCCTATACGCATTACCCTGGTGGGATTATTCTCCGCTACTATTTCATCGATACTGGAAGCCAGGCCTCCGATGATATTATGCTCTTCGCAGACGATTATCCCGCGGGTTTCCCGGGCAGCTTTAAGTATTACCTGTGTATCCAACGGCCTTAAGCTATGCATATTGATCAGGCGCGCCTTAATTCCCTGCTTAGCTAAATTGCCGACGGCAACCAGGGCTTCGGCGACCATAATCCCGCAGGCGGCTATCGTAACATCGCTGCCTTCAACCAATACCTGGGCCTTACCTAATTCGAACTTTCCCTTATTCTCCAGGGTTGGCACTTTCGGCCTGCCTAACCTTATGTAAAACGGGCCATTTGTGCTAAGTGCGGCGTTAATCGCCTCGGTAGTTTGCGGCCCGTCACAAGGCACCAGGATATTCATGTTCGGGATTACCCGCATAAGGGCGATATCTTCCAGGGCCTGATGGCTGGCGCCATCCGGACCGACAGAAATACCGGCATGCGTAGCGACGATTTTAACATTAAGATTACTGTAACAAATGGAATTGCGTACTTGGTCCCAGGCTCGGCCGGAAGCAAAAATCGCAAAAGTCGAGACAAAAACTGTCTTACCGCAAGAAGCCAGACCCGCTGCCGCAGCCATCATATTTTGTTCAGCCACTCCGAAATTAAAAAACCGGTCGGGAAATTCTCTGGCGAATAAACCGGTGCGCGTAGAACTGGATAGGTCCGCGTCCAAAACAACAATATCCTTGTTGGTTTTACCCAGCTCAACCAAAGCCTTGCCGTAACAATCGCGCTGGTAAAGTTGTTCAACCATTTCTTTAAGCTAGCTCCTCCAAGGCCCTCTCTGTTTCCTCTTTTGTGGGGGCGCGGCCATGAAAGTCTACCGTATTCTCCATAAAAGATACACCTTTACCTTTTACTGTCCGGGCGATAATGATCACCGGTTTATCCTTAACTGACTTTGCCTGGTCGTAAGCATCAAGAATCTGCCGCATATTATGGCCGTCTATCCCAAGCGTATACCAGCCAAAAGCCTTCCACTTATCGGCTACCGGCTCTAAGTTCATTACATCCCGGGTTGATCCGTCAATCTGAAATCCGTTATAATCCAGGATCGCGCAGATATTGCTGCACTTATAATGGCTGCAGGCCATCGCCGCTTCCCAGATATTGCCTTCCTGTGTCTCTCCGTCGCCAAGCAGAACATAGACCCGGTAATCTTTCTTATCTATTTTAGACGCAAGGCTCATACCTAAAGCAACCGATAAGCCCTGGCCGAGCGAGCCCGAAGAAACTTCAACGCCCGGGGTACGCCGATCAGGATGCCCTTGGAGCAGAGAACCAAGCTCGCGTAAAGTCATAAGAGTTTCTTGGGGGAAATAACCCGACTCTGCCAGAACCGCGTACCAGAGCGGGCAACAGTGGCCTTTAGACATATGGAACCTGTCCCGGTCGGGCCATTTGGGATTTTTCGGGTCGTGTTTTAAAACCGAAAAGAATAAAGCGGTGATTAAATCTGTCGCCGAGAGGCTTCCTCCGGGATGGCCTGAACCAGCCTTGGCAATCATCTGAATGATCAGGCGCCTGGTAAACCTGGCTTTTTCTTCTAATTCCTTAATCTGATTTTGCGCTGCCGGCATTTTTATCTAAACCTTCTATTTTCTTTTTAACGCTCTCCTGCTTTGGACCAAGCCCTAATGACCTCTGCCAATTTAATTTTGCTTTAGCAATTTCTTTTAATTTAAAATACGTGTCTCCCAAATGGTCATAGATGACCGGGTCTTCCATCAAAGAGGCTGCCTTTTCCAAGAGCTTCCTTGCCTCTCTTGTCCTGCCTTTCTTAAAATATAACCAACCCAGGCTATCGATATAAGCCCCGTTATCCGGCTCAAGGCGTAGAGCTTTTCGAATCATTATTTCGGCCTGAGGCAAGTTCCTATTCTGCTCGACAAACGCATAGCCTAAGAAATTAAGGGCCTCGGCATAATCCGGGTTCAGCTCCAGCGCTTTTTTTAATTCTTGTTCAAAAAGGCCCCCCTGTTTTAATTCCCAGTAAATACTGCCCAGGTAAAAATGCGCCTCGGGGTCTTGGGGAGAAAGAGCCAAAATCAACCGATAAATACCCTGCGCCTCTTTTAATTTATTCTGCCTTAAATATAGAACGCCCAGGTTTTTATATATATCTATATCCCGGGGGCTGATTTTAGAGGCCTTAAGCAGTGCAGTTTCATATTCGCTTACCGCCAAATCTACTTTATCCTGGGAAGAATATAGAATGGCTAATATCGCATGCGGCTCTATTGAATCAGGCGCCAACTTTTCAATTTCTTTTAGCTCTTCAACTGCCGCTTCGGGATCATTCTTCTTAATCAGGCTGATAGCCAGGTTAAGATGGATTAACGCCGCCTTATCATCGGCTAAAAGAGCTTTTCTATATTCCTTGATTGCATTGTCTAGGTCGCCTAAATCAGTGCAGACAACCCCCATAATATAGTGGCTTAAGGAAGACGAAACTTGTTTATCCGAAGCAAAAACAACACTACTTGCGGCCAGGATAACCATCCCGGCCGCCAGGATAGATAGAAATTTTTTAAGCACTGCCTTTTAACCCCAGGCCCTCTTCTTCAGATGGCGCAGGCGCCGGCGCATTTTTTTGCGTTTATGCGTTTTGATTTTCTGTCTTTTTCTTTTTTTACCGCAAGGCATACACTCACTCCTTCGACTCGCTTCGCTCGCTCAGGATGCTTCGAATCGAAGTATTGAGCGCAGTCGAAGCACTTTTAATAGATTACCTTATTCAACGGATACTCAATTATTCCTTGAGCTCCGGCATTCTTTAACGCCGGGATCAATACCCGCACTATCCTCTCATCTATAATTGTCTCAATGGCAAACCATCCATCGTCGGATAATCCGGAAATAGTAGGTTTCTTTAAAGCCGGAAGCCTGGAGAGGACCTTCTTTAAATTTTCCTTCCGGACATTCATTTTAAGCCCGACTTTTTCTTCAGCGGCAATCGCGCCTTTTAAGAGGAGAGCGATTTGCTCCATTTTTGCCTTTTTCCATTTATCCGCGTAAGATTTTTTATTAGCGATAAACTGCGTCGTGGATTCGCAGAGTGTAGCGATTTCAGCTAATTTATTGGCCTTAAGGCTTGAGCCGGTTTCAGTCAGCTCCACTATGGCATCGACCAACCCCGCGCTTACCTTGACTTCAGTCGCGCCCCAGCTGAATTCCACTTCTACCTTGACCTTATTCTTATTAAAGTAATCCTTGGTAACATTGACCAGTTCGGTAGCCACGCGCCTGCCTTCCAAATCTTTAATTTTCTTTATCCCTGAGTCAAGGGGCACAGCCAAAACCCATCTGACTTTGTTTAAACTCTGCTTGGCATAGGCCAAATCCGTAACCCGGATTACCCTTGAGCCGTTTTCTAATATCCAGTCATTGCCGGTAATCCCGCAATCAAGCGCGCCATCCTGGACATAGCGGGACATCTCCTGGGCGCGCAGCAGTATAGGCTTTATTTCAACGTCGTTTACCGACGGAAAATATGAGCGCTCGTTAGGCAGGCTGACATTGAACCCGGCCTTGCGGAACATTTTAAAGGTAGATTCCTGAAGGCTGCCTTTGGGTAAACCTAATTTTAAAACCTTATTCTTTTCCATCGATTATCCTCTTTGCTTCCAGCTTGGCTTTCTGGCGGGAATAAACCTTTTTGCTTGATTTCACCCGCGTGCGGGGGTTAATAACCCAGCCTCTCCTCAATTTGACCGTTCTTTTTAACACGGTCATTTATTATAACGGCTTAATCCGGATTTGTAAAGAAAAAATACAAATAAAAGCCCCGGGTTTTAATCTCGGGGCTTTTAAGAACTGCTTAACTACCTATTATGCTAAGGAGTCTGCCAGTACCAGCGCTTCTTTATATTCGTTGCTTGCTTCCTGTAGGCAGCACTGGGTCTCTTCCACTATGCCTATTTTTACCAGTAATGCCATTAGGCGCTCTTTATTGACCTCCATCTCTCCCTTTTGCGAACAGGCAGCTAAGACTTCCTTGATTCTCTCGCCGGAAGGAACGATCTGGTTATTTACCAGTTTTTCCATTCCGGAAAGCTCTTTATCAATATCAAAAGAAGCTAGTTCTATCTTGCTTAAGACCGGGAGTTTCGGGTTCAGGCTGGCAAAATTACCCATCGGCTGATAATTAATTACCATTGCCGCAGACCTGAAATCAATACCGCCCTTCTTACTGTTATCGGTAATCGCTGAACTGGCTGATTGCGTATCGGCGATTGCTACTAAACCAGCTAAAACCGGGATCCTTCTTAAATCATCCCTAGGTAACGCGGTTATTTCTCTTTTTAATTCACCGACCGCCTGTTGATCTCCGCTCATCCCCACAACAGACCGGGCCAATACACCTTCCAGGCTATTCAAACTATACCTCTCAGACATAGCTTTAGCCTCTACAATATGAGCCTGGCTATCTAAATAACCTATATAGCGTATTGCCGCTAAAATAAACCGGGCTAATACGCGGTTTAATAGGCTAGTCCTGCCATTTTCTGCTGCATTTTTTTCAATAATTTCGATGTAGTTTACTTGCTCCTGGGCATTCCCCATTACCAGTTCTGTCCCGAGCGCCAATAAACTCATGGGGCTTAGACTATCTTTACTTAAGTCTTCTATGTTGGTACCATCTAGCAAGTACTTTAAGTATCCAACGGCGCGCTGATATTCTGTCCTTTCTTTTCCCTGCTCGTCATTCCTGTAAGCAATAATCACCCCAAGAGCATTAAGAGCCCCATAGAGGTCAGATCTATTACCCAAAAGAATTTTAGAAGAAGCGGTCAGCTCATTAACATAGTTTTCAAATTCTTGAGCTGTTATCGCCGAGCTGGCCGATTCCTGGCCTGAAATAGCAGCTTGTATTTCTTCTAAAGCTGCAATGGCTTTTAATTTTTTACCCTGTAAAACAGCCAATGATGCGCCGCCGCCGGTAGAAATATGCGATACTTTTGCCTGGTATTTTTTAGCGCTGTTCGCGGTATCGCCGCCGCCGACAACAGTTATGACTCCTTTTTCGGTGGCCTTAGTTAATGCCTGGGCAAGCCCTATTGCGCCGGACTGGAAATTGGGCATCTCATCTACCCCTAAAGAGCCGTTCCAGAATATAGAACGCCTGGCTTCTACGTTCGCTATTTTTGTTGAAAATGCCGCTACGGTTCGGGGTCCGACATCATATACAAAAAGGTCTGAAGAAGGTATTTTTTCCCCGTCCGGAGCAATGATATATCCTGTTTGTAATTGCGCCAAGGTTACCTCATAGGTATTTGTGCCTTCAGGAAGAATTTTTAAGTCTAACCAGCTTTTCTCCGAAACTTTCTCCGCTAAATTCCTGTCCACAGCAATAAAATCTTCCGGTAAAACTATTTCTATCCCCTTTTCTTGGGCAATCCTGATAATTTCCTGAGCATCCTTTAAATCCTGCTCTGATGGCTTTTGCCCGATATCAATATTATATTTTAACTTTAAAAAAGCTGCCACTGGCCCGGTCCCCATAAGGATAAACCCTCCTGCCCGTATATTATTCATTACCCTCATGACCATAGGTACTTTTTCGCTTACTTTTGGGCCACCGCCGATAATCAGGCCTTTTAATACGGGCAAAGCGCCTTCCAAATAGCGGGTTTCCTTTTCCATTAAGTATCCGAAAGCTATTGTCTTCATGTATTTGGCTGCTCCACCGGTAGAGGCATGCACCCTTTCAGCGGTTCCAAAGGCATCAAAAACATATACGTCCGCCAATCCTGCCAGGGCCCTGGAAAAAGCATCATCATTACTTTCATCTCCCGGGCAAAAACGAGTATTCTCCAGGAGATTTATTTTATTTAAAACTATGCGTTCCTTTAAACCTGAGGCTAAACCCTGTTCAGTGATACTATCTTTTTGAAAAATAACTTCTGTATTATAGCCTTTAGACCTTAAGAGCTCCTGTAGTTTCTGAGCAATAGGCTCTAAAGAAAATTCTTTAACCACTTTACCTCCCGGCCTGCCATTATGAGAGATAAGTATCGGTGTCCCGCCATTTTCAATAATATACATAATTGTGCGTATGGCCTGCTCAATCCTGATTGTGTCTTTTATCTGGCCTTTTGCATTGGAAACATTAAAATCTACCCGCAGAAGAACTTTTTTGTCTTTAAGGCGGGAGTTTAGCTGGTCTATTATCGGGATGATGGGGCTACTGCTTAACTTTGAATTTTCCTGCACCGGTGCCATTTTAGGCGGCGCAACCAATCCGGCTTTCATCAGGGCGGTTGTCATAGGGCTGCTGGTGGTCTTGGCCCCGTTGATGGTCAAAGTCGCAAAATCCATACCGCCGGAGAAATAGGAACGGATTACCTGCCCTGTAGGAGTACGGACTGTTTCCTTGATATTATACTCGCCCTGGGCGAATGATTTCTTGTAAGCTTCAAAATACGAGGACTTGGACCAGGCTGTCGCTGAAAGCAAACCGCTAAGGTCTTTCCTGTCAATGCGCGAGGCGTATTTACCGGCTTGATTGGCAAACCTGGATTTAAACCAGCGCGAAAGGACCAGGGAATAATATACCTGCCTTAAGGCAGCGTAACGCTGAGAGAGATTAACTTCTTTAGTTAATTTAGGTATGATTAGTTCGCGGATTAATTGAGAAGAATATTCATTAAGCGCCTTGGCCCGGCTATCTTTAAAATTATAGGTTGCCGAGTCCTTAAGGAAATCCTGCTCCAGCATTACCTTTAAGGTTGCTTTATAAATATAAGCGCTGTCTTTGGACTCGCGGACAATTATTTCATTGGGGACTATCCAGGGACGAGTCAAAGTAGGAATGCTTACTTCCTGATAACCGTAGAGCTCTTCGGCTTTTTGATAAAGCCTGCTCCAGTATTCCTTTCCTTCGGGAGTTTGCGGCGAGGTAAATTGCGCGGTATCTTTCTTTAGCTGCAGGTCCGCTTCCAGCATGATTTTTCCCACATCGGTCCTGGCGAGATAATCATCTATAATACTATCCTCGGAATCCGGGCGTAGATTTACCCAGAACTTATCGTTAGGAAGATTTACCCCTACTAAAAAATAATTTAATAACTCCTGAGTTGATGCGCTGATCTGACTTTCTTTAAGGTTTTTGGCATCGCCCTTATCCAGCATTACCTTAATATTATCATTTAGGGCGTCATAAGAAAAAAAACGGATGTGCACCGGCCGAAACCTCTCGGCAGTAAAGGCGCCAGGTATCTTACTTAAATGCCCGGCCAGATTAAGCTCTGTTGCTACGCTGGCAAAAGAAAGCTGTTGGAAGACTAAACACAGGGATATTAAAACGGAAGAGACCTTACGCCACATTTTTACACCCTCCTGTTTAATGTGATTACTAAATACTTTATTAAATTCCTTTAATATCTACAATATCTACAAAAAAGAAAGCCGGACTGACCCTTATCAGTTCGGCTTAATTCCTTTTATTACGTGGCATATCCCCGGCTATTCTCCAATAACCGGGAATTTATTCTACTTTAACTAAAAAAATATAACATATTTAGCGGATTTTGTCAAGTTTTTTACCTTACAAAACAGGACAATTTGTGTTTGCAATATCACGAGTTTAGATTATAATAATCATAAAATTAAAAGGAGAAGCTATGCTTAAAATTTTACGCCATAAAAAGACAGCTAAGAAGATCTGGATAGGATTAGCCTTAATTATTATACCTGCCTTTGCCCTCTGGGGTTTTGGCGGGGCATCCTGCAGCCACGAAGAAAGCCGGCCGCTGGGTAAGATATTCGGCCAGGCAGTATCAAATTTGGAATTTAGGGACTCCCTCAGCGCCGTAACCACTGCCGCAATCATGCAATACGGAGACAAACTCCCGGAAGTAGCCAAAGACCTAAACCTTGAAGCCCAGGCCTGGGAGCGGCTTATATTGCTGTACGAAGCCAAAAAGCGCGGGATTAAAGCCAGCGATAAGGAAGTTATTCAGACGATCGAAAACCTCCCCTATTTCCGGTATAAAGGCAGGTTTGATAATAGGATATATAACCAAACGCTTCAGTACGTTTTCCGGCTTAAGGCGCGTGAATTTGAAGAGCAGATGCGCGCAAACCTTATCTTAAATAAGCTTTATCAGCAGGTTACTGGTTCCTTGAACCTTGATGATAAAGGGAAAGAAGAAAAATTCCGGAATTTTATTATAGACTTAAATAAAAAAGCGCAATAAATAAAAGGGGACGTTTCTAAAAATAGAACCGCCCCCTAACTTTTAAAAATTAGCTTACTTTAATGCAATTAACCGGGCAGGAATCAGCTATCTCCTGTAAATTACAACTTCCGCAATTCTGACTCTTTATATGGGCAACCCCGTCGCCCTGCACTTCAAAAACCTCCGGGCAGGACTGCTCGCATAAACCGCACCCTACACATGTAGAAGCATCAATTGAAACCTTGGCCATAGCTTCTCTCCTTTTACCTTTCTAACAGGTTTTCAAACATCTCTTCGTGGTCGACTTCTTCCGCCAGGATATGCGTAACCAACTGATAAGTAACATTATCCTTGCCGAGCGTCTTCTTGGCAATCTTGTTATAAACTTCAATCGCGTCTGCCTCTGCTTCGGTAACGATACGAATAATCCTATTAATATCCGCGGTATTCTTCGGAGGCATAAGGTACGGGTTATTCGCGTTCTTTTCTATATCCATCGGGTTAGCGATAGGCTGGTCACCTAACTTCATAATCAAATCTGCTATTTCCCCAGCATGCTCTAACTCATCTTTAGCTATCTTCTCTAACATCTCCTTCATATCCTCATAAGCCTTACCGGAAACAATCTGGGCCATATACCAATAAAGATAAAAAGCTAACCATTCGTCGCAATAGGCCTTATTCAAATCCTTAACCAGGTCTTTTAAACTTAACTCCACAATCGCCCTTGCCTGTTTTCCCATTTCCTACCTCCTTTTTTATCCTTAAGCCTGTTGAGCTTCAGCCTTTAATCCGTATTTCTTTATATTATTATCCGCTATCTCCTGGATTTTTTTAATCTCTTCCGGCTTATTCAACAGATGCTTAAACCTGCCCTGCAGCTTTAGATATTCCTCAACCGGCTTAGGCGCGATCTGCCGGCGGCTGCTTAAAACGCCGTTTTCATACTCTATTAAAGGATAAAGCCCTGTTTCAACGGCTGCCTTGGCGACTTGTATGGTCATATTAGTTTCATGCCTCCAGCCTAAGGGGCAAGGCACATGCACCTGAATATACTTCGGCCCCTTTAGGGAAAGGGCCTTTTTTACCTTTCTTTGCAAGTCCTGGCCAAAACCGCTGGAAGCTACAGCTACATAAGGAATACCGTGAGCATTGGCAATTTCAGGCATAGGTTTTTTTGGACGCAGGTTTCCGATAGAAACGGCACCCACCGGGCTAGTCGTAGTATTGGTATCAAAAGGAGTAAGCCCGCTTCTTTGCACACCGGTATTCATATACGCTTCGTTATCATAGCAAACATACAAAATATTATGCCCGCGTTCAAGCATCCCCGATAAAGCCTGTAAACCTATATCTGCGGTACCCCCGTCTCCTCCCTGGGCAATCACATTTATGGTATCGGCCTTGCCTAAATATTTTACCGCAGACTCAACCCCTGAAGCAACTGCTGCCGCGTTCTCAAAAAGCGAGTGGATAAAAGGAACCTCCCAGCAGGATTCAGGGTACTTGGTTGAAAAAACTTCCAGGCATCCGGTATTATTTACGATAATAGTGTTTGGACCGGCCGCATCCAACACCAACCGCGCTGCCATAGACTGGCCGCAGCCAGCGCAGGCGGTATGGCCCGGAGCGAATAATGTCTTACTCATCCCTCGGCTCCCTTCGGTCGCTCGGGATTTCTAGAGACATAAAATGGTTAGTCATAACTCTCCTTTAAAAGCTCTGGCTTTAAATCTATGAACTCCGCCTGCTTATCCTTGCCGTTCATCAGGCGAAAAATCTCCTTAATGGAATCTTTAGTAATGTCGCGTCCGCCCATGCCTACTACAAAACTGCTTATATTCTTGGGCTTCTTAGGCTTGCCGAAGAATACCGCTTTTACCTCCGCGGATAACGGAGCAAAGGACCCCAAGGATAACGCGCGGTCAATAACCGCTAACTTAGGCGTATTCTTTAATGCGTCATAAATGGCATTAGCCGGAAATGGCCTTAAAGATGTGATTTTAAGTAAGCCGACTTTCTTGCCTTTAGCCCTTAATTCATCGATGACTTCCTTAATTGTCCCGCAAACCGAACCCATCGCTACAATCACCTTTTCAGCGTCTTTCAGCTGGTAGCCTTCCATCAGGCCATTGTAAGTCCTGCCGAATACTTTGGCGAACTCCGCGGCCAGTTTGGGAATTAAAGCCAGGGCTTCTTCATGTGTTTTGTTCAAAGCGTACCTGGCCTCCGTATAATATTCCGGATCGACCAGCGGGCCTAAAGTCAGAGGATTCTCGACGTCTAATTTATAAGGAGCTTTATAGGGGGGGAGGAATTTATCTACCTGTTCCGGCGAAGGCATATCCACTGTTTCCAGACCGTGAGTGAGGATAAAACCATCCATACAAACCATTACCGGAAGCATTATAGATTTATCTTCGCCTAACCTGTAAGCGATTAGATGCAGGTCCACCGCTTCCTGTATATCTTCGGCGTGAAACTGAATCCAGCCGGAATCGCGTAATGAAACTACGTCCTGATGGTCATTCCAGATATTTATCGGGGCGGAAATTGAGCGGGCAGCGGTAGTCATAATTACCGGTAAACGCATACCGGCAATATTATAAAGGACTTCAGACATATAAAAAAGCCCCTGCGAACTGGTAGCTGTGTAGGCACGCACGCCTGTGGCCACCGCGCCTAAAACTACCGAAGCTGCGGAATGCTCACTCTCAACATTGACGAATTGAGCATTCATCCGGCCGTCAGCAACTATCCGGGCCAATTCTTCCACTATATGCGTCTGGGGAGTAATCGGATAAGCAGAGATGACTGCGGGCTTACAAAGCCGGACAACCTCGGCTACAGCCATTGAACCTTCTAATAATTCCTTCATTGGGTTCCTTCTTCTTTAACCATTATAATATCTTTCTTGGGGCAAATTGCCGCGCAATTGCCGCAGCCTTTGCAGTAATTTGGGTCAAAATCATAAGTATTCTTACCTTGGCCGCTGATACAGGATTCCGGGCAGACTAGCACGCACATATTGCAGGCAATACAGTCCTTCTTTAAGAACTTTGGCCGGCTCTCGGTGCGCCAGGGCCCGGTCTTATTGCTTTTACTGGAACCCGGTTTACAAATCAATGGACCAAACATAACTTACCCCTTAATTTTATTCTTTACTAAATCAAAACCTTCTCTCGCAGCCTGGATATTCCCTTCCTGAAGCTTGGCGCTAAATCTATGCTTGATAGCCGCGATCAAGTCGTCCAGGGCCAACTCTGCGGTAGCCGCGCAAAAAGCGCCTAAGAGAGCGGTATTCCCTAACGGCCTTCCTATATATTTCAAGGCGATATCATTTGCTGGAACTAAAAAAACCTTCTGCTTGGGCTTAACCTTAGGGGCCTGAATCTGTCCCTCCTTGCCGTTAATAATGGCAATCCCGTCTTCTTTAAGCCCGGAGAAACAGTTATAGCCACGCATAATGGTATGGTCTACGATGATGACGTAATCCGGCTCGTATATCTGGCTGCGTAAGCGCACCGGCTTAGAGTCCACGCGCACAAACGCGTTCATCGGAGCGCCCATACGGGCAGCCCCGAAACTGGGGAAGGCGTAAGGGCATAAGCCTTTCAAAAAGTAGGCGTAACCTAATAATGCAGCGGTAGTGATTGCGCCCTGGCCTGCGCGGGCATGGATTCTTATTTCTTTCATCTATTCAAGCTCCCGGTAAAAATGTCTAAGTATGATATAACCTTTCCGGTATTTTGTCAAATAATTTATTTTTTAAAGATTTTGCCGGACAAAAGCGGAGGTTTCGCTAAGGAGCTTAAGGACCTGCTCGGCTTTCTGCGGATCAAACGTCCCCAATCCGCAGGCCGGCGAAATCATCAAGCGCTCTAACAATAACTTCTCGGCGATGCCTTTTTTCAACAGGCTATCAATACCCTGGCGTATCCTGCTGGTTAAAAACTGCGCGTTCTCTTTCGCGCTGAACTCCTGCGTGGGCACAATCCCCCAGCAAATCACCCCTCCTCTTTCTAAAAAGCCTTTCAGGCCCTGGCTGTAGAGGACAAATTTCTCCTGAAAGTTAAAGGCATCGAAATTAATCAGGCCGATACAGGGCAAATCCGTAAATACCGACCAATCCGTGTTGCCGCAGCAATGCACACCCAGCAAGACATCGCTTTCCTTGATATTCTCCGCGAATTCGCTCAAAACCCCCAGGACATCCTCCCGGCTCACCGGAGTATAGGCCGAACCTAAAGTACCCAGGTACGGTTCGTCGATAAAAGCGATGATCGGCTTGTTGAATTTCCTGAATAAGTTAATCTGCCAGCGCAGCTTCATCGCTAAGGCCTTGATCGCGGCCTGTTTAAACACTGGGTCATACAAAAGTAAGCGGCCGTTTTCATCTTTTACGCTGGCCAGAAAAGTAAACGGCCCGGTAACCTGAACCTTGATAAAATCTATCTGTCTTAAATCCGCCGCATTAAGCCTCGCATAAAATCCAGGTAACCCAGCGGAAAAATCAGCGTTTATTTTAAAATACTCCAGGTCATCACTGATAATTTTCTCGTAGAAAACTTCCAGTTCCTTTTCTTTTTCTTTAGGCTCAAAAACCAGGCTGTTTCCTTTTATTTTAAGGCAAGGCAGGTTCTCGCTGAATTGTACGACCATCCCTTCGCGAAAATCCCTTTTGGGAAGCTGCGGCCAGAAAGGGGCATCCGGCACATATTTAAAGACAAGGTCCAATGCCTCATCCGCATCTAAATGCGGAAGGCTGCCTGTTCCCGTTGCTAATCCCCGGGTTATTCGCATATCTTCTCTCTTTTTAGAGTGCCACAGGTAGCCACGCTGACAAATGCGCGGGACCCGAACAGTTCGACTATTTTTTTATTCATCTACTTTGAATGTTTACCGGCTAATTCTTTCAGAATATCCCCGGGGAAGCGGCTCCCCATAGAAACTATCTGGCCAGCGCTGTTTATCACAAAATAGGCCGGGACCCCCAAAAGGTCATAAATTTCCGCGACCAGGCTGTCTCTATCCAGGAGTACTGTAAAGCCTAAATTACGGCTCTGCACAAAATTCTCTACTTTATATTTAGGCTCTCCTATATTTATGGCTAAGACCGCTACAGATGCTTTTTCCAGGCCCGCGAATTCGGCGTTCAATCTTTTTAACTCTGTCCGGCAATAGGGGCACCAGGTCGTCCAAAAAAACAAAACTACTGCTTGTTTATCCTTATAATCACTTAAGGAAACTACCTTATCATTTAAGTCGGGTAATTGAAAATCCGGCGCTTTTTTTAGATCAGCAGCGGTATATCCCTGGGCAGCGTAAGTACCGCAGGTAAAGCAAAAAAAAGCAATCAACGTGACTAAAAAACCGGAATATTTCCTCATTTTAAAATCTCCTCATCCCGTTGTAAATAAAATAGAGCCCGATAAATAAGAGCAGCAGCGCGCCGGTTTTCTTAACATAGGCCATCCATTTCCCCGACTTAGGCAGGTTGATCAATATACTGCTGGAAGTTCCGGCAAGGATTAAAATTATGCCCATACCGTAAGCAAAAGCCATTAAAAGGCTCATTCCGTAGAGAATATTTTTTTTAGCCGCTAAATAAGCCAGGATAGAAGCTAACGCCGGCGTAAGGCAGGGCGAGGCGACTAACCCGGAACTTAGGCCCAGCAAGAAAGTAGCAAAATAGCCTTTTTTCTTAGTATTAACCCGCGGCGGCCCCTGCCAGGCGATATTAAATAAATCCAGCCACATGGAGACCGCAAATAGGATAATAATCAGGCCTACCGCGATAAGCGTTAGCGGATGATTACTTATTTTACCAAAAATTATCCCGCCCAGCGAAGCAATCAGGCCTAATATGGAATAAGTAACGGCTAAACCCGTTACAAAAATCAGGCTTAAAATAAAACCTCTTATTTTCGATCTGCCGCTTTTTGCGCTTATATAAAAGACTGTAACGGGAATAAGCGGGTAAACGCAAGGCGTCAGACTGACCAGCACTCCGCCGCCGAAGGCAAAAATATAATCCATAGGGCTACCCGATAGAATCATCTATCCATTTAAGGTATGGCTTAAAACCGCTCGTTACGGGAACAGCGATTATCTCCGGAACTGTATAGCTATGCCTGGTTTTAACTGACTTTACTATTTTAGCAAATTTTTCTTTCCGGGACTTCACGATAAGCAAAGTTTCTTTTGCCCGGTCAACCTTGCCTTGCCACCAGAAAAGGGACTTTATACCGCTAACGATATTGACACAAGCGGCCAGTTTGTCTTGAATAAGTTTTTTTGCGATTTTCTCCGCTTCTTTTTTATTTGCCGCGGTTATCAGTACTATGATATGCATTTTTTAAACAGTTGAGCAAACCGGGAGCCCATCCTTAAGCATTCTTTAGCTGAGCGCTCATCCGGAGCGTCTATAGCTGCCGGGCCGTAATGGTCGCCCTGCCAATCGCCCTGGATAATCATACCATGTATGAGCATGGCATGCAAGATATCCAGGATGGCGGTTTCATTACCCCCGGCGATATTGCGGCTGGAAGAAAATGCCGCGCCAACCTTACCGTCTAATTTCCCGTGAAACTTGACTGAATCGTCAAAAAGCTTCTTTATCTCCGCGGACATCGAGCCGTAATAAGTAGGCGAACCGATAACCAGGCCGTCGTATTTTAATAAGTCATCCACGCCAACATCCTTGATATCTTTGACCACTGCCTCTATTTCTTCTTTCCTTATCCCATCAGCAATAAGCTCCGCCATTTTTTTAGTATTGCCGCCGCGGGAATAATAAATAATAAGCGCGCCTTTCATGACCGCCTCCCTTCCTCCTCAACCTTGATCGACCTGATCCTGCCGAATTGTGAACAAACGTCAAAAACAAGCGTGGGATCCTGCGTATTAAGGTAGATTTTAAAATTATTACCCTTTTGCGCAGGGTCTAAAACCTCGGAAATTTCCAAATTCTCCCCGAATTCAGCCAGGGAATTTTTAACTGCCTCAAGGGTAGTGTTATAGGTATGTAGAATAAACCCGAGCTTATATACTGGCTGGAAGATCATCTTAACATCGCTACCGAAAGCATCCTGGCGCTCGCCCGGCCTTCCTTACGGAAGGAGAAAAAATCGGCATTAGCACAACAGGTGCAATAATTGCTATCAAATATATTTTCTTCCCGCACGCCTGTACCGGCTAACTGCTTTTTATTTACCGCAGCCAGGTCCAGGTATAAACGGCCGGCCTTTTCAGTTAATCCCGTAGAAAAATAATTCTTAAATTCCGCGGATACCGCATAACAGCAACCCCCTATGCGCGGACCAAAACCTACCCGTAATTCACTGGCTTTAGTCTGAAATTTACTGCGCATTAATTCCACCGCGCAAAGAGCAATATTTTCCTTGGAGCTGCGCCAACCCGCGTGGAGCAAGCCGATAGCGGGCCTGTGCGGATCATAAAGGAATATAGATAAACAATCCGCTGTAAATATAGCTAAAGGCAGCCCTTTAAAATCGGTAATAAAACCGTCGGTATCCGGTATTGCTGCTGCATAGTCCAGCGCGCCCCTGCCCTTGTTTTCCATATTAACATACCGGACATTATTCCCGTGCTGCTGTTGAGCGCAGACTAAATCCCGATAATCTATATCCAGGCTGGTTAAGAAATTTTTACGGTTATCTAATGCTCCTTTCGTATTGCCGTAGGATAAAGACATATTCCCGTAAGTGCGACAGCTAAAAGCGCTGGAGAGCCGGGGTGCACTTAAGCTTTCCAGCGGGTTAAGTATTTTAGGGGCTAATTTCAACAAGTTTATTCCTGGATTTATGTCCCTTGATTATTCTTATTTTATATTTTTTGGTTTTCAAGTGTTCGGATAATAACTCAATAAGCTGTTCATTGGCCAGGCCATCCTGCGCAGGCTTGGTCAGGTAGACCTTAAAACCTTTATCCTCTTCTTTAACCAGATTCCTGCTGGCCTTAGGAATAACCCGGAGATTAAAAATCATTAGCTAAGGAATTACTTTATGCCGATCTGCTTGGTATCCTGGATATTGATCAGTTTATCGCTGACCTTTTCCAGGCGCTTTTGCGAATCCGTATATTTAGTGCTGGCATTATTCAGGTGGCTGCCGAGCACATTAAATTCTTCCTTGAACCTATCTATTTCGATCCCCAGGGCGCTTAAGGACTTGAGGATATTCTTGGCGTTCTCTTCGACTTTCAGGCCTTTTAAGCCCAGGCAAATTACCTCCAGATAGGCGTAAAAAGTATTTGGAGAAACCGGGATGACTTTCTTGGACATGCTGTAAGAAAAGATATCCTCCTTGATAATCACTTCATAATAGACATTCTCCGCCGGGATATACATCAGCGCGAAATCATAAGTATTCTCCTGCGGCAGGATATATTTAGAGGAAACTTCATCGATCCGGTTCTTTACATCCTGGATGAATTTTTTGCGTAAGGAATTTTTCAGCTGCTCGTCTTGGGCCTCGAGCATCTTCTGGAAATTCTCCAGGCTGAATTTGGCATCTACCGGCACCAGGCGCTCGCCGAGTTTAATCACCGCGTCCACCGCCTCTCCGGATTTAAAACGGTATTGCGTTACATAATGGTCTTTAGGCAATACTTGCAACAATAAATTCGCCAGGAGCATTTCGCCCATTGCCCCGCGGAACTTGGGCGCGCGCAAAAGCTCCTGGAGGCTGGAGATATCCTTGCTGATGTCCACAATCTGTTTATTAGTCTCCTGCAGCCTGCCCAGCTGTTCTTTGACATTGCCGAATACGCTCGTGGCGTTGCCCAGGTTTGCGCCGATGATTTTATTGGCTTCCTGAAGAGACTGGTTCATCTGATTAAGCCGCTCGTTCACCTGCGACGAAATCTTTAAAACCAGCATAATGATAACCACGGATAAGGCTAGAAAGGCTAAACCGATGATCCAGATCATATTTTTATTATAGCACTTCTCTTCTTGGTCTTAAAGCAAATAATCTTTTTTTATCCGCTTTACGCTCCTGAAGATATTCTTTTTTATCTCCGGGCAGGTCCTTTTTAGCTCCTGGATAATCTTGCTCATCTTGGTGCGGTTAGAAGTAACCGAATGCGGGCAAATGCAGGTATCGTGGGGAATATGTTCATCTTTAGCAAAACGCTTAACCATATATTCTTCCACATAGGCCAGCGGCCGGATCAGGGTGATCTTGCCTTTAAATAAATCCTGCTTCGGGCTCATGGCTGAAATCTCGCCCTGGAAGAATAAATTCAATAAAATCGTCTCAATAATATCATCCATATGATGCCCCAGGGCAACCTTAGTGCATTTAAGCCGGTTAGCTGCTTCAAACAATGCCTTTCTTCTATTCCAGGAGCACCAGAAACAATTTATATCCTTATTCCTGGTTTTACGCAGGGTATCTACTTTTTCAATATGGTATTCAAAGCCTTCCTGCTTAAAATATTTCTCCAGCTTCTTAGCGATGGACTTAGGGTATCCCAAATCAATATGCACTGCTACCAGGCTGTATTTTATCGGCACGAATTTCCGGCGGTCATTAAGGATGCGTAAAAGAGTAAGGCTGTCTTTTCCGCCGGATACGGCCACGGCAATCTTATCGCCCTCGGAGAGCATCTTGTAATCCATAATCGCTCTGCCGATGCGCTTAGAAATATAAAACTCCGGCCCTTGCAACACTCCCATTATATTTTCCTTATTTTTCTTATCGCGTCTGTCTTGTCTTGTTCCTACGCGCACCGCTCGATTTTCCCCAGCGAGGAAAATCTTCGCTCGGCCAGATTTTTGCGCTCTGCCTAGTCTCTACTAGCCAGGCAACCCTGCCCGCGCAAAAATCTCACGTGCGCTCCGGAATCAAGCCAAGCCATCCGCTATAAATAATTCCGACCCCATTTATCCATACGCTTTTAAGGGATTTTTTTAATCAAATTCTTCAATTTGCTTTGCAATTGTCTTTCTGTATCTTTTGAGATTGGAAAATCAATTTCTATTAAGTTTTCTTCTTCAACTACCCCTTTAATAACTTGTCTTCTTAAAATCTTTATTCGAACGGATTGTCTGCGTTTCTCTTTAGAAAAAGCTTTAATGGCAACAACTATGAGTTGAATTATTGATTTTAAGCAATCGGACGATTTTTTAATGAGATCAATTAAAGCTATAATTTCTAGACCGCTTTCGTGGGATTCGAGAACAAATTTGTTTATACCACTTTCAATTAATGCATCACCTTCATGTCCTACAGGACCACAAGGAGCTATAAATTGATTGATTATTCGCCATGTTTCTGGCAAACAACTGGAACAACAACATCCAGAGGGAAGAATAGATAGTTTTATGGAAATATAATCACTATATTCTTTCGACGTTCCCAGAAGAACAATTGCCCTATCTATGCTTTCTTGCAATTTTTTCTCCATTTATCACCTCATTAAAATTTCTTACGCCGTTATGTACTATCTGTAGTTCGGCTGAGCGTCAAGTTAACTGCCCCGCCTGGATTCAAACCTATAATATATCATTAAATGACACTGACAAGTTGATCCGCGAATGGAGATTTTAGGCAATGGAGCTTGAGGATTTTCGGGTATCCCGAGGCCAGCCGAGAGGCTGGAAATCTCGGGACGGCGATGCTGTCCGAGCTCCGAGGTAGAGACCAAGGAGCGAGTTCAGCAGCCGCCGAAAATCCGAAAGATCATTGCCGTCCGCCGCAGGCGGAAAATCGACCTGAGCGGGAAACTTGCCGGTGGCATTTAAATCCTATTTGAATCAGCGACGAGCTTGCGTATTTCTTTAGTGACCGGATGCTTCATTAAATCTTCCAGTGAGAGCGGGATTTTGAGCGACCAGTTCTTAGGATTGATTGTGCCGGGAGTATTAGTCCGGTATTGATAAGGATCGCCCTGCCATAAATCATCCAGATACAAAAGGTCAACCAGCGTATTAATGCAGAATAAAGAGTTCGCCTGTAAATTTGCTTTTAAGACCGCGCCGAATATCTCCTTGTCGCATTCCTCGCGCATTGCCCCGGATAGGCCCAATTGTTTCCAAAGCTTCTCCTTCTCTCCGTAG
>Ga0172380_10000967_pt1 | contig 51505 bp, 75 predicted proteins | sample Leawe162metaG_FD_119747 | JGI IMG/M metagenome (GOLD analysis project Ga0172380, IMG submission 119747) | Leachate microbial communities from a municipal landfill in Southern Ontario, Canada - Leachate well 162 metaG | ecosystem: Engineered > Solid waste > Landfill > Unclassified | place... | reverse complement strand
GCGCTATCGTACAAGCCCCTGTCTTTGTTGCTGACGCAACCCCCTACAGCGTTTTGGCAGCAAATAGCGGGAAACTCCACGTCATCCTTGAGCAGACTAGCAGCATTACTCTTAATCTGCCAGTTATCGCCGCAGGTTTGAGCTACAAGTTCATCATGGGTGATGTTGCTACTGAAGCACAGAATTGGGTTATCGTCGCAACGACCCCATCGTTCTTCAATGGCGGCGTGACGTGGGATGACTCGAATGCTGTCGCTTCTCCGGTTCCTGTTTATGGCAATGGCACGTCGCATTTGACGCTGACTGCCACCACGCCTGAAGCTGGCACTGCGATTGAAATCTACAGCAATGGCACGGAATGGTTCGTCTGTGGCGCGGTCTTCTCCGCAGCTACTCCTGCATTCTCGTAATAATCAACTGAGAAATTTAGGCAATAAAAAAAAGGGCAACCCGATTAAGAGTTGCCCTGAATGTAATTCATTAAGGCTGGCTAGAGAAATCTAGCTGGCCTTTTTCTTTTCTAAATTCCGCATACACCACCTTTACATGCATCATTCTCTTCAAAAACAACACCCTTGTGTAGAATCGCTTCTTTATAAGGGACTTCAGTCAGAGGCTGTCCACCACGAGAAGAATCAGGGTAGCAAGTCATCCCACGAAGACCCGGAGCATATTTAGCTAGTGTTTCTGCGAAGTGAGGAACTAGAGATTCATTATTATGCTTAGAATTCCACGCAGGTAGATTCAGAGTGCTTGATATACTCATATCCACATATTGTTGGCAGTCGTACTGGAACTTAATTCGCTTCTCATAATCACCACTTAGTTTGTAAGCTGTTTCAATTTTCTCAGGATCAATTCCTTGCTTGATAAGAATATCCGCTGTAGAGTCGACACAGTATTCATAGTGCCATCGATCACCATCTTTAACATACCTACGCTTATAAGCAACAGCAAAAAGAGGTTCAATGCCGGTAGTAGTAGAAGCAAGAATACCAAGAGTACCCGTAGGTGCAATAGATCGAAAGGCTGCAGGGTGACTGAGGTAGAACCTGTCACAATGTTCCCTTCCTGACTTCTCTGATTCATCCTTGTATACTTCAAGCCACTGCTTGAGTTCTGGAACAACCTCATATCCGTATCCTTTCTTTAGCAGCCACTCGTGAATACCCATGAGGCCGAGGCCAAGTCGTCTGTTTTTCTCTCGGACTTGATAGACCTTTTCGTATGGAAGACTAGCGCGTAGGGTTCCACAGACGAGGAACTTTGATGCCAGCGATACCACAGACCTGAGTTCATCCAGAGATGTAATAACACCGAGATTGACTGAGCCAAGATTGCATACGTCAGAATCATCCTCACTCGTAACTTCAGTACATGCATTCCTAAGCGTTTCATTCTGTTTCTCCCTAAAATTGAAGGAGAAGCCCGGCTCTCCAGTTTCCATAGCTTGACGACAGTTCTGTAAGAATGTAGCATCAAGATGCCTATCCTGCTTATCAAGCCATGCATCATCATAGTTCAATGAGATGTTGGTCATATCTAGCATAGCAGGGAAGTTGAAATCTTCTGCTTTCAGATTCTTAATCTGCTCAGACCAATTCTTAGCCTTGAGGAAATCAGGGATGTCTTCATGCTTCCAGTTTAGCGATGCATATATTGCAGAACGCCGGCTCCCTCCCTGCATAACGTTCCTGCCAATCTCGTTTATCATGCTCATCAAGGAAAGTGGTCCTGAAGACACACCTCCCGTTCTGCGGATAGGCTTGCCCTTGGCACGGAGAACAGAGTAGTCCACACCAATTCCACCCCCTGTCATCAGACATGATGTACTCCTCTTGGCTAGGTCTGCCCATTCTTCCCTTGTATCGTGCTCTGCACGAAGCAAGTAGCAATTGTTAGTAAGAGTTAGGGCGACCAGCGTAGTAAATATAACGGCCTCCCGGTACGAATGCCATTGTCTTAATGTATTCTGCAAGCTGCTTCCTTTCATCTACAGACATAAGGGCTTGTGCTGTACCCCATCGAGTTCCACATACATCCTCTACAATACGCTCTGCACATTGATCACAATCATCATCGGGAGATTGCGCATACTTGAAGCGAAATACGTTAGCAGCTAGGTCACTCTTGAATCGGTTCTTCTGCATTCTTCCCTTTCTTCTTACGTTGAGGAGCAGCCCTTACAGCTTCAGCCTTATCCACAATATTCTGTACTCGCTGCATCATCTCATCTGCAGACACCCACATATCCTTACCATCAAGAATTGCATTCACCTCAGCTTCAGAGAAGAAAGGGATATAGACATCCATATAAATCTTCTTCAGAAGGGCTTGAGTGAATACAGCTTGCTTGATATTCTCATTCATCTTACCCCCAAGTCCTTCACTGCCATCATGCATCATGAGATAACTGTAGGGCATGATGGAGATGTTAGGGCAAGCAAAGAGTATGATGCTTCCTGCAGACATCACCTGACCATCAGCAATACCTACTACCGTAGCTTCGCTACTCTTAATTGCATTGAGAATCTGCATAGTGATGTCAAGACGACCACCGGGAGTATTCAGATGGATGTAGATGTTCTCATTAGGCTTACCTTGATAGAGCGTATCAATCAAATCCATGTAGTCGTCTTCATCTTCGATGATACCATTGATGTAGAAATGTCGGTCTACTCCATTGATATGAATACGTTCCATATCCTTATTTCCAATCTTAAACATTCCTTAATACCTCATAGTCTTCAAAAGCAGTTATCCACAGCTTACACTGAGGACTCCTCAGAATATCCTCCCGAGTGAATTCAATTGTATGCACAGGCATATCAAAATGGTTCACCATCTTTAGGAGTTGAGCAAGCCCACTCCCTTGAAACTTAGGACTAATCTGAGCCACATCCCCACAGAGAACAAGCTTACTGTATTTACCAGTTCGTGTTAGTAACACTTTAAGCTGGTCGAAAGTGATATTCTGTGCTTCATCCACAATGATGAAGCTCTTATCAAATGTCATTCCCTGAATGTATTCAAGGGGGTAGAATACCAGCTTACCTTCTTGTTCCCATTTCATTGTTAAGCTACGAGGACAAAATGCATCCATTGTCTGCAGGATAGGACGAATCCAAGGATCAGCCTTCTCTCGTTCATTCCCCGGCAGGAATCCACTCTTCTCTGCAAAGGATACATTAGGGCGTGTTACAATGATCTGTTGAAACTTCTTAGCAGAGAGAGCCTCATAAGCGGCCCTTACAGCCCCGTAAGTCTTCCCTGTTCCTGCTGACCCATATGCAATAGTGGGATACATATTCTTATCCCGCAGAGCAAGGTCATACGCTTTGTGTTTGTCGCTCACGCCATTCCTTCAACCATTCTACATTCTCAGGGAATACAGGGGTGAACCTCCACCCCTGCTCTAATGCTAGCCTCTCATAAGCTGCATCTAAGCAGCTAGGGTCTTCAGCCATGCTTCTCTCTAATTACATCAAAATCTACAGGAGTGTAATCAATAGCCTCTACACTCACATTGATGTAACGCTTATCCTCTAAACTATTAGCATGGACGTGCCCATGAATATTAGCCTTCCAACGAGAGAGACTCTCAGGGTGGATAGGGATATGACTGAGAATGAACTTATCAAGTATATGAGTAGCCCTCACATCTTTAAAGATTTGTGCATACTGGTTAATTCTGAAGTTGTCATGGTTGCCCTTAATCAACACCTTAGTACCATTCAATGCATCGAAGATACGCTTGATATGTGTGAAGTTGGTAAAGCCAACATCTCCGAGATGATAAACTTTATCCTCAGGATTCACCACTGAATTCCAGTAATAGATCAGTTTAGCATCATGCTCTTTAGTATCTGAGAACCCCTCCCGAAGGAGAGAGCCATCAGCTTTCTTAAAGTTCAAGATATTGGCGTGACCAAAATGTGTATCTGCAATAAGGAAAGTTTTAGCCATATTTATGTTGGAGGTACTTGAGCGAAACCTGCATAGGCTCGAATTCACCTCCATGCACGTCATTCAACATCCACACTCCACGCCAATGTACATTCCCTTGTGGCCCCATATAGTCTTCATCATGAAGATAACAAGCTCCTGCAAACAAGCCAGTGATGCGCCTACCATCAGCAGTGTATTGGCTAGCAATACCATCCTGCTGAACATGTCCCATTACGCAGGAGATATGCTTCTTTGTAATAAGAGCATTAGGGCTTGTAACTGGCCTTCCAGCCACACCGCTTGTGAAATAATGGCTAAAGCAGACACCATCGATGACCACAACAGAAAGGTAAGGGTGTACTTCCCAACCAAACTCTTTATATTGCAAATCATCAATTGATAAAACACCATCAAGCTTAGCATCATTATTGACAGCGCGGTTAATACGTTCATCGTGGTTTCCCAAAGTCATTACAAGGCGTGGATTATAAACCTTCTTCTTGTTTGCAACTTGTTGATCCTGCAAATCAAAAAGAGGATTAAGGAGCATTCGTTGTGCATCCTGCACACTTTCTACATCATCTTTATAGCGTCGACCTTCAAATGCTTTCTTACCTACATCATAGGAAGACAAGCTAGGCATGTCTGCGAAGTCCCCTATCTGTACAACTACATCAGGACGCTTATCAACAATCATACGACCAATCCAATTTAGATGGTCGATAGGAACACCGGGTTTAACTTGAACATCGGGAATAACTAGAATTTTACTCAACAGCATTCTCCTTCTTCTTCATAATCCCACATACGACAGTAGGAACTGGCAAAATCAATATCCTTCTCAGGATAACCATGTGTACGTAAGAATTCCTTAAAATCAGGAAACTCCTCTTTATTCCATACTGCAGGAAATCCATACATCCATCCACTAGGAGGATCAACCCATACTTTATTCACCATCTGGATTCCTTTCTTGCCAGAGTTCTATTGCGTAATCGTAGCCATCCCAATTATCAACACCAGCAGCTTCTAAGCAGCACAACCATTCAGAGTCCTTTTGAAACTGAGCGTATTGCTCTTTAGTAATCTCTACAGTCTCACTCACTTAGCATCCCTTTCATAAATAGCTTGTCGCAAATATACACACAAATCTAGAGCTTCTTCATATGCATCAACTAGAGCATCCCTCCCATTAAATCCCTGAAGAGCTGTCCCGTATTTATTAACACCAAAGAAGTTTCGATTATCCATATCCTCAATAACCAACCCCCATACAGGAGGATGGTTGTTCTCTACAGGAGGAGGTTGAGGAGCCCAGAAATCAACCTGCCGCTGTTGCATATCCCCTAGCTTTCATATTCTCAGCAAATTGCTCATGCACTGTCAGACGTTCATCCTTAGGCACTGCATTGAAATAACCTACTAGGATGGAAGCTCCCTTAGGGGTAATCTTCTTACCCTTAGTGTGAAACTCAGCGATATTAGCCATGATTACAGCTCGATTACGATTACGAAGAGCTGCGTCTTCGATATCATTAAACAGGGTGTATCCCTTAAATTCATTCACTTGTGTCATTTATTGTTTTTCTCTCTTTAGCTTGATGTCTCTCGACATGACTCTTTTTAGCATGGCAGGGTTTACAAAGAATTTGATATCCCTCCACCTCACAGAACATTCTTTTAATCACTTCATCCCAAGAAGTGAAACCAGTATGAGGATCAATAACTGGATGAATGTGATCCACTTGTACTTCTTTTGCAGGGAATCCATTCTTACAGATTGCACACGTATAATGTTCTGCAAGTCTTCCACTTGCCAGATTAATACGTTTACCTTCCTTTGCGTTGGCCAGAGCATTGAACTTAGGAGGCCAGCGTTGGGATGCACTTCTGAGAGCTGATTTAATGAAGCTGGTGAATCTCGCATCTGTCCATTTGCCATTGTTATACATGCCTATGATATGCTTCAATCCAATCTAAGAACCCGTTAGCCACTGAAATCTTATTAAGGTATTCTTCAATAATCTGCATCTGTGCGGGTGTTAAAGGAGCAGGATCAGAAACCATCATTAAATCAAGCAATGCTCGAAAGACTTGTTCATTCATCTAAGAACCCCCACATAACAGGTTTACCTTCCTCATCCAACTCCCTCACCATCCAGAGGAGCTGAGCTTGCTCTAGCATCTCTTGCTCCCACAATTCCCCGTAGAAGGCTCTATAAGCCTCTACAACGGCTTTCTCTGCCTCTGCCCTTGTGTGGGTATTACCGAGGATGTCAAAGGCTGCCTTGGCCCCTTTACCGGGGATTCCGGGGATATTATCTACAGGGTCTCCCATAATGAGCTGAGCGTAGAAGAATGCATCTCCCACTCCTCTCAGCTTCTTGTTGTCATCAGACAACGAGAGATACCCAAATCCTTCTACAAACTCTGGCCCCCATTGAGGCTGATTACCAAGCTCCCAAGAAAAACCCCATCCCGGACATTGACGTAAGTCTTTATCTCTTGTGCAGATGATTGTCTCTGTGTATTCAATCCCTTCTTCAGCCTCTTTCATAGCTTTACACTGCTCAATACACATAGCATCATCTGCTTCCATCCCTTCGACAACAATTGTGTTATAAGCTACACGCATGTAAGAGATTAGATTAGCATAGTGCCAAGGTTTATTAACACCATCTCGGTTCCCCTTATATACTTTCTTTTTAGCAATTTTCTCACGGAAGTTATCCTTTCCTGTGAGATAAAGTAGAGGAGGCTGAGTTGCCATCACCTTGCCACAGATTTCAGCAATACGATTGTCTAGGAGTTCTGCTACATAGGAGAAAGGAGGAGGAGGACATTTATCCTCCCCTTCCCAATTGATAGTAGCTTTCCAGCCTGTTTCTGCAGCAAAGCCTATTTCATAAACAAGAACATCGCCATCCAAAATGGGTTGCATAGCTTAATCCCAAGGCTTATTGTCATCCTCTACAACAGGAGCATCAGCTACTTCAGGAGCAGCTTGCTCAACAGGAGCAGCCCCTAACAGCTTCTGAAGCTTGCTGCCATTGTAATTCAAGTTCTTCTGAATCTTCTCTTGAATCCAGTCAGGGAGAGCCTTGAATGTATCCAGATCAGGAGCATCCAAGTCAAACAGCTTGACAGGATTCTTCAGAGCAGGGCACTTCTCAGCATCCTTAGGACGCATAGCTGCAATGGCTGCCACATTGATGTAGAGCTTATCTTGCACTTGATTATGCACAAGAGAGACATTCACAGGGATGTCTGCTGCTTGGCTGAAGTCACCCCCGAATGCATTGGCAGGATCAAGAGCCTTATAGCGAGCAGTGCATTTAGCCTTATCAGCCTTAGACACGTCATACAGGGGAAGAGTTTCACTTACCCAACGCGGCTTGTCTTCCAGCTCTTTACCTTCCTTATCCACCATAAAGCTATCGACAAGCTCATAAGTGAGCATAATCTCATTAGCTGGTGGCTTGTCCTTGCCCTTGCCCTGATAGGGGCGTTGGGCTTGGAGGCCCAAGTCAATAATCTGGACAATACGGGCAGGATAAACACCCGGATCAATAACTGGTTGTTCAACACGATCAGGATTGTTACCTTTAATCTTACTAGAATTTAATGCCATATTACTTGTTCTCCATTTCAAAAAGTTTAATTGTATCTACTTGCTTACGCTTATCTGAAATCAGACTAGCTATCTTTGCTTCTTGGTCTTCAAGAAGACAGATTTGATTACGAAGCCGCATACTATTAGCTTCTAAATCAAGGATTTGTATTTCTATTTCTTTGATGCGTTTAGTGGACATATTCGCCTTAGTGAATAGAGAACCAATTCTCTCCTGTAGCTGCTTGACCTTTATGGGGACAAGGTATTTCAAAGAACTTACCTGCCCATGCAATTGAATATTCAGAGAGAGCTGCTACACGCTTAGCAATACCCTCCTTACATTCAACTGTGAACTCGTCGTGATACCAACAGGTTGTGCCATAATCCTGCCCATACACCCAACCTTCTTTCTCAGCAAGCTGATGGAACTTGATATAAGCTGCCTGCATCATAATAGCTTCATCACTCTGCAGAAGATACACTAAGAGTTGATGCTCATAAGGAACATAGATGGGTCGACCGTCTAGGCCAGTGATGTGTCCATCAAAGTATTCCATCCTATTCCATTTAGCATTGAATCTTCTCTTAGCAGTGGCTTGCCATTCCTTAGTTAGCTTCTCAACCAGCTCTCCAAGACCATCCAGCCCACGATACAGCTTACTGCGAAGCTCAGCACCACTGTTATATGGTTTCTTTGCTGTCTTAGCCAGTTTAACATCCCCACCTCCAAATAGTAAACAATACATTACATTCTTGGCTATGTCCCTAGATTCTAATTCTCCGATTCTAGCGGTGATTGAGTGATTGTCTGTGCCAAGCTTTTTGTCTCCGTTCACCATAGCTTCAATGTATTCGGGATTGTTCATTCTTCCTGCTAGCATACGAAGCTGACATGCATCTGAGTCAGTACCTACAAGTACATATCCTTCTTTGCTTGTGAATATCTTTCTCATCTGTTTTCCATAGAAGCTAGAAGCTTTAGGGATGTTTACGATTCCTCTGTGAGTTGCTCTCGCTGTAGTAGCAAGGTTATTAATGACTGAAGCAATACGGCCATCTTCACGAATAATACCAAATAAACCCTCGATGATGGATTTGCGCTGCCTGCATTGTACACGCTTCGCAACAAGGCGTCCGATTCCTCCTTCAATTCCTTCAAACGGGTCATCTTTACTAAGCTTAGGGCTGGTTTTATCTCCTTCGTCATTGGTGTTCCATTCTATAGGTTCCCATCCTGACGCCAACAGATATTCCTTAGTTTCCTCATTAGTATTTAAATCTACCTTCCGGAGATTAATGCGAGTGAAAGGGCCAGCAACAAGACGAGAGGCCACATCAATGTTATTAGCCTCCATCCAGTTTCTAACAGATTGGCTATATTCTCCACTTTTGAGGAAAGGCTTTTTAATATACTTATAGACACCTACTTCCTTAGTTTCCTCCACTTCTACAACTAATGGAAGATGCTTATCCAACGCTCTATCTATACGTCCAATCCAATGTTCTAATTGGTGTATGCATTTGTGCATATGCTCTTGGTCAACAAGCCAGCCATATTGCTCTTGCTTATGCAAGAATTCAAATAGCTTGAATGACATCTTGAAAGCATTCTTCCAATTCTTCCCATCAGCTTCTTTCATTAACGTATTGTAGATGAGATGTTGAATCTCTACATCTTCACTACAGCGATGGAGCATTTCTTCAGAGTATTGAGACCAGTCATTATGCTCTGGTTTCCCTCTTCCAACTCTCCACCCCCATGCTTCAACGGAATGTGGCCCTGCCTTCTTATTAGGACAATTAAAGGGCACTATACGTTTAGGGTTTAAGAGGCGAGACATAATGAGAGTGTCTACTTTTTGTCCCTTAAACTTGTAGCCGTACAGCTTTTCTAAGAGGGGCCAATCATATCCAATTCCATTATGCATTATCAGAACATCAACAGTGTCTAAGAACTCTAGTAACTGCTTAATGTAATCAGCTCCCGGCCAAGGCCAGAACTTCCACACTTGCCCTGTATTAATATCTTTAAACACTGCACACCACATTCTTGTGGCTGTAGGTAAAAGACCATTTGCCTCCAAATCACCTATTACGACCCGTTGCATCAGATTACCCTCTGGTTATTTGATGGTAATCAAAACCTATTACCAATTCTCCTGTATCTCCATTATAGATATTCCAGCCAACAGGATTACGTTCTGTAAATTCCTTTTTAGCAATTATGGCTTCTTCTAAAGACTTATACTCTGCAGGTTTCTCATCACTGGTTGGGCCAGAATAAGGTTCACCAGCGTAAATTCGAGTTTGTTTATAAAGATGGTACATATGACTCCAATCAAGCATGTCTAACCTTAAGTTGCTCCTTTAGGTATTACCCCCATCGCACCGCAGCCCATGCACTCACCGTTACACCCTCGCACTCCACATTCACTACAAGGAGTGTCTTCATCCTCCGTACTACCAACGCCGACTTTCTCACCCTCTGAGATAAGTGTGAGAGTGTCTAAGATCAACTGTTTAAACAGACCATCTGTATAATCTGCTTTCTTATAATCAGATATACGATCACTATCTGCGTATTGCCAATAGGTCTGCCCAAGGTGATAAGCCATTCTCAAGGCTTTATGAACTACATCAGCTTCTATGGTATTAAGCATGTCTAACCTTGAGTTGCTCCTTAAATTTGGTAATAATGTACGTCACTTCTCGATATTTAAGATGAGTGATTTGTACAACCTCTCGCAGCTTAAATCCAAATACGAGATGTAGTCGTAAGATTTCCTTATGATTGGTATCTGCTACAAGGTCAATCTCATGAGCTATGCGCTTAATCAGATTGTTTTGGACAGAATTATCCTCAGTTGGTTCCACTTCATTCTCGTCAAATTCTTCATTAAGAGAATGATTGTATTGTTCCCTCTTCCAGTCCTTGTAAGCATTAGCTACAATGCGGCTGAACCAGTGTCCAAAGTTCATTCCCATTTCAAAACTGTCCTTATATTTCAAGGCTCTACAATAGGCTTCTTGTACAACATCTTCTGCATCAGCTTCATTTCCATTAGTGCGATATTTAACACGCTTCACTAATGTAGAACGATTGAAGAGGAAATGCTTAGCTATGATGGTATGCATTAAGGATAACCAGCTTCAAGAACAATTTTACTCTTACGTTTGTAATATAAAATATTATCAATAACCTTTTTCGCATAGGAGACAGCATCTTCTATGTAAAGAAACTTTATATCATAAGATGAAGGGTAGTGATTCATATAATCCCATTCAGTTAGTGTTTCATAGAAAAGAAAACTCTTTAACTGTACAATGTAATAACCGTTAGATGTACTATCTGGTTTCCATATAATCCTGTACTTCATCAACAACTCCCATCGCAAGGTGCATCACCACAGGTAGGACATCTCGGAGACCACATACAATGATGACCAACTGCAAAACCATCGGAATCAACAGGAGCACCGCAAGCAGGGCATTCACCTACAGCTTCACCGTCGTTTTCGTAGCCATCCCAACACATTAACCTGTACTCCTTTTAAAAAATATCAAACAGGTCATCCAAAACATCAGATACACCTGTTTCGCGCATAACACTTTTAGCAACAGAAGTTCCAATACTTCCTGCTACAAATCCTGTAGCAATACTGGATACAGAAGTTTCTTCACTTACAGCATCAGCTACAGCATCACCTGTCAGTAAGCCAATACCTAATGCAGCCAAATCACTCGGTTTAATACTCATTTCCCGCTACTCCCAAATCCACCAGTTCCCCTGTCTGTATTAGACAGAGCATCCTGTTCAACAAACTGCACCTGCTCATATTTGAGCACAATCCCCTGAGCAATACGATCTCCCTTAGCACAATACTTCCTATCTCCATCAGCCTTAAGCTTCACCTTTACTTCTCCTCGATAGTCAGAGTCAATTACCCCTACGCAATTAGACAGGCGTACATCATCCTTAAACCCCATCCCTGAGCGAGAGAAGATTAGCATTACATGCTCCTTAGGGATTTCAAAATATAAGCCAGTAGCTGCAATGAATGTTGGATTTACGAGCCCTTCATCAACTGCTACGAAGTCAAAGCAAGCTGCTCCTTCTGTAGCATATTGAGGGATGACAGCATCTGGGTGGCCCTTCTTAATGTTGATATTCATTTGTTGATTATAGCCTTCCAATAACTGTCAGTGTTATATTCATATACAACAACCCCTTCTACATTCATATATCCGGGAGCAGCAAGACTACCTCCTTCAATAAGCTTCTGCTTAGCTTCTTCAGTTGAAGCTGCATGAATTGTAGGAACTACTCTGCAACATGCAGGAGTATTTGGATTGTGTGGTCCCCATCTCTTAGTGTTAAACAAGGAGAACACTTTCTCTTTCATGTCATATGTGCGGCCAATCCCCTGTCCCCACCATTCACCATAGTGGTAGCCTTCACCAAGCCATAGTAATTCGTTAGAATTTTCTTGCACCCACTTAGCAAATCCAAAATTGTCATCTTGTGGTGTAATGATTCTATTACGGGATTGTGCATACATTTGTAATTCTAATCCATCCACACCCCATTGATAGATACATTCATATCCATTAGGTGCTTCATGACTATCCTGCACAATAACAATACATGCATTAGTGCCATCAATCTTCTCTGTGTAGAATTCCTTTCGATTCTCTACACGTGGAATCTTAGGCCAAGCTTTGAAGATTTCCATTACCAGTTAACCCAATCCATCGTCGGATACACGAGTTCTCCACCACAAAAACGGCAATGACCTGTATCCCCAAAGACAATAACCTCATTAAGGCAATGAGGACACTTACAAAGTGCGGCTTTACCCAAATCCTTAATAAATGTCACTGTCTTCTCTTTTGAATCTTGATCGGTTCTCATACAACTCCCATTTCGTTAAATAATCCTGTGGCTTTCTTACGCTTATATTTACGCCTATTCCGATTTTGTTCAGAGTAAGTTTGCCATTCACAATTCCCTTTACAATAATTACCTTCATTATCTTTTCTGCTCAAAGTGTGGCCTTCTGGCCTATCGCCCATATCCAATAGAAATTGCTCAAAAGATGTTAACCATTCATCACAGACAGTAATACCCCTTCCACCATAATGCTTATATTTGATATGTTTAGGGTTGGAACAACGTTGTCTCATAGTACACCATGTTCTGTAAAGATAATGATAACAAAGACCGTGCGTTCCAGCATTCTTATTACCTAAGAGCCTCTCGTGGGTGAACCAACCACTATTCCATTTCATTGAAGAGTCCAGTCGCCGAATCCCAATAGAGATGGAACCTACCATTCTCTCCAAATTCCCGATCTTCAAGCAACACTAACTGTCGGATGTTTCTTTCGTGCTGCGGGAGATTAGGGTCTCGATTTCCTTCAATACCCAACATAAGGTTACAACTGCGGGCCATAGCCCTAGAACCAGCGAACTGGCTACTGAGAACTTCACCCCCACGTTCATGGGGAGGGCCAGCATCTGGATTACGAAGATGACAAAAGATAAAGATAACCACGTTGAGATCAAGAGCCATCGCTGAAAGCTCTTGGGCAATCTCTTGAAGCTTGGTATTAGCATCTGCTGCATTCACTCCATTAGTGAGGTTGGTAATTGGATCAATGAAAATAGCCTTACAACCCTCTAAGGCTGCTTCTCGGATATCTGCTTTAAGAGTTTCCCACCCAACGTGCTGGTAGAGATTAATAAGAATAAGACTGTCACCAATCTCCTTAACTGCTTCATCATAGGCTTTCTCATCAAAAGGAATCTTAGGGTCATGGAAGATACGTCCTGCCATCTTTCCTGCCACCATCTTAACACTCTTTACATTAGCCTCTTCAGGCTTAGCAAGAAGCACCTTCCATTTATGCTCACGAATACAATGGGCTGCTAAGGTATTTACCACCTCACTCTTCCCTTGTTTCTGTCCAGCACCGATATAGATGGTTTCACCTAGACGGATTCCACGTGTGAGATTGGTGATACCTTTCCACGGCCATGAGAATCCCCATTCAGGAACTTTCTTAGCATCAATGAAAAGGTCTCTAGCATTCACCAGACGGGTGTTCTTAGGCTTCTTAGCATTGAACACTACAGCATTGAAGCAAGCCTTGCTACGGCCCTCCTTGAGGCATTCTGCTGCATCCTTAGCTGGTAATGCAGCTACAATAGCTTCAGGAATAACTTTCATGCTATCCTCTACAGCATCCTGTCCGGGCTTGTCCATATCAAACACTAGGACAATCTCCTTAAAATGCTGTCGCAAATCCTTAGCTACTGAAGCCAGAGTTTTACTAGCAGAACTACTACCATTAACCAAGCTAACCACAGCAGGATTAATATCTGCATAATCTCCTTTGTTCCCATCTTTAAGGATTTGAAATAGAGCCATCGCATCAATTTCCCCCTCAGTGATGTAGAGTCGTTTTGTACCCGACTGTATTGCTTTATCCCACCCAAAAAGATCAGCATCTGCACTTGTAGTCCTTCCAATCCCCCAAAACTTCTTACCCTCCACAAGTCGACACTTATATCCTACAAGTTCTCCTTGTTTCTTATACGGGTAGTAATGAGCAACAATTGTTTCACCATCTTCTTCAGAGACAGATACCCGTGTTCCAAAATAGGAGAGGGTTGCTGCTGTAAGCTTCCTATCCTTAAGTTCTAAGCTCTGAAATTGATTAATGGCCTTAAGTTCCTGAGCCACTTCCTCAGGAGATTTCTTAAATCCCACAGGTGGTTTATATCCTTCTGGCTTGTCCTCATAAGGGTGAGGGACATATGTCTTACATGCGAAACAGAATCCGCTGTATGTCCCATCATCATTAGAGAAAATATTCAGTCCTCGTCGGGAATTGCACGTTTCTGTATTATGTGCAATTCGATCTACTACGCTTCCTGACATTTATTTCCTTATTAAATATAAACGATTCATACGTCTATGATAGGCATTAAGACAGCCATACATAGCATATACCTTTTCTAAAGGAGTTTTAGGAATGGTGATAATCATGGCTGGCTCCTATGGCTGCGTCGATAGCATTACTGACGTGGCGCTCATCTGACTTCAAGTAGGCGAAAATGAAATCGGTAATCTTTGCCTGATGCAGTATCCACAAATACCTGTCTGAGTTCGGTTTGCAAGCGCTGAGTTCCTCGAACAATTCTTGGCACTTTCTGCCGAGAGTGTTTCCTGTATCAAGATGAGCTATTCTTTCGGCCTCTAGTCTTTCTGCATCCCTCTGTAGCGCATCAATCGCGCTGGTATCGGAGGGAGTGGAGAGAGCTTCACTTATTTCATCAACTGTGGACTGGTAGCCTTCTGCCATATCGGGGTCGATGCAGTATTGTAGACCATCTAGTACTCCCCGCAGCCGCTTAACCTCAGCCTGTGCGACAAGTAGCTGCTTCTCAAACTTCTCTCTATCCTCAATACGAGCCTTGTCAATAGCTCGATTAGTAGCCCATGCAGATTTGAGTTCTGCTTGTAATGCAACAACCCTATTAGACTCTGCGCTATCCATTTAAGTTCCCACTTTCAAATGAGGCATTTCAATTAACATTGAATAGCTATGACGCAAATCCTTTTCAAGCCCTGAATACTCAAAGAGGGGAAGATGCTTTCCAAACACATCTTTGATGAGTTGTTTAGGATTGGACACAGCCCTGTTTGCCAGTTCCTTAACACTACTCCCTTGAGAGAGGTCTCGAATATTCTGTAACACATCAAGCCAAGGAAACAGAATAACAGGATCAAGTGTACCACGCATAGACCTGAATTCCACACTACCTTGAGTCATAATGGGGCACAGATTGATAGCAGAATACTTGAGTGCATCCTCTTTCAAACCGATGAAGCGACCTCCTGACAGGAAATCACACATGGCTGCAATCTTATATTCGGCATCAGTGCAGCGTAAGCAGAACCGATTACCAGTACGTTCTGTACCAGAATACTCAACCAATGCATTCTCAAACAAATGAGCCAGATACAAGAACGTATGGAGTTGCACCTTATCCATATCCAGTACATTTACATGCACATGCACAGAGGTTCTGAATGAGAATTGCAGAATAGACTGATGTGCAGCCAGAGCTTTACTCAAATCCTGCAAAGCCACTTTAGCTGCATCTAAATTGAGAGGCTTACGGAGGATATACTCACGTGACTCACCCCTAAGGGAACCATCAGCCTTATCTGTCCATTTTCCTGCGATAGCTTTAAGGAGATTCACTCCTTCCACTTCAATTTCAATACCAAATGTACCTTTAGTATTGACACCTAAGTATCCACCTACAGTCCTTTTATCCATCTTTTCTGGTTTCTCTTTTAAAACTTTGTTAAGTCTCTGTCTAAATGCCTCATCATCATCCAATACATCATCCCTTATGACAACATCCTCCCAAACAGGGGGTTGTATGCGATAATTCCCAACCACCGGTCTATATACAGGAGCAATTCGGTTATTGAGAATGAACTCCGCATTGGGATTCACATTTAAATCAAACGGCCTTAGTTCATTTTCCAATGGCATAATCTAATACCTCCGCCAGATATTCCTGACTTTTCAGGAACATGAATTTAGATTCACCCACATGGTACATACCAACACGTGTCTTCTTATAGAACACTTCGCCATCAGCGGTAATGGCAAAATAACGGTTGAATGCAACACTGTCTTTACCACCCTCAGTCACCATCTTCACTGCTTCATCAATGGATGGATATTGACCTCTGATTGTGTCAGATAATGATGTTGTCCCACGGTTCATAATATAGTCAACATCATTATGCCCCGGAGCCCCATCTAGAGTCCATGCTAGCAGATTCTGCTTACACAGTCCTTGTTTGAATTGCCTCTTAGGAATCCGAGAAAGGAAGATAGCTTGAGATTCAGCGTTACACATCCCAAGGGGGATAGGGGTGAAATCAATTCCGCTATCCGTTGGCGAGACAACCATGCGTTTCCGAGAACAGAATGCTTCTAGGTCTAAAAGGCCATCTTCATCCACATCCCTCACATAGACAGGTTGCTTCTCATACATCAAGATACTCTCAGAGAATATCTGTGACAGGTCATGTCTATCTAAGTTTTCATACATTAGGAATCTCCAATCCCTCCTTATCAATAATCTTCTTAGCCGCTTTCCAATCAGAAGTCTTGATAATTTGTTGAATGTCTCCGTGCTTCTCAAAGAGAGCATCACCATTCATCAGACGCTTCATTCCTTCTTGAATGGCATTGAATACCCATTCAATAGTGACACGAGAATTAAGCCAAGCATTCGAGAGGGTACGATACTCACAGCCATAAGGTTTCGGACGAAAACATCCGGGATTACCGTACAACTCACGTCTACGAACGTCCTCATCATAGGAAAGAGAAGGTAAACCTAAGAAGAAATCCATTTGGCGAGCTACAGCACCCGCAGCAAAGAAATGCTCAGGAGTCTTGATGTCAGCCCCCTCAGTCCAGCCAATATGAACATGACCAGAGGCGGTACGGAAAGGACGATCCCCATTAGGCTTGTCATTCGCATTCATAGACCAGCCATTGTAATCAGGATCACAACCAAGCTCTAGGGCAGCAGCAGGTTGAGCCTTCATATACATTGGATCAAAATCTGCTACAGGAGTTGCTACAACTTGATATTCTGGCACCATAGCCCGAAGTTGAGCATACACGTCCTCCACATTGAGGATGAATTGATTGGCAGTAGATGCAGGAGTGGTATTGAACTCAAGAGCCATACCATCAACTTGCACTGCACCATTGCGAACAGGGAGAGGATTCTTTTTGTCCCCTTTAATCAGTCCAAAAGCAGACAGGAAAATCCCATTCTGCTTCACGAATACTTCAGGATCACAACCTACCAGAATAGCTTGTTGCATGATTACTTCTCCTTTACTTGTTGACGATGGGCAGCTCTCGCTGAGAGCTTCTTGTTGGGATTCTTGTACGTGATACCTTTCTTCATCAGGTGGACAACACCATCTTTGTCCTTCTTCTCAAAGAACTGAGCAGATTGATGAAAGAGAGTAGGCTTATGCTTCACCTTAGGAGGCCGTTTCACGGCCAGCTCATTCACCGGATAGGTGTAAGGGGGAATACGAGACAGCAATTTCTGAATCAGTGTATATTTGTCATTCATTTCAATAGCTCCTTAAGCACACGATGGGATATACTTCATGATTTCTTCATCAGAAGCACAATTTTTACACAAACAAGTGTTGAGATTAACAATATGGAAATCCTCATTGTAATCTAAATCACTTGAACAGAAAGCGCATGTGTTGTATCTTATCAAAAAGTCCATCAAGGATATTGTTTTTCCTGTATGGTCTTTTTTTTCGGCCGCATATTTAATACCGTCAAAGGCCAATTTGTAATACTTGTCAGATGATCCATTCTTAAAACCACCGACAACAGCTTGACATACTCCCTTATCCAGAATAGTTTGGCATTCTTCCAGAGAATTACGGAATACACGAAAATGTGTATTAGGGTATTCAAATGAATTGAACTGCGTGAAGAACACACCCCCTTTACCACCCACCCATTTAGGAATAAGGTTTACAAGCTTACCCTTCAATGCACCTTGAGATATATTAATTACATTGTTAATACGGGGTTTAGAAGTACCTGCTGTCGTCTTCGTAAAGTGCCCCGTACATCCACCTTTTTGAAAAGACGGTAATTCTTTCTGCACAATATCCTCTACATCAGGATTTGCAAATTCCTTAAGACGTTCAGGAAGATAGAAGGTATATTTCTTATCTGCTGGAACCTCCCATACATCCTCATGTTCTAATCGTTCCCTTCCAAGGACAGCATGTAGCATCCATGCTTCGGATGCCCAAAAGATTACCTTCCGATCCTTGGTGTAGGTGCAGAAGAGAGGACGTTCTTTATTGCGGATGAAACATACAGCATCATTACGAGCATCATACCACGTAAGAGCATACGCCCCTTGTGCATTTTCCAGTGTTTCTTTAGCACCTTTGATGTCAATACTATTGAAGATAGCTTCACTGTCCGTGTCAAACTTGAATGCATCCAGAAGAGCATGTTTATTTGTTAGCGTACCATTGTGTGCACCTACAATATCTCCTGTAAGGAACGGATGAGCATTCTTCCTAATAACCTTACCCACTGTAGCAAACCGATTGTGACCAATCAATGCCTTGTTTGCTTGTCGCAAACCTGCATTAAATGCCACTGTATCAAACAGTTGGAAAGGATCACCAACTGTCTTAGCTAGGTGAATGTCACTATTGGTTGCAACGAATGCAGTTCCCGTACTGTGCTCCCCTCGAAGGGAGTCAAGAAGGAGTAGATTACGAAATACATCTTCTTCCTTCTTCATTAATGAGCCAGCAGCTCCAACTAGACCACAGATGATGTTACCCCTTCACGTCAAGATAGCGTTTAATAACTGAGAAGAAATACTTCTGAAGCTTTTCTTCTCCCATAAATTCAGGATGTGGCTGAAAGCAAAGAGAACGAGTGTTAGGATACAACACCACTTCAAAATCCTTCTCGATACCATCATAGTACTGAACGCTACCATCCTTATCTACATACTGCCGACTGCCATGTTCTTCAGCAACAGCAATAAGCTTATGACCTGTTCCGGGCCACATCATCTGATGATGTGTAGAGGTAGCCCATACACTTTCACCTGTGATGAGGTCAGTGATGGGATGATTTCGTGTATGCCCTAAGACATGCTGAAACATCTTCCCACCATTCATTACATTGAGGAACTGACCACTACGGCAGATACCTACCATTGGGATGTCTGCTTCCAAGAACTGAGAGAACAATTGCTTCTCTTCAGAATCACGGGCAGGATTATTGTATGTTTGAAAATGCTTTCCATGCCCATACAGGCTAGGGGTTACATCCTCTCCACCAGTGAAGCATACCAGATCAGGAACATCATCCTTGATGGATGAAAGCACATCCCATGCAAAATCCTGAAACATACGACGATATGCCGCTGATCCATTAACGATATATACCTTAGGCATTATCAATCTCCTTGAGTATAGTAATCACTTGTTCAACATTCCAATCTACCTTGCGGAGTTGTTGCCATCCAGCTCCATGTTGCTTACCAAGCGGAGCAAGGATGTTAACAAGTGACATTCCATCCACTACAAACATCTTCTGAAGGCCATAGAATTCGGTGGCATCTTGGTTCAGAGGCTTTTTATTCTTAAACTGGTGATCCATCACCTTGAATTGCTTCAAAGATGTAACAGAGAAGTCAGCATCAAAGACAGAATGACCACCTCCACGCCCGCCCATAGCTCCATCACTCATGCTTAGTCCCCCGATTACATGAGCTAATTCAGGGCTAATACCCTTCTTAGTGAGCGTATCAAATGTCACCACTTGATGTCTATACTCCAATGGCTCTCGGATGGCCGTCATTGCACCAAATACATATTGGTGTACCTGATTACAATTGATGGCAAGCCCATCCTTGAAATAATCGCTCTTTCCGTTCAAGAATGCATCCTTCCAAGGGGATTTATTCACCACCCAATCAATGTATTTCTTATACAGCCTCACTTCTTTAGGTGTTTTAAAGTGTTTAGGCCATTGATTGAGATAGACACGAGCTTTGATAATACCACATTTCAATTGATTATAGTTCTTATCCATTCCAGAATGGAACCGTGCATAGCATACATCATTGAAATGGGTTTTAATTTCACCATCTTCTAGCTGAAATAAGTAGTGTGAGATATGAGCTGTAGTTGCAGTGGGGGCCAGTTCATGTAATTTCTTAATCAAACTCACAGGTTTGATCTTGGGTTTGACAACCTTCTTAATGACCTTTACAGCCTTTATTTCATTCATTTGATACCTGCCTATCAACCGGTGTATGAAAAGCCCACAGAGAGGCTGTATTGACGTTTAAACGACATTCTTGAGCATCTTCTTAAATGCTTTGACAGTATCCTCAAGGAGAATGGGGCCAGAATTGGCTTCGAGGATGACAAACTTCTTTTGTCTGTCCATCAGAACATCAAAGCCCACATGGTCAATCTTCAAAGCATTTGCTGCCTTGATGCATTCAGCTTTCATGGCATCGAGATGGATGGAATTGTCAGGAAGGAACTCCCATTCACCATCAACATTTTTCTTCTCGTATGCTTCAACGCTCATGATACCATTCTTTTCAGGCACCACAACAACACGATATTCTGTCTTGTGGTAGAAGTATTTGGTATAGAGAGGGGCATCAGGAATAGCTTGTTTCTCAGGGTTGATGTATTGCATTCCTGCATTACCCTTCCCATCAACTTCCTTACGCACCACCACTAGTTCCCAATCTTTAGTCTTGGCTGCATTGGTGGTGAATTCAGGGATATTCTTGATACCTGCTTCTTGCAGGACAGTGAAGGTACGCAGCTTATCAATGCAACAAGCTACAGCCTTAGCACTGTTAATCAAACGTGTAGCCTTGATGTTACGATTACATCCGTAGTTAATCACCAAGTCATATTCACGATAGTCTTTCCGGTCTTTCTTCCAAGGGTTCTCGGATGCAGCACCTAATTCTTTAGCCAAGGATGCAGCAGATAATGCACATGCTTGCGGATGCAATACGATGATTTTCATTTGATTTTCCTTAAAGGGTATTAACTTTAATTTTTACAACCCAATGCTGATTCCACGTATATCCAAATGTGGATATATCTTCATGAGTGATTGACATAACATCAAATGGTTCTTCATCAATATCAACACAGATAATTTCCATTTCATCTGGAAGGTCTTTAATGATCTCACGAAGTTCCCCGACTGTTTTCATTTTACTACCTTCACAGAAATGAGTTCATAGGTGTATGGGTCAATTTCAGCAACAATCTTTCCACGAATCATATACGTAGCTCTGTCAGACTTGAAAAACTTTTCCGAAAGAGGAAAATAAGGGGTGTTCTCATAATTGGAGAAACAACCGGATGTATGAAATACATTAGTAGCATCCACACTATTTCCAATGTAGAGACTTTTGATGAGTGGAGGCTCAGGCTTGATGCGATAATTTGCACGATCAAAGTGCCATCGTGGATTGGTGCATGCCACCCACGTATTACTCACATCATTATGGAGGGTAACTTCAATCTCCTTCCCTTCCTTATGGGCTTGAATTACAGAAATCATTTCATCATGTGTCATTTGATTCCTTTATTAAATGAGTGATTTCCAAGGAGATTCGAACTCCCATTCTAGCTGACTGTCCCTTAGGAGGTAATCTAGTCCTACCATTTAGATGATGGAAATCGTTGATGGTTCTAGTTATATCTTGCATCGTGCCGGTATATCGCTCTTAGTCACACGCATTTACTTGGGATATAACTAGAATTTGGTGCGAGAGGAGGGGTTTGAACCCATCAAGCCATTAGGCGGGGGATTTTAAGTCCCCTGTGTTTACCAATTTCACCACCCTCGCAATGTTTAAACTAATCTATTTCCTCTACAACACGTGATCCTCTATAGAAAATACACACTCGCTTACCCTGTGTATAAATTCCATATCCATTTGTGATGGTGGCACAGTTTTTCCATACACCACCAAAATCCTGAATGAGAATCCATTCAGTATGGTTCATACCCTTACGATGGGCAACCTCATGAGGGAGAACATGAGGAGGGGATACGCTAGAACGCCAGATGTGATGCACGCCATACATATCTGTCAGGCTGCATCCTACATCATAACCTCTAGCACCACAGGGATCACCTGCTTCATCAAGATGCTCAACATACGTGATACCATCGTATGATCGCACCTGTGTGACAGGAGTGGCACATGCTGTCATGAGGACAGCAATAGCTATAAGGAATAATTTTTTCATGTTGGATGGTTGAGACCCCTCCATCTACAATTGAATGTCACGGATGCAAAATACCTTGGCATTGGGAGGGTATCCCCACAAGCATGTTTGGTGTACTCCCAACGCCACCCGTTCCAATACAAGAAAGTATGAAGTGGATACATATCGTTGAAGCGGGGACTACGTTCAACTTCATACTCACCCACATAAACAGGCTTTGTTATCCCATTAAACCATTTGGTTTTGTCATCCCGTGGGTCAATGCGGTAATCATACCTGTCTTGATTGATGTGGATACCCTTCCACATTGGATACCACATGCATCCGGGATGCTTCACCGACTGTTGAACCCTTAGTCCTTTTGCAAGGGAAGATTTGATTTGTTCAAGCGTGAGCCACATGATCTGTTCCTTTGTAGAAACGATGGGCCATCTGCTCATACTTCACAGTGAGAACACCCTTTTGCATGTCTGTTGCTTGCTCCGAACAAATGAGCTTGCCCTTCTTATCCTTGTAAACTGACAAGGTTTCACCCTTGTCCTTGAACTGAAGGCCAACAGTTTTTGCTGCTGTGAGGAATGCATTGTCGAATTTCATGTTTATTTTCCATTTCTGTGTAAAAAAGGTGAAAATCAGAGTATTATTACACTGTAAGTGCATATGAGAAATGTGCGACAGAACTCAAGGGCAAACAGTACTTAGATGAGCTATATGCTCTAGAATCTAAGGGCAAGGTAATAATATTTATAGATACGTATTATGCGACAGCATCCTACCGTATCAAGCTCTTACATATCGAGTATTCAATGTCTCGAATGAGACAATACCCTTACCATCAGATACAAAGGATTGAACAGGGGTTGTCAATACCCATGTGGTGTTAGACACCAAATCTGATGGGTGATCTATTGGGATCACAAATGCACGTGATCCGATAGCAATGGATGCACCAATCTCTTTGAAATGCACCACCGGCTTGTCTTGTTGTGCAGGGACATTGATGATACCATTGTTTCCTTCTTCTTGCCCCTTCCCCTGCATAGCTTGTCGCATGTCATTACGTGGTATATTCATTTCAATTTCCTCAAGCAATCAGCAGAAACAAAAAGTGTATCAACAATATAGGCCGTTGTCTCATATCCTTGTGTAATAACCTCCCTAACTCTAAAGGTTTTACCAATGAGATGATCCATACTACTACACCACCAGTACCTTGCTCTACGGAAAACAACAACTTTATCGCCTACTTTATACAAAGGCTTTCTCATTTCAATTTCCCTTCCTTATATTGTTGAATGTTGGTAGGACGGATTACCTTGGTTCCATCCACTGCATTGTCGAGAGTGGCATACTTACTACGAGCAATAGCCCGAAGGAATCCACCCCTTGTATGATAGCAGATATTAAACTTATATCCTGCTTCGTGATTGAATGTAGCGACAATCATTTCGGTTCACCCCAATAAAAGAAATAGAGGATGGTAATGATTGACATAAGAATTACAACATCAATTGGTTCCATTTCAGAATCTCCAAATGACAACAGCTAATGCTCCGTTAGGAACACTAGCTGTTTATTGTTTGTGTATCAGGGAATTAACGCATCACCGCACGTGCTTCGATGGAGAACATCTTGCCCTGATGATGATTGCGAGGGACAAGCACTTCCCGCAGATGTTCCAGAATGTTCATACGATTCTTCCGATACACCTTGGGATTGTGATGTTCCATCAGTCCGATGGCCTTGGTTACGTCCTTACCTTGTGCATTGAGCAGTATGATTTGTTCTCCTTATTTCTTGTTACTGCCGGGTTTGGTGTATCCCGTGGCATCACGATGTCCATCCCCAATCTTGGGTTTGGCAACCATCAGATCATAGTCCTTCTGACGTGCCTTGAGATTCTTGGGGATATGCGCCCCATTCTGAAAGCGTTCATTGGTTGAAGCAACAGCCTTTGCCTTGTGGAATGGCTGATGCAGTTGATCCTTAAGCATGATCTGTTCCTTTATTCAAGCATGGCAACATTGCCACAATATAGCCCTGTTCCCAAGACTATATTATTGCATTGTTATTCGTAAGAAAGAATCACCACAAGCCAGATGTAAAAACTCATGGCAATACAGAAGGATGCAACCCATTCTCTCCATGTGCGAGGGAGCATATTATTTTCCTTTCAAGAGTCTTTCCACTTCCCGAGCAATACGCTCACGTTCCCATTGTTGCAATGGTGGTCTGTTATCTTCGGGCATGTTACATCTCCGAAAATTCATATGCAAAATCAGGACGCAATCCCGCTTCGATAAAGCGTTTGTATGCATTCCTACGTGCCACAACAGATTGTGGGTTGGGGACTTTGTAAGCTGTACCAAGCCATTTCAAACCCCAGTAAAATGCAGAATACCCTACAGCATGGTTATCTATTGGCATGTCAATAACTCCCGTTATGAATCTGAATAGCCACCTGCCGAGCATGAAAATATGTCTCTCCTGCTACGTGGTAGCTCTTGCCTTCATAAAGCACATCAAACCAGAATAAACGTGCTACCATTATTCATCCTCCTGTTAATAAACAGTGATTTGCATGTTCTGATTGTTGATGCCAAGATTTTCCATAGCATCATACAGTTCTTGATGCGTGTCACAAGCAACAGTCTCCATGTCTCCATTAATATCATCAATCAGGAATACAGGCATACCATCGTTAGCAATGGTAATTGTCAATTGGTATTTCATATCAATGCCCCTTGTAGCAGAACAGCATGAAGGTATCCTGTGCCCAAAAGAAATCAGGGGACAGTTCCATTAGCTGTATGGTTTGGTCGCAGATAAACATATCTGTCTCTCCTAGCAAAGGTGTATTGCTGGATTATCTTCCGAAATAACTGCATACCCTAGGGATGCAAAGAACAATCCCTCTTGATACTTCACTTTGTAACGCGGTTCCATGCCAACAAATACGTAATACATTATCAACCCCTTACGAGTGAATAAAGAATAGCATCCTATTGCTAGGATGCTACGCTTTAGTTACTTACGGCAGAAAGGATTAGGCCGGTGCTTGCATTCCCATGCGCCGCAGAGCGCGAGCAGTGCCACGAGGAACTTTCATATCCTTCGGCATTGCTGCAACAGTCGCCTTGTTCTTGGCACATTGATTTCCCATGCGGTAGCGCACAGCGGAAGGACGCTTGGCATTACGCCCGTATTTGCGGTTCTTACCGCCACCATTATCAGCCATGTTGATACTCCAATTTATCAGGCAACATTGCCCCACAATGGGACTATTTCTAATCCCATTGTAGAGTTTGTTACTTACGGCAGGAGAAGCTTAAGAATTAAGCTTCCTCTTGTCCGGCCATGCCTTCGAGGATGCCTTCAATCAGCTTGACATCAAGCCCACCTTTGACCATTGCTTTGAATAGGTCAGCTTGGTCAATCTTTGCTTCTTTGGCCTGTTCAAGAGCACGCTCGATGTACTTGGTGACATTCTCCAGCTTGAACACCTTGCCCTTGCCAACTTCCAAACCTTCACGCTGAAGCCAAGACCATACATTGTTCAGTGGGTCGTCCAAGAATTCACTTGCCGCAGCATACTTGGCTTCGTAATTCTTCTTGTCCTTCTTTGCAAACTTCTGTTCATTGGCTTGGTAGTAATGCCCGCTGAATTCCTTGAAGAATTCAACACAAGCCGAACGATTCATCGGAGTCAGAACATCCAGAAGCCGATTCACGGGTTGAATGTCCCCGCCGACATGCACAGAATCCAGCATTTCACGGGAAAGACTGCGAAGTGTTTCCTTCGTGATCTTCTCTGCCCCTGCCAGAGTTTCCAGAGTTACAACCAGCGCCGCATTGAATGCCAGCGCATCAAAGTTTTTGTTAAAAGCCATGGTAATTCCTTTCATTAAAAGTTAGCAGGCATTATAAAGCACCCAAGGATTTAGATGCTTTAGCATACCTGCCAAGTATGCCGGATTTCATGCAACCAATAGACTGCCACAAACGGGGCTCATTATCTATTGATTGTTTAGATTTCCTCTGTTTATTAGCACCGCGAACAGATTAACGCGGCTTTGTGCATCTAACCAGTAAGCTAGGGAAACGTGCTACCATTCTTTTGTCCCCTTGTCGGACTGTCCTGTCTATCCTTTCGCTAACTCATTACACCTAGCACAGCTAGTATAGTTAGGGAGGGTTATGTTAGCTAATCAGCTAGACAAGGTAAGTGATGCACTCGAATTGTAATAGATTGCTCTATCTGTCTTATATCCCTAGAATGGCGCATGGCACGCTAATTGCTTAGCCCATGCTGCTACTAGCCTATTTTACTGCGCATGATTGTCATGGAATTATCTTTGCAGGGTGCATGGCAATGCCTAGCATACGCCACACTATACGTAGATATCCATCTGGGCCAATGTTGAACAGTCCAATAGGGCTTCAAACCCCACAAGGATAGATCGACGGATTGTAAATGAGCTAGGCTTTAGTGCCGCTAATTGCAGCGCCTATGAAGCAATTGCAACAACATGAAACGAATATTAAACCTGTTCGCCTACATTGTCAAGCTATTTCGTTCGTTAGCTAGTGTAATCAGTAGTCGCCTACTAGCACCATTTAGCCCGAAATCAGACTAGCTAACTAGGGAGCTTTGCCGGTCATTGACCTAGTGCATTGCTTCCATGTAACCCATTCTACATGAATCAATCAGCTAGTGTATCAATTGTTTTTATCAGGCTATAAATAAAGGTATCACGCCTTTGGCGTCAATCACGCATTGCTATTAACAATAGCGCGCACGCGTAGCAACATCTATGCCATGTATGCAAACATAGGCTATATAAGCAAATCACGATATACGCCCTAATCATTCGATGGTAAGGCGAACGTCCTTTAGGGTATGCAGGGATAGCCTGGAAGTATTTGAAAGGCACCATGAGGCTGTAATGCAGTCACAAGGCTATATGTTAGTGGTCGCTAACCATCAATAGCGTGAGAGTAAGTGCATACTAACATCAATGCTGTACAGATGTACAGTATAGCTGTATGTATAAACAGTGTCGCAATCAACTGGTAACATGTAAGTGTATGATTTATAAGGATTAGGGACACGATAGCGTGTCATATAATCTATGTAAGTGTCTGAATCATAAGGATATATTATGATGTATTGTCATAGTGTATAGGTGAAGTCATACGTGAGGATGTATTTCACATAAATAACCGAACGATCGTACTATTTTATATACACTGGTATCAATCTTGCTACTAGCAAGGAATATTCCTTCAGACTCTGAAGATTTAATCTTCAAATAGTTGAGAGCAACACACAGGGGCCATGCAGGGGGCATGGGGGTACTTCCTTATAGTGCATTCCACCTTTTAAATTTCTAACAGAAATTACCACAATAGCCCTTCTAAGAATACCTACGTATAAACAAGAGAGTACATAAGATTTAGGGACAAGATGCCTTGTCAATTATTCCTGTGTCTGCATAAGAAGACATAGATTGCGACACCATTATATAAAGAGATAGGAGAGTATGAGTAAGATTACATTAGATAGTGTGGCCTCTGGCTACGACTTATCAAAGATTAATAACAACTTCCAAACAATTCATTCTGAATTGAATGATAAGGTGTTATATAGGGACAATCCTATAGGTGAAACTAATACGCTGATTACAGCGATTGATTGTAATAGCAAGAGTTTGTATAATCTCCCTGTCCCCACCTTGTCACATCAAGCTGCTACAAAGGATTATGTAGATACTGCTCCGGATAGTGCCGCTGCTGATGCATTAGCTTCTGCTGCTGCTGCAGCCGTATCTGAGACTAATGCTGCTGCTAGTGAAGCTGCTGCTGCGGCTAGTGCTGTCACTGTAGCAGATCAGAAGATTGTATGGCTTGGAGCTTGGAGTGGGGCTACAGCCTATGTTGTAAATGATGCTGTTAGTGTCAGTGGTAGTTCTTATATCTGTATTCTAGCCAATACCAATCAAACCCCCCCTAATGCTACATATTGGGAAGTGTTAGCTCAGCAAGGAGCTGCAGGAGTAGGTACTGGTGACATGCTTGCTGCTAATAATCTCTCTGATGTAGCTAATGCTGCAACTGCCAGAACGAACCTAGGTGTACAGATTGGAGCAAATGTTCAAGCATATGATGCAGACTTATCAGCTCTGGCTGGCCTCACTAGTGCAGCTAATAAGATTCCTATGTTTAGCGGTAGTGGCACTGCCTCTCTTATTGATTTTAAAGATGAAGATACAATGGTGAGTGACAGCGCCACTGCTGTTCCTAGTCAACAAAGTGTTAAGGCTTATGTAGATGCATCTGCAAATCCATCTGCAGGTTCAGCTAAGGCATGGGTGAGATTTTCAGTATCTGGTGGTGTATGTACTGTGGACGCTGGTTATAATGTAGATTCAGTTACATATAATGGTGTTGGAGACTATACAGTAAACTTCGGTACAGATTTTGCATCTGTCAACTACTGTGTAACTGGTTGTTGTTCGAGGGGTGCTACTGATAATAATGCTCTCTTCCAGCAGCATTACGCTACACCTCCTGCAGCAGGTTCTTGTAGAGTGTCTACTTCTACAAACGGTGGTACTGCATTTGATATGGCATTGGTGTTTTGTGCATTCTTTGGTAGCCAGTAATGGAGCCTTGGCTCATTCAAACTAGCATCCTCTGTCTAGTGGGTGTTGTAGGTTATCTCCTACGACAGAAGGATGTAGAACAAGCTAAGTCTATCGCTCTTCTCTTCAAGAAGCATGATGATGATGTGACAAGACTCAATGATTTTGAATTACGTATTGCTCAGAATCACTATATTAAACCAGAACTTGATACTAAGTTCAATAAACTAGAAACCACAATCAAAGAGTCTATGGATTCCTTAGGTTCTAAATTTGATGAACTCAGTGGTATTCTTCTGAAGCATTTGCTTAAAGGTAACAAAGATGGAAATTAAAATTCCTACTAAAGCTGATTTAGTAGACAACGGCGGTAAACCTCTTACGCAATCTTTATTCTTAGAGATTGCTTATGGGGATAAGGCTGTGTATTCCCTTAAGGAATATCATTGTGAGCATGAAGGCAAAACCTATCCCTCTCTGAAGTTGTTATACCTAGAGATGGAAGACCCTACTGAATACGACTTCGCTATGAAGTATCTCTTAGGGTTCAAGCATTGGAAACGTCTATATGAGAATAAACTCATCGGTCGTCACATTGATGAATGGCGTGAAGAGCTGGAAATGAAGCTTCGTAGCCGTGCTGTTAAGCACATGCTCACTTCTGCTGCATCAGGTAACTATCAAGCAGCTAAGTGGTTCGCTGATAGGGGATGGGCTAATAAAGGAGCTGGTCGTCCTTCTAAGCAGGATATTGAGCGAGAGAAGAAGTTCCAAGCTAGGGTAGATAGTGAATACGGAGCTGACGTTGTTCGTCTATTCGGTACGGAGAATGTAGGATGAAGTATTTTAAACCTGATGAATTCAAGTGTAAATGTGGCTGTGGACGCAATGAAATGATGCCCTCCACCCTTGAGAAATTAGACAAAGCTAGAGGAATTGCTGAAGTGGCTTTTAAGATCACTTCAGGATTCCGTTGTGAGGCCCATAATAGGGCCGTAGGCGGGAAATCAGAGAGCGCCCATACCCAAGGCTATGCCGTGGATATTGAAGCCTCTATGAGCCCTTCTAGGTACTCTATCGTTAAAGCTCTGTTAGAAGTGGGCTTTACTAGAATTGGTGTAGGTAAAACTTTCATTCATGCAGATGATTCTCCTAATCTTCCGCAGAATGTAATGTGGGAATACTAAAATGCTTATTGAAACAATCCTTTCTGCTTTAGTTCCGATGGCTGTTGATGGAATTGGTAAAGCAATTACTAAATGGACTGGTGGTGTACAACCGCAGACAGTTGATGACAAGATTAAGTTGCAAGAATCAGATAATGCTACGTTAGAGGCTCTGGCTAAGCTGGATAACCCTTATGGCACTCCGAGTCAATGGGTGGTTGATCTTCGTGCATCCAGTCGTTATATCATGGCTGCAGTGGTCATTCTCGGGGGTATAGCAACTATGTATACTCCTTCTGTGACTGAACCTATTCGATTTATGGCTCTGGAGGGTGTAAGTGTTGTATTTGGTTTCCTGTTTGGTCATCGCATGGTAATCAACTACAATTCACCTAAGAAATAATGGATGATTGGCTCAGTTTAGCAAAGAAGAAATTAGAGAAGATGCCAAAGGAAGCAAAGCAAATTAGAGAAACAGCTTTCACTGACCTCTTTTTATTTGCTCAACTGGTTAATCCTATGTACATGTATGGTGATGTGCATAAGGAAATCTTTAAATGGCTTGAGGACTATAATCTCTTCGGAAGGGGAGATTCTCAGACTAGCAATAAGCTAATCCTTCTCCCCCGTGCCCACCTTAAGAGTCATATGGTGGCTACATGGTGTGCATGGATGATTACTAGGCATCCTGAGATTACTATGCTGTATGTCTCTGCTACTGCGGAACTTGCAGAGACTCAGCTCTATGCCATCCAGAACATCCTAGGTTCTAATATCTACCAGCGATACTTCCCTGAATATGTAAACCATCAAGAAGGGCTACGTGAGAAATGGTCGCAGAGGAAGATGAGCATTGACCATGAGAAGCGTAAGACTGAAGGTATTCGAGATGCTACAATCGCTACAGCAGGTCTTACGACCAATACGACAGGATGGCACGCAGACGTAATCATTCCTGATGACTTGGTAGTTCCAGAGAATGCCTATACGGAAGATGGTAGAGAGAGTGTCATGAAGAAAGCCTCTCAGTTCACCTCTATCCGCAATGCAGGAGGTTTCACCATTGCATGTGGTACTCGATACCACCCCTCAGACATCTACGCTACGTGGAAGGCTCAGGAGTATGAGGTTTATAATGCAGAAGATGAAATCGTAGATAGGAAGCCTGTATGGGAGATTAAAGAGTTTGCTGTAGAGGTTGAGGGCTTGTTTATCTGGCCTAAGCGTATTCGTTCCGATGGAAAGAGCTTTGGATTTGATATGCAGAACCTAGCTCGTATTAGGGCAGAGTATTCTGACAAGATTCAGTTCCATGCTCAGTATTACAACAATCCTAATGATCCCGGTAGTAATCGGATTAATAAGGATAAGTTCCAGTATTACGACAAGAAGTTCCTAAAGCAGCAAGATGGTCATTGGTTCATTAAGGGCAAGAAGCTTAATGTATATGCCTCTATCGACTTTGCTTTCTCTCTACATAAGAAGGCTGACTTCACTGCAGTAGTAGTCATCGGGATTGATTCTGAGGGCTACATCTATGTTCTTGATATTGATAGATTTAAATCTGATAAGATTTCTGAATACTTCACCCACATTGTGCATCTTCACTCAAAATGGGAGTTTAAAAAGCTTCGGGCAGAAGTAACGGTGGCACAGTCCATCATTGTCAGAGATTTAAAGGATAAGATTAGAGAGGAGGGTCTCAGGCTTTCTATTGATGATTTTCGTCCCACTCGTAATCTAGGGTCTAAAGAAGAACGGATTTCTGCAGCTCTCGAACATCGTTATGACAACAATACAGTTTGGCATTACAAAGGTGGCTATATAGATGTTCTGGAAGAAGAACTCATCTTAGCTAGACCTCCGCATGATGACATCAAAGATGCTCTAGCTTCTGCAGTTGAGATTGCAGTGAAGCCTAAGAGTTCACGTTACGCTGATGATGAGCGCACTAATGTCGTTTACTTCAACCAGAGGTTCGGTGGAACCAATTTTAGATAAGGGATATTATGGCGCGTAAGCCTCTTGAACTCTCTACCGTCTTTCAACAAGATGGTGAAGCAAAATATATTGCTAATACATGGGACACCTATGTAAAGCAGATGCAACCTAAGCGTGATGAATGGAGGGAACTCCGTAATTACGTCTTTGCTACAGATACACGCACTACCAGTAATAAGAAGCTCCCTTGGAAGAATAGCACTACGCTTCCTAAGCTTTGTCAGATTCGTGACAACCTACATTCAAACTACCTCTCAGCATTGTTCCCTAATGATGACTGGTTGAAATGGGAAGCATACACGAAGGAAGGAGCTACTAAGAAGAAGTCTGAAGCCATTGAAGCATATATGGCTAATAAGACGCGTACAGGGCACTTCCGTACTGAGATCAGTAAGCTTATCTATGATTACATTGACTATGGGAATTGCTTCAGCACTGTAGATTATGAAGCATCCTATATCATGGATGCTGAAGGTAATAAGATTCCTAATTTCATTGGCCCTAAAGCTCGTCGTATCTCCCCTCTGGATATTGTCTTTAATCCTCTTGCTAATAACTTCCAAGACTCTTTCAAGATTGTTAGAGCTTTGAAGACTGTTGGTGAGCTTGAGATGATGCTCAGGGATGAACCGGGTAATGAATATCTTAAGGCAGCCCTTGCTAAGCGTAGTAAGCTTATGCAACATGCTAATTCTTATGGACTCGATGATCTGGATAAGTCTGAAGGATTCATGGTAGACGGCTTTGGTAATTACCATGAGTATCTGCAGAGTGGCTATGTTGAGGTATTAGAATTCTATGGCGACATGTATACGCAATCTACTCAGAAACTTGAGGTGGGTAAGGTTATTACGGTTATTGACCGAGCGTGGGTTATCCGTAAGGAAGACATCCCAAACTGGCTAGGACACGCCCCAATCTATCATGTAGGCTGGCGTACCCGCCCTGATAATCTGTGGGCTATGGGGCCGTTAGATAACCTTGTAGGGCTGCAATATCGTCTAGATCACCTTGAGAATCTTAAGGCTGATGCTATGGACTTGGCTGTATTTCCTCCGTTGCTTATTGCTGGTGAAGTGGAAGAGTTCTCGTATGAACCCGGTGGTGAAATCCACATGGATGAGAATGGGAATGTAACTGAACTTGCTAAGAATGCACAGTGGGTGATTCAGGCTAACAATGAGATCAACTACATCTTAGCTCTTATGGAGCAATTTGCAGGTGCTCCTAGTGAAGCTATGGGTATCCGCACTCCGGGTGAGAAGACTGCATTTGAAGTACAGCAATTACAGAATGCTGCTGGTCGTATCTTCCAAGAGAAGGTTAATACCTTTGAGATTGAGGGTCTTGAAATGACCTTGAATGCTATGCTGGAAGTTGGAAGACGTAAGATGGATGCTAGTGATGTAATCCGTGTTATGGATGATGACTTAGGTGTTCAACAATTCATGGAAATTACGAGGGATGACATCACTGCATCCGGTAAGCTTCGTCCTGTTGGTGCTAGGCATTTTGCTGCACAAGCTCAATTGATGCAGAATCTACAAGGGCTGATGAATAATCAAGCTATGGTGCAGATGCTTGCTCCACATACGTCTTCTAAGGCTATGGCTAAACTTGTTGAGGATACCCGTGGCCTTTCTAGATTTGCTCTATTCCAACCTAACATTGCTATCTTTGAGCAGCAAGAGACTCAGCGATTGGTATCACAGGCTCAAGAAGACCTTCAGATGGAAGCTTCTGTTGATCCTTCTACAGGACAGATTGCATGAAACTAAACTGGACTAAAGGACTTTCTGCACAGGAGAAAGAGGAAATGTAACTCCTCTTCTCCTCAAATGCTCGTCTTAGGGCAAGGGCTGTGGAGATTATGAAGGAGAAACAAGCTGCTGCACATAAGGGTACAACCCTTAAGGATGCATATGATTCTCCTAATTGGGCACTCAAACAAGCAGATTCTGTAGGTTATGAGAGGGCAATTAACGAAATTATCAGTTTATTTGAATAAATTTTGTAAAAAAGCTTAAAAAAGTAGTATTAGTAGATACTCTTAAGTATACTTAGAAATACTAAGAAATACTTAAAAACTGAATAAAACAAAATCTATATTAATAGAATTATATAGAATTATATTTTTCATATAATTTACTTCTAGCATAATACTTAAGTATAGATACATACAGGATTAAAGCATACCAATGCCTAATGATGCAAATATTTTCAGTGGCACACCTGCTACTGGTGGGGAAGTTACTCCCCAAAACGATTCTACTAATGCAGCCTATGCAGACCTGCTTGGTTCCATTAAAAATGAACGTGGTGAGCCTAAGTACAAAGATGTTCAAACAGCTCTTGAAGCCCTTCGGCATTCTCAGGAATTCATTCCACAATTGAAGAGTGAAAAGGAAAAGACTGAACAACAGCTTGCAGCTTTGTCTGCAGAGGTTGAACGCTTGAAGACTCTTGAACAATCTATTGAACAGCTCAATCTGCAGAATCGAGGTAATGAGGGCACTCCTCCTGCTTCCATCTCTAAAGATGATGTAACGAGTTTAGTTAATGCAACTCTTACGCAGAGAGAAGTGGCACTGAAGCAGAAAGCCAATCTTGATAGCGTTGTTGAATCTGTGCAGAAACAGTTCGGGGATAAGGCACAGGAAACTTTCTACGGAAAGGCAAAAGAGTTGGGTATGTCTGCAGAACAGATTAATTCTCTTGCAGCTCAATCCCCTACCGCAGTACTGAAATTATTTGGAATTGATAAGGTTGTACCTGCACAAGTTTCTGGACTACCCACAGGGGGTTCTATTAATACTACAGGAATCACTTCTCATCAAGACACATACATTGGTAGTAACAAGACTTCGGCACTGGTTGGTGCTACAACGGCAGACTTGCAAGCTGAACGCGAAAACAGCAAGAAACTGGTTGAAGAACTGCACGGCCAAGGTCTCACTACATTTGATTTAACTGACCCCAAGGTATACGCTAAGCGTTTTGGTGGTTTCTAATAAGGATATTAATTAATGTCGCAAAATCGTGCTAATAGCACTGCGTTCATTGAGGCAGAGCAGGATAGCGGGTTCATTCTCCGCAACCTCCATGACGGAATGCTGCCGGGTTCGTTCTGGCGTAATGTCTCGGACTTCGGTTCCGGCACTACCCTGAACATCAAGACCATCGGCTCTGTAACTGTTCAAGATGGTGCTGAAGAAGTTCCGTTCTCGTATTCCCCGATTGAGTCGGGTACTGTCACCATGACCATCACCGACTATGTTGGCGATGCTTGGTACGTAACTGATGAACTGCGTGAAGATGGCTCGCAAGTTGAAGCTCTGATGGCTGGCCGTTCGGCTGAGTCCACCCGTGCTATTCAAGAAGTGTTTGAAAGCCGCTTCCTCGCTAAGTGCAATTCGGTTCAAACTAATGCCAATGCCAATCTGGTTAATGGCTTTGCTCACCGTATCTCTTCGACCGCTACTAACAACGTTCTGGCTCTGTCGGACATCGTTGCTATGAAGCTGGCCTTCGATAAAGCTAATGTCCCCACTGCTGGTCGTGTTGCGATCCTTGATCCCGTCACTGCTGCCACTCTGGATAAGCTGGTTTCGATCAGCCGTGATGTTACTCCGTTCGGCCAGAAGATTCTGGAATCCGGCTTTGCCCGTGACCACCAGTATCTGATGAACCTGTATGGCTTTGATATTATCACCTCGAATCGTCTGCCTAAGGGCACCTATTCGGATGGTACTACCTCTGTCTCGGGTGCTGTTGCTAACGTGTTCATGAGCGTTGCTGATGACAATACCAAGCCTATTATGGGTGCATGGCGTCGGATGCCTCGCGTTGAAGGCGAGCGTAATAAGGACTTGCGTCGGGATGAGTTTGTAACCTCTTGTCGTTGGGGTTTCGGTGGTCAGCGTGAAGATACGCTTGGCATCTACATTACCTCGGCTACGAGCTACTAAGGAGATTTATAATGGGTTACGATAACGGTTCCGCCCTCGGCGTTTACAATCACTACGGCGTCCGTACTACGGGCGGTGCAGTTGGTCAAGAACGTCTGACTAACACTACGTACATTGTGCGTATTGATCTGACCGGTCAGAGCATCGCTGATGCTGTCGCTGGTTTCATGCCTCCGGTGTACATTCCGAAGTATGCCAACTTTGTGAGTGCAATGCTCCAAGTTGATGAGGCATTTGTTGTTACTGGTACTACCCCTACGCTGCTTGTCGGCGCTGCTGGTTCTGTTGCCACTGACGGATTCATCATCACGGAAGCTGAACTTGAGGCTGTTGGCCTGAAAGCTCTGGCGAATGATGGTGAAGGCACTTGGGATGTAGCGCATGCCTCTGGCACGGCTGCTGCTGCCAAGATTGCTATGGAACTTGAAGGTGATGCTGCTGTTGCTGCTACGAGCGGTAAGGGCACTCTGATCCTTGAATATCAGTGCGTAGCTAAGGCTTAAGCGGAGAGAAGTAAACTAATGGGAGGGAGCTAAAAACTCCTTCCCATTTTTCATTTATAGGCTTAATAAGATGACTATAGAACATAAAGATATTACAGATGCATACATCCACGAACCAAAAGGTGTAGCTGCTGCTACGCAGGATAAGGTATATGTCTCAGATGGAGCAGCTAGTGGTAGCTGGCAGAAAATCACTGTTGACCAACTAGATGCAACCAGTATCAAAAACACTAACCTGATGGTGTTGTCTTTTGATATTGCAGACTTAGATGTAGCAACTAGTTATTACATTGTATCTCCATATGCAGGAGATATCCTAAAGATTTACTCAGTAATCGACCAAGCTATAGCAACTGCTGATACTGTGATTACTGCCAAGATTGCTACTGTTGCTGTAACGGATGGTGTGCTAACTATAGCCTACTCTGGTTCAGCAGCGGGTGATGTTGATTCTGCTACACCTTCGGCAGCTAAGACTGTCACAGCAGGACAAGCTATTGAGTTTGCTTGTGGAGGTCAGACTACTACGGCTGCTTCACGGGCACATATCACAGTTGTAATTGACGTAACGTAAGAGGATATATGGCAAAGAGAACTTTGCTTGAGATCACTCAAGAGATTCTAAACGATTTAGATTCAGACGAAGTTAATAGTATTGATGATACGGTGGAGGCTGCACAAGTAGCTAGTATCGTCAGGGCCACATACAATGAGATGCTGAGTAATCGCAATTGGCCTCATCTGAAGAAAATTGCAAAACTCACAGCATTAGGCACCACCTATCCTAATTACTTTCAGATTCCAGACAGGGTTAAAGAACTTGTCTCTATCAAGTATAATGGGATTAAGACTGGTGAAACCCGTGTTCAATACAGGGACATCACTTGGAAGTATCCTGATGAATTCCTGCAACTTGTATATGCACGTAACAGCGACAACTCCAACATAGATCAGATTCAAGATTTTAGTGGTGTTGTTCTCTTAGTGCAGAATGATAAGGCACCTGAATATTGGACTACATTTGACGACAAGTATATTGTCTGTGATTCTTACGACAGTGCTATTGATGATGCTCTCAAAGAGGCTAAATCGCAAGCTATTCTCTATCAGGAACCTGTATGGGTTCACACTGATGCAGCTTATCCCGATCTGCCTGAGGAAGCCTTTTCAGCTCTTATTGAAGAAGCGAAGAGTACGGCATTCATTGTTTTAAAGCAGATGGCTAATCAAAAAGCAGAACAAAAGGCTGGTAGGCAACAACGTTGGCTTGCTAGAAAAGCATGGAAAGTTCAAGGGGGTATCCGTACTCCCAACTACGGTAGAAAATAATGGCAACTGATTACGTACAAGAATACAAGGGCTACCTAATTAGGCCAGCCCCTAAAAGCCCTAACTCTTATTGTGTAGCAACTGCAGGGCAAGGGGGTAAGATTCCCGCAGTGCTAAATGGATTATTCACTTCTGTTGGCATTGCAAAGGAAATAATTGATGCATATGTCGAAGAGAAGGAAGTGAAGAATGGTAAAGCCCGTAAAGAAAGCTGAGATAAGCTCCTTCATTAAGGGCTTTCTTACCGAAGCTAGTCCTCTTAACTTTCCTGCTGATGCCAGCAGGGATGAAGAGAACTTTGAGCTTAACATCAATGGCTCTAGAGATAGGCGTCTTGGTGTAGATTTTGAAACGAATTATCAATTACGTTCTACAGGATATAACAGCACGGACATTAAAGGGCTTGCAACTTCTTCCTTTAAATGGTTCAGTGCAGGTAATGACGCCAACAATGAATTTATCGTTGTTCAGTTTGGCGCTCATATTGACATCTATGATTCAAGCTATGACTCTATCTCTAGGGATGGCTACAAAGGTTCTGTGACTCTCACAGGTACTGATCCTGCTGTTAAGTTCTCCTACGGCAGCGTAGATGGTATTCTGATTATTGCGGCAGGTACAGATGACATTCATATCGTTAGTTGGGATGGAGCTACTTTCACGTATTCACAGGATCGTCTTCTGGTGCGTGATCTGTGGGGCTTACCTAGTTCTGATGGTAATGATATAAATCTTCGTGCCACTGTCAGTACAGATGTCCTTCAGTACAATTTACGTAATCAAGGATGGGGTGTCCCACGTAAAGATACAGCAGGGACGCTCAGCGATCCTGTAACCTTATTCTATAACCACTATACAGCTTTCCCCTCTAATGCTGAGACAGTTTATACAGGTCTGCAATTCCAACCTGTAACTTCTGGTACTCCTTTTGAACGCATCTATCCAGCAATGTATGATGACGTTCTCGTGCTTGATGCACCAGCCGCTAAAGGTTATTTCATTATTGATGCCCTTCGTAGGGGGGCTTCTCGTATTACTGCATATGGAGATAATAGAACTAAGTTTCCTGCTCTTAATTATGCTATTGCTACTCTTCCTGCAGATATTACATCTGGTGGAGCTTCAGTAGTAGAGGATTTCGCTGGTCGTATCTTCTATTCCGGATTCTCTGGTGATCTGACAGATGCTAGTTCTAATTCTCCTGTCCTATCCAGCTTTGTCCTTTTCTCTCAAGTTATCAAGAGTAAAGAAGATGCAGTTAAGTGTTATCAACATGGCGATCCTACTTCTAGAGAAAACAGTGATCTTGTTGACACTGATGGCGGATTTATACGTATCTCTGGCGCTAAGCGCATTTACGCATTGATTGGCCTTTCAAGTGATCTGTTTGTACTAGCAGATAATGGTATTTGGAAGATTGCTGGTGGTAGTGATTATGGATTCTCTGCAACGAACTATGCCGTAACTCGTATCAGTTCTTTTGGTTGCAACAATGCACAATCTGTTGTAGTGGTTAATGACAGGATATTCTTTTGGGGTAAGGAAGGTATCTTTGGTATTGCTAAGAATCAATTTGGTGATTGGGTTGTAGATAGTATTTCTGCAGCCACCATTCAAACCTACTACGATAGTATTGAGACTACTGACCAAGAGACTGCTACAGGATTCTATGACCAGTTTGATAAGAAGATTCGTTGGTTATTCAATACAGACTTCGACAGGTCTAATGTGAACGTAGTTAGAGAGCTTGTATTTGATATTCAGCTAGGAGCATTCTCTAAGACTAGGTTCTTTAATCTAGCAACGAATACCCCTGAGATTGTTGGTATAATCTCTTCAGCTTCATTCATCTCTGGTATATCTCCTGTAGATGTTGTATCTAACACTGTGAATGTTGTTTCTAATGGTGAACAGGTGCAGATTAATGTTAGCTCACGAAGCTCGGGTATCCAGTCCCTCAAGTATGTCACCTTATTCTCAACAGTGACAGGTAATGTAGGATACACATTCTCACAATACAAAGATACTGATTTCTTGGATTGGTATACTGCAGATAGTATTGGGATTGATGCTAAAGGATACATGCTTCTCGGTAGCGTCACTGCTGGTGATTCTAGTATCTATAAACAAACCCCTTATCTGATTATGCATTTCCTCCGTACTGAATCCGGAGTTGTCACTGTAAATGGTGAGCTTGTCCCTGATAATCAGTCTTCTTGTTTAGTGAGGTCTCAATGGGACTTTGCTAATACCATCAATTCTAATAGATGGAGTAGTCTCTTCCAGACCTATCGTTATCGTAAGCCTTTGTTTATCACTGGCCCATCTGATGAATACGACAGTGGATTTGAAGTGATTACTACTAAGAATAAAGTGAGGGGACGTGGGAGAGCATTCTCTATGTATATTGAGACAGAAGCTGGTAAGGACTGTCGTATCCTTGGTTGGAATCTCTCATTAACAGGAAATAGTGTAGCATGATCTATTATGAAGATGAAGACTTCAAATTAGAATGTAATTCAACCTTAAATGAGTATTTCCTTCATTGTGAAGTGAAGAATTGGAATATATCTTCATTAAAGAAGGGGTTTAGAGTCTTTGCTTGTTTATTAAATGAAAAAGAGAAGGAAGGTGTACATCGTCTAGTGACGGTTACACCTAATCCTAAATTTGCATCTCTCTTAGGTGGAACCTATTTTGAGACAGTAGAAAAAGATGGAATAAGATATGAGGTATATGAATGGGTATTGAAGTAGTTATATCTGCTGTATCCCTTGTCTCTGGTATTATGTCTGCACAGAAACAAGAGGATGCTCAAGATGAAGCTAGGCGTAATCAAGAGAATGCTAACGCAGAACAGCGTAAAGCTAGGGATGAGCAGAAGGCCGCTCAAGCTGCACAATCTGCTGCAGAACGTAGGCAACAGATTCGAGAAGAACGTGTAAAGCGTGCCCGTCTGATACAGTCTAGTGCTAATACTGGCGTCACTGGTAGTTCTGGTGAAGCCGGTGCTGCTGGTGGTCTTTCCACACAGCTTGGTTCTAACATAGGGTTTAACTTAGGACAAAGGCAAGCAGCTAGTAACATTAGTGATGCAGGACAGGATGCAGCAGACTTCTTAAGCTCAGCTAATAGCAATATGGTTGATGCTAATCAATGGGGTCAAGTAGCTGGCTTATCCATGAATATTTTTGATAAAGCTGGTGGATTTAATTCTATCTTTCCAAGCAGCACGCAGAAACCAGCAACAGTAATAAATAAAGATACAACCTATACTGGACAATAAATATGACAGACCTAGTAGATAGCGTAGCAGAGATTTACCCAATTAATTTAGATGATATGGTTGAGGAGATGAAGAGTCCTTCAACTATCCGTATGCCTGAAGCCTCTAAAAGGAATCAAGCAGCCCTTACAGCTTTGCTATCTGAAGACCCTTCCCAACTTGTGCAGAATTATCAAGCTATACAACGAGAAGCTGAACAAGGGATTGAATTTACTAGGAAGTCTATTCTCAGCAAAGCTCAACAGAAACAGAGTGTTAGTGATAAACAAGGGATGATGAGTATTCTCTCTGATCCTAACATTGATATAGAGACCAAGAGAGCGGCTCTGGCTGGCCTCAATAGTGAAGCGAGTATGTCCACCCCTGCTCTGGTGATCTCAGCGGCTGCAGCAAGCCCTAGTAAGAATGAGAGCAGGGAAGCTGAGAGTGTTCGTATCTCCGGAGTTGAACAGTGGAATGTTATTAATGGAGCTAAGGAAGAGAAGCAACAACTAATCAATCGTTCTTATGCATTAGCTTCTTCTTCTGCAGCATCACTTACTGGTGAAGTAGTTGAAAAAGACCTTGCCCCTTTTTCTATCAATAAAGCAGGATTTGGTATCTATAACAAGATTCTCAAGATTCTTGGTAAAGACGAAGCCCCTATGCTTACGGCACTTATGCCGGGTACTTCTATTAAGCAGATTAGGGATCGTCTTGAAGCTCTTCCTCCTGATGAGCAAAAGAAGAAAGTTAAAGAGATTGCTGATTTAGTTCAAAATGATCCTCGTATTATCTGGACTAAAGATGCTCAGTATATTAAAGCTCAGCTTCTAGATCAGCTTATTGGTGGTCAGGAATATGGTACTGCATCTGCATGGATTGATAATACAATTGGTGTATTAGATGTATTTGGTGTAACTGGTCTTGCTAAACCGTTAGTAAAGAAACTCTCTAGTAAGTTTATTAAGTCTGAAGCTCAAGTAGCTAAAGATATTGACTTACGTGCCCCCACTGCTGACATTGCTCCTATGTCTCCTATTAAGCTTATTGAGGATGTTAATCCGGGCAAGGCTCAGGCTATGTACGCTGCAGTGGCTAAGAGTGAGGGTGATGATGTAGCTCAAGCCCTCACTGGCACCACGAGGGATAAAGCTCTTGCAGAGCCTATGCTCCCACAAGTTCTTACGCGTCAGGGTAATATAGAGAGTAAAATTCCTATGCCTGATGCTGAAATAATCTCTGAAGTTACAGATACGAGTCTTAGGCGTTTCACTGAGCTTGAACAAGAACGTATCAAAGAGTATTTTGCAGCTAAAGTGGGCGGTATTAAAGGTATCACCCCTCACGATAATATGATTGCCACAGGTTTAGTTGGTGATCGTCAGATTCTTAAAGCTACTTTCGGTACTCCTAAAGGTGGTTTTCTTCTCCCTGAAGAGGCTATTGCTCAAACTAAATTCTCCTTAGCTCGCTTTGGAGTAGACGATAGTGATATTACTCTTCTGAAGAAAGAGGGGGATGAATATATCCCAACTACTTTAGCCGAGACTGCAGGTAAAGAAGGTAGCTACTTAGTTCAAGTAGATAGCAACTCCCCTGTACGTACTTCTGATTTAGGTGGTCTATTTGACAATTTGGATACTAAGCGTAACTTCTTTGATAGGATGCCTTGGGTTCCGGGGTTTAAAGACCCTAAATCCGGTAGTTTCATGTCTCACATTATGCCCGCAGCTACAATGGTGCATAAGGCCATCACTGGCCCTGCATCAACCGCTACTGGTAAAGGAGTGCGTCTAGAGAAGCAACTCTTGAAGATGCATGATAAATTTGCTAAAGATATTAGGAAGTTTGATTCAGAGCGTAGACATTCTATCCTTGAGTATATCAATCAAGCTAACTACCACAGGTTTGAAGAAGACACAGCTACGTTGCTTGGTAGAGGATTTGTCAAAGAAGAGATTGAAGCATTACAACAGTTTAGAAAGAATTGGGATACCCATTTCTGGCTTGAGAATAGGGATGCAAATATCTCCTTAGCTAATCAAGGTTATCAGAAATTCATTAATAACGTAGGTGATTCATATATAGCTAAACCTTTAGGACGTAATCCTTTCTACGCTCCTGTACAGGTGATTGACCCTGCTACGAACACACTCCGTGTAGTTGAAAAGCTGGAAAGGGATACCTTATATGATGCAGGTGGTACGTTAGCTAAATTACGTAATCCTGTAGAGATTGAAGGGAAGTATATTGAGCATGTTCTTGTTCGCAATACTCCTGATGAATACTTGAGGGTGTTGAATGAAAATGATCAAGTGTTGAACTATCTCAAAGGATACCATACTGTTGAGTATAAGAATGGTCGACAGTTTATTGATGAGAAGATTCAAGTTGACGGTGTAGAACGCACAATCACTAGGGAGATAGCTGGTAGCAGTGAAGAAGCTTCCCTCATGATTAAACGTCTTGCTAGGCAGGAAGGTAAAGATGAAGGAGTCTTTTCCTATCGTCTTGACCGTAATGAAATGAATGTAGGTAGTGATTCTTATTGGGAACTTGGGCAGCAACACGGCAGGCTTGCACAGAGACGCCGTGGAGAGCGTCTAGAGCGAGATCAGCTTCCAATCAATACAATGGACAGTCAGTTTATCATGAACCCGATGGAGGCTGCTGCAAGGGCATCTGCGAGCATCTCTAGGCGTGTGAGTATGAGGGATTTGCTAGACACTGCAAAAGAACGTGCTATGACTCAATGGAAGCCTTTCTTTCAGTCTGATGGTATAGGTGGTGTTAAGTGGAGTGATGTAGATGGATTGAAAGCTACTAACACCCCTTACGATAAGGAAATGGCTTCAGCTAGAACCACTGTGCATCATCTAAACTATTTAGAGCATGGTTATCAAAATGCTCCTGAGATGGGTTTTAAGATGCTCATGAACACTATTGCTAATGTTCTTAAGAGTTTCCCCACTGCCGAGAAAGCATTTATGTGGCTTGGAGATAGTAAGCCTCTCTCTAATCTAAAGAGTGGAGGTATGACGGCTTATCTATCTGGCGCTCCTGTACGGCAGCTCTTAATCCAATACCACCAGTTCTCTCGTATATTAGGCTATCATCCAACTTATCTGTTTGGCCCTTACGCTGCAGACTTATCAAGAATGGCTCATGCTCATGCATTTGGCCCTCAAGTATTAAAAACTGTTGAAGATAAAGCTCTTTACGATATGCTTACAAAGAGTGGAATTATTGATGCAGTTGATAGACACAACCTAGTTAGAGGTCTTCTCGTTGATATGGAGACCAGTGCAATTCGAGGTGTTAAGATGGCAGGAAACTTAGCATCTATCCCTCGTAGAGTGGGTTTTGACCTTGGTGAAAAAGGTCAGAAGATTGGCACAACTATGGCAGTGTTTCGTAAATTCCAGAAGGAAGGAAAGAATGTTCTTGATCCTAATGTCCGAGATGAGATATTGGAAATCACTGATGGATTTACCTACGGAATGACTTCTGCTGGTGATATGCCTTATAATCAGAATGGTTTAGGTCTGATCTTCCAGTTTGCACAAGCTACGCATAAAGCTTTTACTACAGTGTTTGATAGGCGTATCCCTTTCCCCAACAGAATGATTATGGCTGGTACAGATATTCTATTGTTTGGTGTTCCCGGTGTAGCTCTTGTTAGTAAGTTGTTTGGTGAAGATGTTATGCCAAAAGACCCTGTGCAGAGAGAAGCAATTGCACATGGGGCAGTATCAATCACTTATAACAAAGCCTTGTCCATGATTGCAGGAAAAGATATTGATGCAGATTTTTCTAGTCTTTCACCTTTCGGTTTAGAGGGTATTTCTAAGCTGCTGTATGGAATGGTGAAGGGTAATTTCGCTGAAGCATTCACTAACACCCCTGCCTATTCTTTGTATGTAAAAGATGGTGGTCGTATTCCAGAAGCTCTGCAGAAGAGTTTACGTTACCTCGGTTTCACTAAGGAAGTTGAAGGTATGACTCCTGAGGATGCAATCAGTGTTCTTAATGGGTGGGCAGGGGTATTCTCTGGTTGGAACCATTACACTAAAGCTAAAGTTATTATGGAGCTTGGTAAGCTTCCTAAGAAGCAAGGAGATGGCTCATACGGGGGTACACTAGCTGAAGATGAGAAGTTCATTTACGCAGGTCTTGCATTAGCTGGACTTAATAGTAAACTTGAGATGGCTGATTATGCAGCTCAAAATGAGCAACGTGAGTTCAACAAAGCTTGGAGAGAAGAGAATGAATCAGATTACAAGGAATTCTCTCGTAGGCTCACTCAAGGGTTTGCAATGTCCACTGGCTCCCCTGAATATCAGGAGAGGATGATGAATGTCTTTCACCTTCGATATAAAGGTGATTTTGAGAAGCTTAATTGGTTTCATCAGAGGCTTGCTAAGGATATGGTGGATAATCAAGACACCATTATGAACAACATGTTCAAACATGGCAATATGCCTACTGAGAAGACAATGGATGCTGCTATACAGGACTACGCTAATGCTGCTGAAGGTATGGGAGATGATCGTCCTCAGAAGCTATTAGAGAGAAAACGCGATATGCTAGAATCGATTAAAAAACAAATGGAAGAATAAATGGCAGATTTCAATGTAAATCTAGCAGCGCCACAAGCAGCAGGAGCGGGGGTTATTAAACCAACAACTGCTTCAGTTACCGAGTTTGCAAATCCTTGGATTGCTCCTATTGCTAGTCTTGCTGGTACATTCCTGAAGAATCAGGAAGAGAATAAAAAGAAAGAAGCAGAAGATGCTAAGAATCTTGTCTTAGGTGAGTTCACTAAGAAACAAGCAGCTCTCTCTGATGCATTTGCACAAGGGGCTAAGGCTCCTGTTGTAGGGGCTAGGTCTAGGGCTTTGATGGCAGAATATTCAGCTAATTACCCTGCACTTGCAGAAGAGTTTGCTAAGAAGATGAAGCCTCTCACTGAGTATTCTGAGCTTGGGGCTGCTAAGGATGAAGAGACAATCTTTAGAGAACTGAAGAAAGAGAAGCTTCAGACTCTGCAGAAATCCGGTGTCTTAGTAGATGATAAGAGCCCGCAGAATGTTATTGATGCAGAATGGGCTGTGCATCAAGCTAATGCAAGAGCTGATGAATCTCTTAAGAGGGCTTCTTCTAGATTTGAATTGTTTTCTAAGATGAGTGCAGAAGATCGCACTAGGGAGGAAGCAAACCAGAAAAGTGAAGCACTCTCTTTGATTTCAGAAATTAGGGATAAGAAACTAACCGCAGCATTTGATTGGGCAGATAATCTGGTTAATCAACACAGTGTTCTTACTGATCCTAATAAATTTGATATCTCATCTCAGAATGTGGCTAGGTATTTCAGTTCTATAGACGCAGCTATTGCGGCTGTTTCTGCTCAGAATCCTACATTAGCTGCTCCTACTAAGAAACTTTTTGATGACCTCAAGGAATTAACTTTAAAAAGGATTGATCCCAAGGTTAAAGCAGAAGAAGTATCTAATCAATGGAAACTTATGAAGGACAAACTAGCTCTTGATCTAGCTAATAAAGAACCTGCTGTAAGAGCTACTATTGCTATGACACATGCTCTTGGTGGCCCGCAGTCCCTTCAATACCTAAAATTAGCTCAAGAAGAGAATCTTGGAAGTGCTTATATCAGAAGTATTGCAGATCAGAAGGGCAACCCCTATGTGGGATTTACTCCGAAGCAGGTTGAGAGTGCATTAATGCAAACACAATATCAGATTGGTAGAGCTGCTAGGGGAGAAAATCCCAACGGAGATAAAGCACTTGTAGAGCTTGCTAGAGGTACTAACAATGTACTACAATACATTGCTTCAATCCCTGTTAATAAAATCTCTATTGAAGATCAACATAAAGCTTTTAATTTCTTAGCATCTGATGAATATAAGGTGATGAGAGATAAAGGTTTGATTGACAAGGAACAAGCTGAAGCTGCTAATCGTGTCTTTGGAATGATGTATCAAAGGGGTGTCTCTAAGAGTATTGAAGAGAGAATGGGACAAGTATTCAGGGAACCCGGTAACCCTAGAGCTGCCGCTGTTATGAATAAAGATTTAGTAGATATTAAATGGGGTGGAACAGGAGTGGTATTTGAGCCTACCAAGATTAGAGAGAAAGGTATCATGCTCAGTATGATGGATGAAGGAGCTAGAAAGCTTCTCCTGCATGATATGGAAACTTCTAATAAGGCTCTTAATAAGCTTGTGAATGCAGGAGCTAATCTTGCTGGTGTCTCTCCTGATAAATATTGGGAGGAGAATAAGCATAACATCCTTCCTAGTTATTTCCCTGATCCTGCTAGGCTTAAGCCGGGGCAAGTAGTTACATTCCCTGACGGCAGCAAGAAGAAATATATAGGGGGTAATTACAGGGATGTGCAGAATAGTTATGAGGTTGTGAAGAGTGAGTGATTTTGATAAATTTCTCACTGAGACATATGGGGTAGCTAAGCAAGCTGTAGAGGAAACTGTCAGCACTGCTAAGGATGGCCTTAAAAGCTTCTTAGACAGTTTCAGCAGCAAGCAAGCCCCTACCCCCTCACCTAGCCCTCAGAAACCTGCTGTAGAGGCTGTAAAGCCCTCTAGCGGGGAGATTACAGCAGAGAGTCTTCTCCCTGCTCTTATTCAAGCTGAGAGCAAGGGTGTGCATATTGATAAGAAGACAGGAGAGCTTTTGAAATCTAATAGGGGGGCTTTAGGACTCACTCAGATTAAACCTGATACAGCTAAAGACCCCGGATATGGTATTAAGCCTCTCCAAAATCAATCTGTTGAAGAGTATAAGCGTTTCACTATTGATATGCTTAAAGCTGGATATAAGAAGTTCGGGGATTGGGAAAAAGCTTTAGCTGGATATAATGCTGGATTTGGTAGCGTTGATAAAGCTATAGGGAAAGCAGAACGCTTTGGAGGAGATTGGAAAGATCATCTACCTAAGAAAGGAGAAACTCTCCCTTATATCAGGAAGATTATGCAGAATGATACAGAGAAACCTACTGGTTCTCAAACTATAGGAGTGCGAGGTTAGTGTTAGGGATACACTGTCAGTGTGGTGCATTACTAGAGTCTAAATGCAGACGATGCAGGGTGTGTGCCAGAACATTAGCAAAACAGAAAAGAGATGAAAGATTGGAAAACGGTGCAACTAAACAAGATGTTTATAACTATACATGGAGGAGAAATAATCCTGCTAAATATTTATTACAAACAGCTAAAAGCCGTGCAAAGAAATCTGGATTTGATTTTAATTTGACACCTGAAGATATTATCATTCCTGAATTTTGTCCTGTTCTTGGTATTCCTCTTTTTGTAAGACTAAGTTCGGGAGGAGACGGTAAGAATCCTAATAACCCATCTTTGGATCGTATTGATTCTTCAAAAGGATATGTAAAAGGTAATGTACAAATTATATCTTGGAGGGCTAATGATCTCAAAAAGAATGGTACATTAGAAGAATTTAAAAAATTAGTGGAGTTCTTAAATGCAGAAAAAAGGGGAGTATAAACGCGGGGCTAAAGCCTCTAGCGTAGCTAAAAGGAAGTTTAACGGGACAGAAGAGCAGAAAAAGCGAAGGGTGCAACGTAATACAGCTAGGCGTAGGATGGAGAAAGCTGGAAGAGTGCATAAGGGCGACGGAAAAGAGGTCGATCACGTTAAACATAAGGCTAGGGGTAAGCTTAATAACTCTCCTAGTAATCTTAGAGTGATTGGCCGCACTGCTAATCGCAAGAAGAATTTAGGAACTGGTGGGAGACCGAAAGGGAGCTAATGTTACAAATAAATGATGCAAAAGCAGATACACTAGCAACTCTAGGGTACACTGGTTCTATAGATAATGCATATTACAATTATCTTGCGACAGAGACCGGGGATAGTGTAGGAACTATTCAGGATTTGGAGAGGAAACTCTTCACTTCTCTTGGATACTCCGGTAGTGTTCAGGATATGTGGTTTGAGTTCCTCAGGGATAATGGTTTTACGAATAGCTTACAGGATATGCTTTATGCTTTCTGGAATAGTGAGGATAGTGGTTTAAATCCTAGGCATTTTTCAGACGCTTATCTTCCTCTTACGCACACCGTCGTCCCGACTCGCGGAAACATCACTCCGAGCTTCACCCGAGCCACCACAGAAACCGGCCAGAAGTACGACTCAGCCGGCTATCTCGACTTCACGGCATTGGCGGGGGAAGTGATATTCAAGGGGTCGCTGCGGATTTATAACCAGTGGACAACCTCGTCGGTCACGCTTGCCAGTGGCGGAAACAAGTCATTGACTCTCGCTGCTGGTACCTACCAATTCAGCATGGGGATCGGTACAGGTACGGCGACGTTCTCAGGAACAGGCGGCGCTACCGGAACGCTCGGGGCTTCTGCATCTGCCCGTGTCGGAGTCGCCAAGACAATCACTGCCGGCACTCTCGTAATCACCGCATCTGTTGCTGACCTCGCTGACCTTCAAGTCTGCAACATCACCGGAGAAACCGACCAGACCACGCTCAGGCCTTACGTCTCGGTGGGCGTCGAATCCGCTCCTGCCTATCACACGTCATGCGTAGATGGCGTCAAGTGCTACCCGACTGACCTGAATGGCAATCCCATTCCGAGGACTGGAAGCTATCCATTGGTGGGCTATGTGCCGTGGGAGGCGCGGCCGAATTTGCAAACGTATTCCAATGATCTGAGGAACACAGCAGAAGCGGGCGGTGCAAGGCCGTGGACTGAAACAGGAACCGGGACTTGCGGGCAGACTGCAATTGGGCCTGATGGAACAACAAGCGCATGGGTATTGAATGACACTGGCGGCGCAGCATTGTATTTGCGTTCCGGCGGGAATGTTGCTGTATCGGCATCCGTGGCGTACACAACTTCAGTATTCGTCAAGAAGGCAGCAATTCTGACAGTAGCACCGCTCATTGAAATCAAATATACAGGCGGAGTGACGACGTATATTCAGCAGGTTCTGAATCCCGTTTCTGGAACAGTTGTTAATTTGACTGGCTCGACGGCCCCAACTCAGGTAGTTGTATCGTCCCATAACGCTGATTATTGGCGCGTTTCCATCACCGCGACCTCCCCTGCTAGTACAAACGTGGCATTAATAAGTTTGTATCCTGCAATTAATACAGACGCATCGGCAACGTTGTCGACTGCGGCACAGGGGGCAAACACATTTTATGGCGTAGATATAGAACTCGGCGCCTTCGCCACTCCCTACATCCCCACTACTACCGTAGCCGTCCCCCGCGCCGCCGATATCCTGACCTACACCGGGGCCGAGATAGCGAATTACAAGGCGATGGCTTGCACGTTCTCGCGTGGGGTGGGGGTGAGTAATGTCGGAGGTGCGGCATCGCTTAACAACAACACTACGACGACAGTTGCTCAGATTTATTTGAATAATGCGACTGCCTTGTTCTTTCAGGGGTTAATAGGCGGAACTCAAAAATGGCTTCGACAAGCGGCTGCGGCATACGTTCCGGGCGTTACATCAAAAGCTGACTTTTCAATGCTCGTTGGTTCCCAACTGTTTGACAAAGATGGGGCGGCACAGACAGCAGGAACAGGGAACGCTCTGCCAAGCGTGTCACAAATTGATATTGGACACGCGGCGGGGGCATTTGTATTCAACGGCCCCGTCACCGACCTCTATCTCTGGACTCGCGCCCTGTCGCAGTTAGAACTTGCTGCAATAGATACATAATGAATTGTCCATATGGACATAATAGTAGTACAACTTTAATTAAAGGAAATAAATAAATGGGTATTGTAAGTCATGATCCTGTGGATCGCGCTGAATTTGCTGAACTGATTGCTGATGGGTTTGGTGTAACTGCTACAGAATTAGATTTTCTAGATGGGGCCACCCTCGGTGGTAATGTAGCTAGTAAGGCTAAAGTTAATGATGCTAATGGTAATCAAGGGGTTGTCAAGACCACTGCGTTACATATTGGTGCTACGGGTAGTGAAACGCAAGTAACTGCTACGGGCGCGAGTTGAACTATAATGATGTAACCACGTTAGGAACCCTTGCAGCCAGTAAGGTCTGGACTTCAGACGCAAGTCTAGATACCACTATGCCTACTGGTGGACTGCTGACGGTGCAATCAGGAGGTGGGGTTACGTTGAGTTCTGG
>Ga0172380_10000966_pt1 | contig 51544 bp, 36 predicted proteins | sample Leawe162metaG_FD_119747 | JGI IMG/M metagenome (GOLD analysis project Ga0172380, IMG submission 119747) | Leachate microbial communities from a municipal landfill in Southern Ontario, Canada - Leachate well 162 metaG | ecosystem: Engineered > Solid waste > Landfill > Unclassified | place... | reverse complement strand
TTCTTATCCCCCCATCGAGCTTTCATGGAGCCTACTTCGAGCCTTCATCGAGACTCCATCGACAACCAATCGAGAAACCATCGAGAAACGATCGAGAAACCATCGAGAATCAATCGAGAATCAATCGAAAAACGCATTACCCCAAAAAACCTCAGCACCATAATTGCTCCTTATACTATACATAAAAGTTTCACATATTCAACTGAAATTGAAACTGCCCGGATACATAAACAACTGATATTACATTGTATTATGAAAATTCCGGCAGTAAAATAAGTTTCAAACAATGAAATAAAAAGGGGGATTTAGTACGTCACATAACTCATAATTCACTCTTTTAATCAGAATTGTAGTCTATGTAAATTTACTATCACATCGCAAATCTACATAAATTGATTTTGCATTCAAGATGTGTATTATGCCCTCATTTCACAAGCATCATTCTTTTCGTTTCACTAAACCCATCAGTCACCATCCTGTAAAAATACACACCGCTGGACAAATTGTTTCCGCCGAACGAGACGTAATAAACTCCCGCTTTCAGGTTTGATTTTACGAGAGAGGATACTTCCCTTCCGCTTATATCATAAACTTTAAGTCTTACAAATCCTTCATTCTTTATCTTAAATTTTATAGTGGTATTCGGATTAAAAGGATTTGGAAAATTCTGTGATAATTCATAATTGGCAGGATTAACGGTGTTTACATTCGATGTTTTTATCCAGTCCAGTGCTGCCTCTACAACGTTGTCCCTGCCCAGTGCAACATACTCAGGTGTTAACCATACATCATATTCCACAGGCAGCTCTTTATGAGTTAGGTATACATCAGGATTTTTTATCTCATAACAATCTGCTGAAGAATAACGGAAAAACCATTCATTTCCTATATAAGCCCATACCGGACCGCTAAATGCACCGCTTGTCGGTTTACCAAATAATTTTGCTGTTGGATGATACTTCATTCTTAGTGCCACCTGATCTCCTGCACTGATAGCTCCCGGACCTGTGAGTACTGCTATTGGTTTCAAATATCCTGGAGGTATTCCGGGTATATCGTAGTTATCAGGTACTGTTACATCATTCATCTCAAAATGGTCCAGTTTATTCTTCCTTTGTGCGAAATTAATTGTTCTGACTTTATACGGGAAAAGAAAATTCAATCCGCAATTACTTAAAAACATGTTCCCGCCTTCATTAAACCTGAAATCTATTATCAATCCTTCAGTATTCATCAATGCTATTACTGCACTATAAAATTCCTGACATGCATTATTTGACCATGCCCAACAGTATATGTATCCAATATTCGTTCCCTGAACTTTTCCATAAGATACAACATGACCTCCAGAAAAATCAGGCTTCGGTACTCCTGCAATATTCATTTGCTCTGTGCAAAATATCTTCATGCTTTTACCGATTAGCGCAGTAGTCGCTAAATGTACTGTGTCACCCGTTGCAAACTTTCTTACGTCAATCGTATCGAATAAATGCCAGTTCATTCCCGCAGCATTAAGTATAGAATGTGTATAAGCTGATGGAGAACATCCAATCCCCCAACCTGTAATGGGCATCTGAATATTCAGCATTTCTTTGTAAAGATTCTTGTAAGAAATTCTGTCATAGCCTAAAACTATATCACCTCTTTCTAGCCCTAATGGATGCTGAGGCACTACATCATAAACCAAAAGACTGCTGTCTGGCAAAGGCGTTAACCCTGCTCCAAAATGACTGTTATCGTACCAGCCACCCGTGTAAAACAACGGAACTCCCGGGTCCAATGCAGTTCTGAACACTAATGTGTCAAATGCTAATGTATGAACATCCCTTAACATAAGGGAAAGATAATTCATAATACCGCTGAACCTTCCCCGGCTTACACCCTGAACAATCATCGAATAATAAATCAACCTTACATTTGACCAGTTAATATTATTCAGGTTATGAAAACATGCGTAACTGGAATCAATAATATTCCAGAATGTTTGGAATATTTTTGCTTTCTCATAATTATTAATACCTGCACCCCAAACCGAATCAATCACTCTCGCCCAATCATTTGCAGAATAATGTCCGGGAGTCTTTTTTATATTCGGGTGAAATGTCCTGCTCAAATTATCAAATCCAATAGGACTATCTGTAAATATTTTATTCCCGTAAACGTTTTCTGTGTTGTATTGCGAATTTGCAATCTGCATGAAAGACAATACTAATAAAACAGTAAGCATTGAATTCTTAAAAATCATAATAATTATGTTATAATTTTAATATTATTCATCTCATTTACTATATGGACATTTGTCCTTATTTAATCAGCATCATCCTCTTTGTTTCTCTGTACCCATCCGTCACCATTCTATAAAAATACACTCCGCTGTTCAGCCCACTCCCATCAAACGTTGTCTCATACGTTCCCGCATTCATCCTCTCATTCACCAGCGTCTGCACCTCTCTTCCCTGCACATCATAAACCTTAATTGATACTTTACTATCAACTGACAACTGAAAACTAATAACTGTGTTGGGATTAAACGGATTCGGATAATTCTGACTTAGTGAATATTTTAAAGGCAAGAGGTTCTCGTCCTTTATTATTCTTACATAAATTTGGTTCAGATTGAAGTTTACATTATCGTATGTACTACCCGAAACCAAATTTATACTTATACTGTCCGATGAATAACCCAGCCTGTCAACTAATATCTTTGCAGAACCATGTTGAACTGAGTTTATTTGATACAAACCATTACCGTCAGTAACTGAATACTTAACAAAACTCCCTCCGTTCTTCACGTACAAAATAGCATCCTTAAGGTGTGTAATAATCTTATCATTTATAACAACTTTACCTTTAACTGTACAATCGCCCGAAATAGATTCCATTCTTTGAACACTGATATTCATATCAGAGATATTTGATGATGCAAATAATTTCTGTGCATTCTTCCAGTTTATTCCTTGCGGATAGTATGTTGGTATAAACGGTTGGTTAGATTGAGGAAATGCAATCAGATACAATGAATCCTGTGTTATGTGTTTCAAAGAATAATATCCGTTAACTTGTATCGGAGTTGAATCTACTGTCACAACATTTCCGCTGAATTTGTCCAACTTAACCGCTTTCATATAACCACCTTCTACGGGTTGACTATTATCCTGATAATCAACACGTCCTGTAACAGTGAAATTGGAATTCCAGCTTTGCAGATATCTGATAGTTATACATTCCTGATTCCGCGCACCACTCGTTTTTCCGCAAAGATAAACATTACCATAATTATCGGCACTTATATTATAAACAACGCTTTGCATCGTAGCTCCAATATAATCAACAAGCCATTTCTGTGTACCGGTTGAATCATATTTTATTGTTGTAATTTTTACATAATTACTGTTATTTATCACCACATATATATTTCCGAAAATATCTGTTGTAATAGCCGCAGGGAATAAGTATCCGCTCGGATTTGTATAATCTTTTTTCCATTTCAAAGAACCTGTTGAATCATATTTTATAGTTGTGACCTTTGAGTTGTTCGATGTTGTGTCAAGAAATGATTGTCCTGTTATGTACACATCACCGCGACCGTTAACTTTCATGTCTTTAGGTTTATCGTTTGAATTGAATTCACTATTGTATATTTTATACCACAACTCTGACCCTGACTGACTGAATTTTACAACTATATAATCTGATTTAGTCAATTGATTATATTTTGTACCTCCTACGTAAACACTGCCATTATCATCTATTCCTAATCCTGCAAAATCGTTATATTCGATATCAAAATATTGTGATGAAATTCCTATCCACTGCAACTGCCCGTCATTATTGTATTTAAAAACCCGGATACTGTATAGTCCTGTATAATTCCATTCACCAAGAGTATAAACATTTCCTGCGTTGTCAAGCATAATTCTGTATCCATAGTTTCCGGAATTTTGAGATACATGAAGTTGTTCCCAGAGTAAAACACCTGACGAATTATACTTAATAGTCTGTATTCCTGCATTAGTGCCGTTACTGCCATAACCTGTAATATAAACATTCCCAAAATCATCAATTGTCATATCATTTAAATAATATGCTTTAGAAACCTGCCACTGAACCACTCCGAATGAACTGTATTTATATATAATACCTCCCTCTGCTGTGGCGCCACTTATATAAACATTACCCTGATTGTCAATTTCCATTCCAACAGGATAACTTCCGCTTATTCTTGATACCCATTGAACTTCACCTCTGCTATTATATTTAATGGTTATGGTAGTCCCGCCTGAATTTGTACTCGCATAACCTAAAACATAAACATTCCCATAACTATCATATTTAACTTTCTTAGATGATATTGAATTATCGTTTGAACCTCTATACCTTACATCCCATTCTTCGTGAACCTGACTATTTAGCTGCAATGGAAGAATCAACAGTGCATAAAATAAAATTATTTTACTTATTCTCATTACTTATTAGTTTAAAATTTAAAAGTTCTTGTCGTACTTGATAAATATTCTCTGTATTTTTGATTTTTAGCGGGTGGTAAACTTATAAAATCATCAATATCGTTGAAGCCGGTATATTTAGTAACGTTCCAGAAGCAAGGTGAATTTCTCATGAAATTAAATGAAGTATCAGACAATAAGTTAATATTGTTACTCTCTGTACCCGTATAAATATACCGGTTGGCAGTATATGAGTTTGAAGTTACGTAATCAATCCTGATTTCATATATTCCAAGAGGAGTGTCTTTTGAAAAAGTGAATTTAGTGTCATAATTTACATTTTGAGCATTGTCTTCAGGGGATAATAGAGACGGGAAAGTATTGAAACCGACAATATTGACATTATTCAGATTTATTTCCGCCAGCTTCATTCCAGAATTATAACTTGTTTGATTTTGTATTCCAATTAATATATAGTATCGATAAATACCGCCGTTCAAGGCAGGTATGAAAACCGTATAATTTGTACCGCTTATATTTACAACATTATTCAACTCCCCAAATTCAAAAAGATTGGCGAAAGGATACCTGTTCATTCCGATATATTTATTTGTAATTTGGAATCCGGATGGAAGCAAAACATAACCCGAAATGCTCGTATCTGCAGGGTTTGTGTTTAAATCATTCTCATTGAAAACTATTCTTCCCGGCAATCCGTTAGAAACTGATATTGACTTTTCTCCGTATTTGTCGTAAGATAATATATTCCCTGAATTATCTGTCGTGTAAACCCACAATACCATCATTCCTGATAAACTCTGGCTGCCATGCCATTCGATATTCATCTGTCCGTAAGTTGAATTGGAAATATTGACGTAATTGTTATAATATCCTAACGTATCATAAAATTTTGCGAGTGCTGTTTGATTATTATTCATCTGTGGTATTATTACTTTCACATTCGTTTCAAATGCTACTACAGGAATATAATAGTTAACCGGTATTTGGGGCTTAGATGTTGTGATATTCTTGAATGTAACGACATTCATGCCGTACGTATAAACTGAAATGTCATATGGAGTAAAAATATTAGAGAATATAAAACTACCGTCGGAACTTGTTCGTATTGTTCCTGCTTTCGATTCCACTTTTATGTTCCCTAAGCCATTACCCTGAAAATCAGTAACTTTGCCGGTTACTGTAATTGCAGATTGTGAAGGGTTCACAATATTTTCATCTTTTGCACATCCTGTTATAAATAATACAAAATAAGTTACGAACAAAACAATCGCTACTCTAATAATACTTTTCACCAAAACCTTTAGGATCATATTAACACTCCTCATAAATATTAGTAATTTATATTTAAATTCTCTTTATTCTGTCAGGTGTTACCTACGAAAAGCAAAAACCAACACCTATTTCAAAAGCATCATCCTCTTCGTCTCACTAAACCCATTCGTCACCATCCTGTAAAAATACACCCCGCTCGGATTCCCACTTGCATCCCATTCAGTTTGATAACTTCCTGCAAGCATCCTCTCGTTCACAAGCGTTTCTACTTCCTGACCTCTTACATCATATACTTTCAGTACAACATTACTGACAACTGACAACGAAAAACGAACAACTGTCACTGGGTTAAACGGGTTCGGATAATTCTGTGATAACGAAAATGACGAAGGGATTTCATCCGAAACTCTTACAACATTCATTGCGCTAGAAGTGAATGTTGTTCCGTAAATTCCGTTTTCCGAAGGACTAATATTTTTTCCGAAAACAATCCAATATCTGAAAGATGCTGTATTTGGTACATATTGACACGTGCTGAAACCTGTCTTTGATTTATAGTTCGTATCGTTTGAAATCAATGCCGTCAATGAATCTCCCCAAAACCCTCCCATCTTAACTTTTGCATATAAAGAATTGCTTTGTTTTGAAATAAATGCGAAAACTCCGTTTGTTGTGTTTTTCCCAATAAAAAATTCAGTGCCAGAATATCCCCACAAATCAAAATACTGCGATGTTAAAACATCATAAGATACACTGCTCTGACCATTGAATTTAATTTGTGTTCCGAATACATTTCTCTTGCCGTTTTTATCTGACTCGTATATAAATAAATAAGGAGACGGATAAAAAAACATCGGTGCCATCCCTGCATTATAATTCACACCTGAATACCTGACTGTATCAATCATAAAATTCAGTGGAGCAGGCAAAGATGATTTTAAACAATAAATAGAATTTTGACTTGCCGAAAATTCCCTTTCGTAAGTTATATACATTGTCGGCGAACTGCCCTGTGAAATCACTATGTAAGGATTTTTGCAAATATCAATAATTCCCAAAGTTAAATTCGTATCGAGTAATACACTTTGATTAACAACATTTATTAATTTCAGTTTTATATCATTTGCTGATTGATAAACAACCGCATAAATACTTCCATTAAACATAGCAGCCTTAGGATTTGCTTGCTCGCCTGCGGAATTATCAATTGAAAATTCAGGAAGCCATCCCTGGTTTTGCTTATAAATACGGGCATAGATATCCTTATTACCGTTTTTATCCGTTTCCCAGACAGCAAAAGCAGTAGAAATTTCCGAAACCTGATTAGTCTGAAAATAGTAACCAATAGAGGGATTTATATTTGCGAAAACATCATTCGTCAAATAATACCCGCTGTCAAGAGCACCATCAGTATTAATTTTCGAAACCAGAATATTCGATGCATTTCCATTCACCCTTTCATATATCAGAAATTCGAACGGAATATTTGAGATATTATAACCGTCATCTCTTACCCTGAATGAAGGATTTCTATCATTTCCAAAGGAAAGTTTCTTGAGGTTTTGTAAAAATTGAGAATACGAGATATTTATATTCAATAAAAATAAATTTATGAATACAAAATAGAAAACTATTTTCCCTGTCTTTTTCATAAAATTATTTGATTTTATTTAATTAACATCATCCTCTTAGTCTCACTAAAATCATTAGTCACCATCCTGTAAAAATACACACCGCTCGGATACGCACTCGCATCCCAGTCCGTCTGATAACTGCCCGCCTGCAGCGTCTCATTCACAAGCGTCTTCACCTCTCTTCCCTGCACATCATATACTTTTATCGAAACATCACTGTAACCTATCACCTGAAACCTGATAGCGGTCATTGGATTAAACGGATTTGGATAATTTTGTTCAAGAGAGTAACCGTAAAATGAAACTGCATTAGTATTTATATATTTCATTATTTCTGATATCGGTCTTCTCCATATTCCCCGACCGCCCACTCCGGCAAATAAATAATTATTATTTGTTCCGAAGGAAAATATTGTTGAATTGAAATAAAACCCCTGGTTATTTGAGATCCATGTTTGACAATTATTTGTTGATAAATATATACCATCATAAACCCCTGCAAAAATATAATTGCCAACGACATAAAGAGAATATATATCCAAATTATTTAATGATGTTTGTATCCATGAAGTTCCATTGTTTGTAGAGTGAAAAACTCCGTAATAGCGTGTTCCTGCATATATCTGTGAATTATTGACCGCAAGAGTAGTAATACTTTTATTTAGCTGGGATGGTGTCCATGAATTTCCTCCGTCAGACGATATAAATAATCCGTTTGATGTTCCTGCATATACAAATGTATCATTTACGGCAAGAGCGGAAATTTTTCCATTGGAAATATTAATGTAATGCCAATTCATACCATCATTTGAAGATCGGAATAATCCCCCCTCTGTGCCTGTAAATACATAAGATTTGAAAACTGCTGATGAGTGAACAGAACTATATGTTAATCCATTATTTATTGCATTCCAGTTATATCCGTTATCAGTACTCATATACATTCCAGAAAAATATCCACCCGCAAATATTTTTGTTCCTTTTACTGAAAATGTTCGTATATCGGGACCGGATAAATTGGTGACTGACCAGTTTATTCCGTTATCTGTTGAGCGATAAATCCCATTAAAAGTTCCGGCCAATATGTCTGAACCCCGTGATATCATTGCCATACTCGATTGACCCGACATTTCATGGTTTAATAAATTCCAATTCAATCCGTTGTTAATCGAACGAAAGATATTTCCGTATAATGTCCCGCAAAAGAAATTTGAGTCATTGATTTCAAAAGCGTATGAATATAAATTACTCAGCCCATTATTAACCGGTGTCCAATTACTTCCATAATTACTTGAAACAAGCACACCATAAGCCCAAACAGCGGCATAAATATTGGAACCTTTAAATTTTAAAGAATTAATTTCTTCGAAGTATAAACTTGATGGCATCCATGAATTACCACCGTTAGTTGAATAAAATAACCCTGCATAATATGTTCCAACTACCATATTTTGTCCATTACTGGCAAAAGAAATATAAGCATGGGGATTTAAAGATTGAGTAAGTAACGTCCAACTCACACCTGCATTTGTCGATCGATAAACATCATTTGCACACACATATATATCATTCCCTTCAACAACGAGTTTATTAATCCCAAGACTATCAAAACCGCTTTTTATCCAGTTATTTCCGTTATTTGATGAAGAATATAATCCTTCTGAAGTTGCTGCAAAATATTTATTACCCACTATTTTTATTGAATGCACACGAAGAATTGACAAATCTGTTGTAGACCAGTTCATTCCATAGTTCGATGATCGATATACTCCATTATATGTTCCGGCACAAATATTATTTCCACTAACCGCAATTGATGTTATACGAGAAAAGTTTAATCCAACATTAATCGATTTCCAACTGACACCGTAATCTGTAGTAAGAAAAATTCCATAATCTATACTTACTACAAAAAGGTCATTTCCCTGAATTGCAATATCAGATATCATTTCCCCTGAGGGTCCATCAAAATTTACCCACTGACCCTGGCAATGTCGGATAAATGTGAAATTAAAAAATATAATAGCAGTAATAAAAAGTGATTTGTAAATTATATTTCTCATTATATTCTTAATAATTTATTTAATTAACATCATCCTTTTCGTTTCACTAAAATCCCCCGTCGAAGATCCGCCGTGGTGGACCTGCATCCTGTAAAAATAAACCCCGCTCGGAAACGCACTCGCATCCCATTCAGTCTGATAACTTCCCGCCTGCAAGGTCTCATTCACAATCACAGCTAACTCCTTACCAGTTACATCAAATACTGTAATCCTCACACCTGAACTCTTTGGCAAATCAAACTTAATCTTCGTCATCGGATTAAACGGGTTCGGATAATTATTAAACATCTTGTATTCTTTTGGTATTTCACTGCCTGATAATAAAACAGAATTCGGATGTACATGATAATTCCACACTAAAGACCACGGTCCTGTGCCTGCTAAGTTATTCGCATTCACACGCCAGTAGTATTTTTGATTCCATCCGAGAATGTTTGGTCTCAACTGCAGTCTTGAAGGTATTATACCCGTAGTATCAAATACTATTGCACCAAATAATGAATCTGCCGATATCTGAAGTCTGTAATTACTGGCAGCAGCCAGACTGTCCCAATCCATTAGCGGTGTCGGAGATTGATTTGTCGCATTATTTATCGGGGATGCAAGTACAGGTTGTGGTGGTATTGATACTACTCTAAACGACCACACAGCAGACCAGTTGCCGCTGCCTGCTTCAGTTACACCCCTTGCTCTCCAGAAATAAGAAGTGTTTCCGCTAAATGTTCCGGCAGGAATCTGATAACTTGAACTAAGTAAACTGTCTTTATTAACTACAAACGATGAAAAATTATTATTCAAAGAGACCTGTACTGTGTATGAAGTAGCACCCGATAAGTCACCCCAGTCAAGAACCGGTATGAATGATAAGACGCTTGAACCGTTTGCAGGACTGTTTAATGTCGGTCCGATAAGCGACCCCTGAGTTGAAAAATTCCATGGTGTGCTCCATGTTCCGGTTCCGTACATATTCTCTGCATTTACTCTCCAGTAATAAAGTGTGTTGTACTGCAATACGCCTGAAGTAATTTGATATTGCGAAGCAGTCAAACCGTATAAATTAATTACTGTAGTTGAAAAGCCAATATCAGTTGATACCTGCAAACCGTATGTTTCTGCACCCGTAACTTCAGTCCAGTTCAATGTTGGAGTAAGTGTTAGTCCACTCGAACCATTTGGAGGATTCAGCAATGCCGGAGCATTAGGTACACCTAAAGTTGTAAAGTTAAACGTTGATGAATATATACCTGTTCCGTTTGAATTTGAACAGCTGACGTGCCAGTAATAAGTTGTATTTATCTGAAGTAATCCGCTCGGTACCTGATATTGGGAGCTTGTTAACCCGCTTAAATTGACAAGATTATTCGTAAATCCTGAATTCGTGGAAACCTGCAAGTTGTACGTTGTACCGCTTACATCAGACCAGTCAAGCATTGGAGTTTGAGATATATATGTAGAGTTATTTATTGGTGTTAAAAGGTTTGGAGGAGATGGAGGAAGAGATCCGAAATTTATCAATGCTCTTATTGACCAGTATTCTTCATTTGATTCTCCGTTATCTGAACCATATATATAAGAGCCGGGTATATGACCTCTTAATGCAACCATATTGCAGTAATAGTCGGAACCGATTACGTCATTCCATTTCGACATACTAACATATCTCCAGTCTTTTCTTGGAGCAGTCGGATTTATTTTTGAAAGATAGGGCCATGTCAATCCACCGTCATGAGAAGCAGCAAGCCATATATCCATAAATACTGTAGTATCAGATAAACCTCCAAGTTCATCAGAAGGAACAGAGAATGAAACAAACAGTACATTTCCGTTTGCTGATACTCCTATATTAGGACGGCATAGAGATGCCATTACATCGCTAACACCTATGTATGGATGAAATCCGACTCTGTTCGTATCAGCCACAACAATGCTTCTGTTTGGGTCTGAGCCGGGAAGCGTATTTGACCAGAACCTTATCTTAGCTTGGGAATTGGGAAAGAATGAACCGTCTTGTGTCAGCTTTATAGTTTCAAATACGACTGCGGGTGAAATACCTCTATATACCATGCTTATACCTCTTAGCAATCCAAGTGAATCTGTTGAAAAGTTGGCATCAAAAATTTTCAGTGGTATACTGAATGACGTACCATTATTTGTCGATTCCATGAACCACACATCAGCATAATCGTTCGGCTGCATTGCGTCATTATTCCTGAAAGCAACACCAATCCTTCCGTCAGTGCCCCTTCCGAGCGAGAAAGTTTCTGCCTGATCTGAAGGAATTGTCGTCCACCCCAACCATGTACCCGGGGTAAAAGTGATATCAGTACAAGTGTTTCTCCTTGTTGTATCCTGACCATTAATGGATGCTATCATAATAAACTTATTTGATAGTGCAATGCTTGTTGTTGAAATAGCTCTTGGCCAAATGTAGGCATTGTTTCCCGGAGCATCAAGCCTTGTAAATGAACCGATACCCGGCGCCAAGTCTTTATATGCTTGTGCTCTTTGAACTCCGCCTCCGTCAGTACTGTGATTAACTATTAATGCTGAACCGTCCGAAAATCCGTCTATTGACGGGAAACCGCTTCTGAGAAATGGTACTTCAGCGATATATGTCCAAGTAACGCCTTTATCTGTTGATAAATAATATTTTGATTTCCTCAAAGAAAATGAAGGATCTCCCGGAGGATTATGAACAATTACTGCGTGTATATTATAAGGATTAGTCGGATCCTGCCATACATTTACAGGTGATGCGTTTGAGCAGAAATCATAAATTGTTCTTGCTCCCATATCCGTAAACGTTGCTGTTACGGAAGTTGTTGACTTTTCCCTTGCAGTTTTATATTTCTTCACGAAATCCTTTACCGACAGCAACCCGTATGTATTTGGCATTCCGTCAGCCCGTATTCCGGCAAAGGCATCATCTTTCAATACAATCTTAAACTTTGCCGCCAAAAATTTCTGCTCGGCTTTCGAGAATTGTGCATTTACTTCTTGAATGGAGAATAATAAGAAAAGACCAATTAATATTATCTTTATGCTTTTCATAAAATATTATTTTATTTTGTTTCCAAAATTGTAGATGTACTTAAATGTAATAGTATCTATTTTCATTTTCAATCAATTAATATATCCGCTTATAACAGGAATCTCCTTTTTAGTGTAACTCAACCTTCAATGTCGAGAATTTTCAAAGATATCACTATTGAAAGCTGTTTACCTCTAATTAAGAATGATTCCGCTTTTCACTGATAAATCTGTCACTTTTCGAAGAAAATTGTACCAAAAAAAATGCCCGCCAAAATGTAATGGCAGGCATAATTTGAAAAATTTAAACCTTCGTTTTTTATTGATATGTGCTTACCTAACCACTTTGAAAATGAAGTAGCTGTCGCTCACGTCGTTATTGTATTCGTCCGATAACCTTACGAAATACATCCAAGGTCTCGTAACCGTGTAATTTAGTGTTACGGGCTGTCCGTTAGAAAGCCCTATTGCATTCGCCACTTTCACCTGCAAACTGTCGTAAAGCTCAACAACCATGGTAATTTCCGGCGGCACCTGTGACACTGCAACCTGCATCTGTCCCGGGATTAGCACATTAAGTTTAAACATGTCCACGTCCGCAACGGGCTTTATCTTTCCTGAGACATCTTGATTTAGTGCTATTGTTTTCGCATATCCGAATGTATTGTTGATTTCCCAGTAGTCGGATGTATCAAGATTCATTCTTATCCTGTAAAAATCACTGCTGTAAGCGTCACTGTATCCGTCTTTCAACTTTATAAAATACGTACCGGCAAAAAGCATTGAACCGAACGTATAACTTTCTCCGGTTCCACCTGTTATACCGCCGATATAATTATTCTGGTAATCATACAAATCCGTTACAATATCGATATTCTGAGGTACGTTGCTTATTGTAAAATTAACTATCCCGTCTTTCGGAGAAAAGAATTGAAATGCATCTTCATCAGATTCAGGTTTGATTTTCGCTTGAATTTCCATATCTATACCAATCGTTCTTGCAGTCGCAAGTGTGTTGTTGTATTCGTAAATGTCAGTCGAGTCAAGATTTAAAACAAAACTGTACGGCTGGTCGCTCGATGCGTCATTGTCCCCGTCTTTGATAACCGCATAGTATGTGCCCGGAGGTCTTACGGCATTAAGATTTACAGTTTGTCCCGTTGCTCCGTAATTGCCGAACAGCCAGTTCTTCTGTGAGTCATACATATCTAATGTAAGATTAAGATTTCCGGGAACTGTATCGGCTTTCATCTCAATAACTCCGCCACGCTTGCTCGTAAACCTGTAAACGTTGTAATTTCCTTTTGAGCTTATGTATCCCTTCAAAGAACTTCCAAAATTTACACTTACTGCGCTGTTGAAGTTTATTACGGGGTCAGGTACGCTTCCTCCGTCATCGCTTGATGAGGGCTCTTCGCATCCGCCAAGAAAGAATGCAGTCAGAGCTATAATAGCCAAAAAGATATTTCTTGCAGTTGATTTTTTACTAAACATATTTTAAAATTAAATTTATTTTTCCCCTAAGTTAATGCAATTTAAAACATATTATTCTCATTTAACATTCAAAAACTCAAAATGTCTTGAGCTACTCTATAAATTCAATAAAGGTAACACAAACATTCGTGTAAACAACTAATTAAATGTCTCAAGTCGGTATTCTTTCCATTGGGACTTTGCGTATTCAAGAAATCCTTCTGGTGCACTTTCGAATGATTTGTCAACTTTATATTCCCCGCCTTGGTTATATCCTTCTATCTTTATAAGCATGTTCCCTCGGAGTGCATATTTGACGTCGTTTTCGTGCATAATTAATTTTAATTCCGAAGGAGAAACATCACTGCGGCATGCCATCTTGTAGAGAAATGTACTTTCAGCAATACCGTTGTTATTTAAATCAGTAATGCTTAGCGAGCCGGGAATAAAATCGAGTGTCAAATCAAACCAGCATTCTTTGATATAGTCCTGTACCTTCCAGAGAAGTGAATAAGAACTGCCGGAGTTGACATAGTGATAACCGAATAGCTCGCACTCCAATTCGTTCTCTTCATTGCCCGACTTACTCGATTTCTTTTCGATGACCTTTGTCTTTGAAAGTATAAGTATGTTTTCGCCGTTTTTATCGTTCCATCTTTTTCCCGTAACAATATTACCCGTGTATTTTATATCCGAAGGCAAACTCGATTTATCAAACACGAGCATCTCAACTTCTGTAATCGAAGCGGTTTTCCTTTCGTTATCGCTTTCTTTATTATCTTTGCTCACTGCGTTTGACTGCTCTGTCTTCTTTTCTTCAATCGCTCTGCTATTGTCTTCAGATGTCTTTTTCTTCAAAATGCCGCAAGAGAAAAGGGTCACAACGGATATTGCTATTATTATAAAATTTTTCATGAGATAATGTTTTGGATAAATTAATAATATTAATAGGAATTTCAAATGTTATAATAAACCTCTGTGTGTTATGAATTTAATTATATTATTTCATGTTTTAGAAGGAAACTACAAGAAATTTTGAATAAATTAGGACAACAATGAAGTCATTTAACATTTTTATGAACAGAATAATAGATTATGCGGGTATGTTTCCCCCTGCTAATCTTGAACTACATCCTGCATTTAAAAATTATCTGGAGTATATAGATTCTGAAGATGAGTGGATGATGGATAAATTCATCTGTTCAATGAAATCGTTCACTTCATTTGCCGATAAAGATTCAGACGTTTTCAGTATGATTAAAGATTATGATTCTGAAAGATGTGTTTCGTTTTCACTCCTTCTTACAGGTGGAAAGACTGCAAAAGAATTCCTGAATTCACTTGAAGCAGACCTTAAGCTCGTAAAAGAGTTTACAGAAAACGATAATAATACTGAAGTAAATAGTTTTGAAGTTAAACTCCCTGATGAATTATTTGCTAAACATAATACGAATGGACTTAAAACGTTTTTAAATGACAGTTATGACATGTTGAATGGTTTTGATATGCAGGATGGTATGATTTTCTTTGAACCATTAATCAACGATAATTTTGAGTTTGTGTTTGAAAAGCTCGCTCACATTTCCGCAGAGATCGAAAACAAAGGAAGGTTTGGGTTTAAACTTAGAACCGGCGGCATAACTCCCGAGCTTTTTCCTTCAACTGAACAGGTTTCATTTGCATTAAAGACGTGCAAAGAAAACAATGTTATGTTCAAAGCTACAGCCGGTCTGCATCATCCTTTAAGACATTATAATGACTCGGTGTCAACAAAGATGCATGGTTTTCTTAATGTTTTCGGAGCAGGTATTCTCGCTTATTCAAATCAGTTATCTCTTAAGGAAATAAATGATATTGTAAAAGATGAACGAGCCGAATCGTTCATATTTAAAGATGAGGAGTTCAGATGGAATGATATTCCTGCAAATGCAAACAGTATAACAAAAGCAAGAAATGAGTTTGTAAGATCTTTTGGAAGCTGCAGTTTTGACGTGCCGAAAGATGACCTTAAACAATTAAATTTATTATAATATTATATGAAGTCTTTTATAGAATACAGCAAAAACACACACTTCCCAATTGAAAATATTCCCTTTGGTGTTGCAAGCATAAACGGTGAATCAAGAATTGTTACAGCAATCGGCGATTATGTCCTCGACCTTAAACTTCTTGAAGAAGAAGGGTTCTTCATTCATACACTATTAAAAGGCAACAGAGTATTTCTTGCAAAGACGCTAAATGAGTTCATGGCATGCGGAAAACAAGTATGGACAAACGTGCGGAAAAGAATTCAGGAATTACTGAGCTCGGAGAATCCTGAGCTGCGGGATAATGAATCATTAAGGGAAAGATGCTTCTATAATATCAATGATGTTGAGATGGTTCTGCCTGTCAACATTGGCGACTACACAGATTTTTATTCTTCGCGTGAGCATGCTACAAATGTCGGAATAATGTTCAGAGGGAAAGATAATGCTCTGATGCCCAACTGGCTGCATATACCTATTGCTTATCACGGTAGGTCGAGTTCAATTATTGTAAGCGGAGAAAATATTCACCGTCCGAAAGGACAAACAAAACCAAATCCTGATGCGCCGCCCGTTTTTGGTCCTTGCAAGAACATGGACTTTGAACTTGAGATGGGATTCTTAATTGGTACCGGAAACAAATTGGGCGAAAGCATACCTGTGGTAAATGCAGAAGATCATATTTTCGGAATGGTTGTTGTGAATGACTGGAGTGCGAGGGACATACAGACATGGGAATACCAGCCGCTCGGACCTTTTCTTGCGAAGAACTTTGCAACTTCAATATCGCCATGGGTTGTAACGCTTGATGCACTGAGACCTTTCAGGACTGAAGGACCACAACCCGAGAAGGAACTCCTTCCTTATCTTCAGACAAAAGGCAATCCGACCTATGACATTAATCTTGAAGTAAAACTGCAAAGCAGCAAAATGTCAGAACCCGTTACAATAACAAAATCAAATTACAAATACTTATACTACAACATGAGTCAGCACCTTGCACATCATACAGTAAACGGATGTAACACAAGAACTGGAGATATGATGGCTTCTGGAACTATAAGCGGACCGACAAAAGATTCGCGAGGCTCAATGCTCGAAATAACCTGGAGAGGGACAGAACCACTCAAACTGCCTTCGGACGAAGAAAGAAAATTTATTGAGGATGGCGATACTATAACTATGACGGCATATGCAAAGGGAAAAGATTTTACGGTTGGTTTTGGAGAAGTGAAGGCGAAATTAATACCGGGAATATAGATCGTACAAATTATAAAAGGGTATAATAGAACACAGATTTACGCGGATAAGGCAGATTTACTCGGATAAAAACCCAATGAAAATTTAATCGATATGCTGCAACATAGTTTTAGTATTTGTGGATGATAATTAGAGGAGGTTTATACGAAAGGTTACGGTACTATTATTGAAGTAACATTGGACTATTAGCGGACTATCAACGGGGAAAATGTAATTTTGCTGTTTTTACAGCACTTAAGGTATAAATAAATGGAAATTGCTTAATTTCAATGAACTCAAAGCAGTTTTACTCTTTATAAGTATTAAACTCCATTTAAAGTAGAAAAGTTCCCTAATAATTTAGTTATTAGTAGAAATGTGAAGTTTATTTCAACTTTTTGAAATATTATTTTCACCCCATATCTTATTTAAAAACATTATTAATTTCTTTTTGTCCAGTTTTCCATTTGTTCTAACACCGCTGCAAAGATCAACTCCGTACGGCTGAACTTCTTCGATAGCTTTTTGAACATTCTCAGCTTTAAGTCCACCGGCAAGATAAACAGGAGCATTGCATTGTTCAACAATTTTTCTGCTTAGAGACCAGTTATTAACGCGGCCGGTTCCTCCGAGTTCTTTCACTTTAAGCGAAGGATTTCCGCTATCGAGAAGTAATGCATCAACGAATTCTGAAATCCGAACTGCTTCATCAACCGACTTATCATCAATTACGTGAATAACCTGAACTAATTTTATCGAAGGCAAAGAGGAACGAATTTCAGAATAAGTGCCTTCCTTCAATTCATCTACAATCTGAATTGTGTTTGTTAGAGTACGATTGTGATGCTCAACAATTTTCTTTGCGGATGTTTCACTGGTAAGCATAAAAGTATCAATGCCTTCTGGGACAGATGCTGCAATGGTTTTAATCAATTCATCAGAAATAACCCCGGGTCCGCTTGGCATGTTTCCGACAAGGCCTATGGCATTAACGCCCAACGCTATAGCAGTGTTAGCTTCATCGATTGAACTTATACAGCAAATTTTAACTCTTGTTTTCATATGTTCTATTCAATACTATCAGCAATTTTACAAAGTTCATTAACAGTTTTCCAGTTACGATTAGTTGCTTTTACCTTAAGTTTATTCTCAAAGAAATTATTGTTTAACTTTGTGTTTCCATATCCGCCGGGGCAGTATAAATAGATAATATCATCGCAGATAATAAATTCCTCGGGAGAAAAATCAATCTCTTTTATTCTTTTAACTTCAGACTTTGCGGGTATCGCTGAAAGGAAAGTAACGTGGAGCTTTGAGAAGTCAACATTTTTATTATTAAGGAACGAATTGTTCTTTACAACATTTTTCAAATCTATGGCATCTTTTACGATAACAGGAACATCAAAACCATATTCATCTGATATTTTATTTTTAATCACATTTTCAATTTTCAGATGATCGGATTTTTTAAATTGGAATATAACATTACCGCTTTGAATGTAAGTAAGAATGTTTGTAAAACCCAGCTCAGCATATGACTTTTTCAGCGCATCCATTTTGATTACTCTATGCCCGCTGACGTTTATGCCTCTTAATACTGAAATATAAGTTTGCATTATTTCGATTTCAAGAAATGTTTCTCGTATAGATTAATCCAGTCTTTAACAGTCATTTTCTTCATTAGTTTGCCTATAAGTTCATAAGGAATATGTTCAGGCTTTTTAAAACGTACACAACTTTTACCCATATCAAGTTTAGCAGTTGAATGCTTTGGGAATTCTGTTACAAACCATTTTAATAACTCAGGGTTTGCATACATTCCCATGTGATAAAACGAGATAAAATTCTTCTGTGATGCCATGCCTGCAAAAGGAAGCGGAAGCTCAGGTGTGCAATGATACCCTTTGGGATAAATACTGTGAGGTACATAATAGCCCATCATGCCGTACCCCATACCTTCTTCAAAACCCTTCGGTAGAGTCTTGATTATTGCTTTTCTCAACCTTGATATTGCTTCGGCTCTTTCAGGCGGCAGCTCTTTTATGTACGCTTCAACTGTTTTTGCTTTTGACTGCATATATAGTGATATTTAATTAAAGAATATAATTTAATGAATTTTCATTAAAAAATGAAGTTCAAGGAACTTTTACTTTCCATGTGTAGTTTAAATCATTATTATAACAAATATTTAAAATTAAAAAGGGAGACAAACTATGAAAAAGCTATTATTTCTATTTATTTTGCTTGCAGGAGTATCTTTATTCTCAGCAAAAGATTCATCTGCACAGGCATTAACTTACGAAGTTGTCAACAACACAGGTTTTACACTGGTTGATATTTTCGTATCACCCGCTGAATCAAACAACTGGGGAAGTGATATTCTTCCTAATAGCTTGTTTGAAAACGGTTCAACAGTTACTGTTGACATTCCGGAAGAATTTGGTACGACCTGTATGTTTGACATGAAAATTACAGACACCGAAGGTGCTTTTGTTGTTTTTACAAACATTGATGCCTGCAAACTTGTAACTCTTCAGATTAACGGTGACGGAACATATACTTACGCACAGACCAAGTAATCCAATTTCATAGTTAACAAAAAGGGGCGTTGAGCCCCTTTTTTATTTTAGTAAGTTTAGATATTATTTCTTTAAATAATTGATAACCTCGGCGTATATTCCTTCACCGTCCAGTCCTGCTTGTTTGAGAACTATTTCTGCAGTCCCGCTTCCAAGAAAGTAACCTTTGCGGAACGGATGCAGGATTCTCTTTCTTCCTTCGTAAGATGTAATCCATTTCTCCATCGTCGGTAAAGTAAATCCAGTTATACCAAGAGCAGTCTGCGCAACTTCCTGAGGATAAATTTCTTCTTTTTCTTTTTCAGGGAGGAGATCAAACAGTTCAGCGCTTGTTATATAATATACATTAACATTATAGCCCTCTGCATCAAGTTTCGGGAGAACATAAGATACGAACTCAATCGTTACGCCGCTTTCCTGCAAAACAATGCTTCCGTCAAGTTTCTTCTTTGGGTCTGCCTTTCTCAGCAGATACAATCCCTTAGCAGCATCAGAAGCGGGTGCAAGGTTCAATGCTTTCCTGTCATATATTTTTTCATTTGGTCTTGTAACATAAGGTGAAAGCACCGCTGGGCGTTTCATTAATCCTGCAATGAGCAGGCTCCATACTTCGCCCGGTTCCCATGGAGTAAGTGTTATAACCGTACCCTTCGGAAAATTTCCTTGCAGCAATTGCAGACATTGAGGGTCAGCATGTGTTGGTCCATCTTCTCCTGTTTTTAATCCTGCGTGAGCATTCACAAGAATCCATGTATTGTAATTACCACCGTAATGTTCAACCTTGCTCATTTCGCCTATCGCATGCAGTCTTGCATCTGTATGCTCCATAGCAGAAATGAAAGCACCGTAGGATGAACTTACGCCCATGTGTCTGCCGTATGCTCCGAGACCTGCCATCATACCGCCCATTGCATCCTCGCAGATACCACCTATGGTAAGTATTCTCGAACCGGGATTAGATTTAGCATTAAAGAAACCGTTCTGGAATCCTTCACCGACAAGATTAACGCTCGTTGAACCAAGAAGGTCTGCTGCTACGCCGAGAACAGCACCGTTTGTTTTCTTATTAATATAACCGAGCGAAGAACCGAGTGCTGCCCTGATAGTAGTAATATTATCAGGTATTATCTTAAGCTCTTCGGGAATATCATTAATATTAATTGATTTGTCGCTGTAAAGTTTATCAAGTTCGGGTTTGTTTTCACGGGGTTTCCTGTTAAGCTTTTCGAGTCTTTTCTTTGAACCTTCAACCGCATCAGCAAAATAATTAAGGTCTTTGTTCTTTTCTATAACATCCCTGACAATAAGCAATGAATCCCAGTAAAACTTTTCAATATTAATTCTGTTCCAGTCGCCTTCAAACTGCGGAACAAGCTGTCCGAATTCATTCTTAAGTTCAGTTGTGTTCTTGGCAATAAAAACAGGCATTTTAACACCAAATGTGTTTTCGAAAGTAGAAAGGAAATTATAATATTCAGGCGAGCAGAATTTATGTCCCGCACCGTGTGAGCCTCTGCCTTCGATTCCATACTGCCACCCTTTGATTGTTCTGTAAATAATAGCAGTAGGCATTCCGTTATTCAACTGTTTTGCAAATGCCTGAGCAGTAATACACTTGTTATGGTCTTTTCCATCATCTACATAAATAACATTGAAGTCATGAAGATAAGTAAGCTCTGCAGGATCCCACTGTACATAATCGCCTCTTAACTCGCCGTCACGGCAAACGCGGTTACTGTCAATTGATGCCTGATTAAAATCTATGTGCATAATAATATTATGCAGGCACATCGAAGAAGCCGCAGCAAGAGCTTCGGAAACACGTCCCGGAGTCATTCCGCCTTCACCTTCTACCATGTGAACTTTCGGAGCATTATCGCCGAAATAATCTACAGCACCAAGCGCAAGTCCAAATCCTGAAGGAACGCCTACACCGCTCGCTCCGGTAGCAATCTTCACGAATGGAGTAGAAGGTGTCGGATGACCGTCCAGTGCTTTTGATTTAAACTTTGAGAAAAGTGGTGTATCATTTACAGGATTTCTTCTAAAACCAAGTAAATCCTCAAAACGTAATTGATTCTTTTCATCGGGAAGAAGCCCGGGTTTAAATGCACGCAACAGTTCATTTCTTAAAGCATACATTGCATAGAGTCCCATTGCTTTGTGACCTGCGGCATATACGACCATATCATTTGACTCAAGTCTCGGGTCAGAGAAATTATAATCTGCTGTCTTGTAAATAACAGACTCAACGAACCTTCCTGACGAGATTGAACCTCCCGGATGTCCGCTGGTTGGGACAAAGTTATAGAGTATCCCGCAAAGAGTTCTGTAGATTAAGTCTAATTTTTCGAACTTGTCCAATTCACTCTTTTGAACAGGGTCAACACTTTTAAGAATATCGTTAACATCGTAAAACTGACCTCTGCGCGGTCCTAATGTAAAAGGCTTAGATTTAATTGCTTCCATATGTGATTATTTAAAAAGTTTTGAGGAAAACGTAAACAAACTTAATTAATTTAATTCTTAAATAATACCTAATTTAAAAGGTACAAGAGATTGAAATTCTTATTGAATATTTAAATCTTCAGGGCTGTTAATGTTTCTTAATATGCATTCATCATCTATATCTGTTTTAACTACGGAAATTAAGGATTCTCTGATTATGCCGTTTAGGGATTTGGAATTATTGCTTTTAAGGATGTACTTAAACAAACTGTTAGGGACAATTATCGGGTGCCCCGACTTATCTTTATAATAAGGTTTTATAACAGAGTCTTTGTTTTTACCAAAATAAGTCATTAGATTCTTAATCGTATTGCCGGTTACAAAAGGATGATCTACAGGAAATAATAATATTCCCCCTTTCTGTTTGTACATTTCAACGCCGAGTCTTACTGAACTAATCATACCTGATTCGGGATTGTCGTTAATGATATAATCTGAGACGGCAGCATTTTCCTTGAACCATTCCAAATCATCTTTTCTTATTATACAAACTATATCATTTATTCCCTCAGATTTAAGATTGTTTGTAATAATATTTACAAAGAACTCGTTCCCGGATTTAAGTTTCAGCTTGGGTGTTCCAATGCGCTTTCCGCTGCCTGCAGCAAGTATAACAGCTGTTATCTGCAACCGTTATAAATTATTAAATTCTTCAATCATCTTATCAAAGTACTCAACTTCATCTTCAAACAGTTTCGTCCAGTATTCAGGATTCCACTGAGCATTGAGTTCTTCAACTGTTTTACCCTGCTGTTCAACCCATGTATAATATTTCAGGTTGTGTATAGCTTTTTTATCGTAGTAGGAAAGTTCTTTTGTGAAATCTATTGTTTGTTTATGTAAGCAAGCACCAAGGTCAACTGCTGCCTGTGTTTCCGTGTACTTTCCTTTTTCGGCTCTAGCTTCTTCAATACGTGATTTGTACAAATCCATAGAGTCGGTAAACATAGTGAAGATAAAATCATCCTCATCCATTTCATAATATTTTGCAGTCTTGATTGCTGACAGCATGTTTGAAATGCATGAGATACCGAGAAGTTCGAGGTTATCAACTTTATCTTTTGCAATTCCCAGTGATTTCAAATAATCCTTGCCTGCTTCTTCATTAAACAATCTCATTATTCTCATGCAGTCTTCGTCATCAATAGCAGTTACTACATCAGTATTCCTTGCATTGTATACCCATGGCACATGCTTATCGCCAATGCCTTCTATTCTGTGACCGCCGAATCCGTTCATGAAAAGTGTCGGACACTGCAATGCTTCAGAGGCAGATATTTTCAAATGAGGATGAAGTTTCTTTAGATAATCCCCTGCTGCTATTGTACCTGCAGAACCCGTAGCTGAAATGAATGCAGACATTCTTGATTTATCATTCTTAAGATATCCGTAAACTTCTTCTACTGCGGGGGCGGTAACGTTGTAATGATATATTGGGTTGCCGAATTCTTCAAACTGGTTGAATATAATATTGTTAGGGTCTTCCTTTAATTCCCAGCATTTATCATATATTTCCTTAACGTTAGATTCACAACCCGGTGTTGCAATTACTTCTGCTCCTATTTCACGCAGCCATGTAAATCTTTCCTGTGACATTTCTTCCGGGAGTATTGCAACAGATGTGCATCCGAGCAAAGCACAATCGAACGCACCGCCTCGGCAGAAGTTACCTGTTGACGGCCATACAGCTTTGTGTTTTAAAGGGTCAAACTCACCGCTTACGAGTCTCGGAACAAGACATCCGAATGCCGCACCTACTTTATGTGCGCCTGTAGGAAAATACTTTCCGACAAGTCCTATGATACGTGCTTTTACGCCGGTAATCTCCTTTGGGATTTCAAAGTAATTAACTTTTCCGTACTGACCTGTTTTTATATCATTCTTCCAGGTTATACGGTAAAGGTTCAAAGGATTAACATCCCATAAACCAATTGATTTCAGTTTGTCTTTAACTTCTTTTGGTATCAGTTCCGGATTTCTTAACTGTTTAAAAGTAGGTATTGTAATTCCCTTTTCCTTGCATCTTTTCGCTGATGACTTTCTTACTGATTCATTAATGCTCTTTATTATTTGCGACATATTATATTCTATTTAATAGTTTTTCTTCAAGATTGTTAAACTTTGACGATAATATCATTGCTGCTATTACGAACGGTTTGTAGCTTGCTTCATGATATGTGTGGATTCTGTATTTCTCGAAAACCTCTTTTGAGACTTCTCCTTCTTTGCAGCTAACATCTGTTATATCCGCAGGCAGACAATGCATGTATAGTGCCTCGCCTCCTTTTGTGAGTTTCATTTTCTTTTCATCGCATTCCCAGTTTTTGAACTTTGCATTATTGGCAAGGCATTGCTTTTCAAGCTCTTTCAGTCCTTCTTTATCGCTCTTCTGAAGCAGCTTTGTTCTCTCTTTCATAACTTCAAACGGTGCCCATGATTTTGGATATACTACATCTGCATCTTTGAATGCCTCTTCCATTGAATTTACTATCTTGAAGGATGGATTATCTTTCTTAACTTTCTCTTCAAGCTCAGGAATCAAATTATAACCTTCAGGATAAGCAAGAGTAACTTCCATTCCGAGTCTTGTCATTAGTGTGATAATCCCCTGCGGAACCGACAAAGGTTTACCGTAGCTTGGAGAGTAAGCCCATGTCATTGCAAGTTTTTTCCCTTTTAAATTCTCAAGTCCTTTAAAATAATCCTTCAGCTTTCCAAGATCAGCAAGCGACTGTGTAGGATGGTCAATATCACATTGCAAATTTACAACATTAGGTCTTCTGTGAAGAACGCCTTTTTCAAAACCTTCCTGCACTGCATCAGAAACTTCTCTCATATATTTATTCCCTTCACCGAGATACATATCGTCACGGATACCGATTATTTCTGCAAGGAAGGAAATCATGTTTGCTGTTTCTCTTACAGTCTCTCCGTGAGCAATCTGGCTCTTTACTTCGTCAAGCTCTGATATCCCAAGTCCTGTTGCGTTTACAGCAGATGCAAAACTGAAACGTGTTCTTGTTGAGTTATCCCTGAATATTGAAATCCCTAGACCCGAATCAAACAGTTTAAACGACTTACCCTGTTTATGAAATTCTTTTAGAATTTCAGTGAGTTCGGTTATGTACTTCAATTCATCAAGTGTTTTTTCTGTTGTGAGGAGAAAATCCTTTCCGTATAAACCCTGTTTGTATTTCTTAAGTTCTTCTAATTTAGTTTTTAATTCCATTCGTATAAATTTATTTATAATAAACTGATGCTGCTTCTACAGCATCTACAATTTGCTGATATCCGGTGCATCTGCATAGATTGCTTTGCAATGCCTTTCTGATTTGCTCCCGTGTGGGTGAATGATTTAAAAGAAGCAATGCGTGAGCAGTAAGCACCATTCCCGGTGTGCAGAAGCCGCATTGTATCGCACCGTAATCAATGAATGCCTGCTGCAGAGGATGAAGAGTACCGTCTTCATTTTCCATCCCTTCAATAGTTAATATTTCACAGTTCTCTATATCTTTAACTACTGAATGGCATATACGCATTGTCTTGTTATTAATAAGCACTGCACAGGCACCGCATGACCTCATCTCACACCCGTTCTTAACCCCCGTAAGATTGAGGTGCTCTCTTAAGTATTCCGTAAGCTTTAATTCTTTTAATTCATCGGGGATGTTATATACTTTTTTATTTATGGTCGTCTGCATATAATCTCCTCCTCTTCAATTTTAACTTTAATAGGAAGTTTAAAATATCTGTGACCGGTTGCATTATAGATTGCATTAGCAAGCGCAGGAGCCATAAGTTCATTTGTCGGTTCACCGATACCTTTTGCACCTGAAGGAGAATTCGGGTCAGGATTTTCAATTAAGATTGCTTTCATTTCAGGCATGTCAGTAGCACGCGGAAGTCTGTATGAGTTAAAATTATCATTAATAATTTTACCATCTCTAAACTTCACCTCTTCAAATATACCATATCCGATACCCATTGCCATACCACCGTAAAACTGTCCGAGCGTCATTTCAACGTTAGCTGCTTTACCGCAATCATGAGCGGCAATAGCATTCAGAAGTTTAAGTTTGCCTGTCTTCTTGTTAATGGATATTTCAATTGCCTGACAGCCGTATGTCCAAGAAAAATACGCATCACCCTGTCCGTTATGTTCATTCCATGAAACTGCCGGCGGTCTGTAGATACCCAATACGTGAGGGTATTCACGTGATGAAAACATTTCTTTAATAACTTCATCGAATAACTTTTCACCTTTATCAAAATATACAACATTATCTTTTATTTCAATTTGTTGAGACGAGCAGTTATATTTTTTAGATAAGAACTCCGATATTTTTGATTTCAAATCTTCAACTGCACGAACAACTGCTCCCCCTCCAAGTACTGTACCGCGTGATGCAACAGTAGTACCGCCGTCGGGAATTGTTGAAGTTGAAGGTCTTCTGTAAACTATTTTATCAAGACTAACTCCAAGTTCCCTCGCAAGTATTAAGCACATTGCACTTTCAGAACCCTGTCCGTTTTCATGAATACCCGTTTCGAGTAGAATCGAACCATCAGGCTGAACGTTAATGATTGCGGAGTTGAAGTCAACACCTTCAGCACCAAGACTCATACCCCTGTAACTCATTGCGAGACCTACACCGTAAAGCTCATCACCGTCAGAATTACCATAAGAACATTTTTCAAGTTTGCTCTCGACATCAAATTCTTTTAAAACTGTATCAAGAGTTTCTTCCATGGCAACTTTGTGGTTATCAAGCTTCTGACCGGTGATAGTTGTACTACCCTGCTTTACCATGTTCTTCTTTCTAATATCAATCACTGAGAGATTGCATTTTCGTGCAGCAATTTCTATCATTGATTCAACAACGAAGTTCATTTGTGGTGAACCAAATCCTCTCATTGCACCCGTAAACACATTGTTAGTATAAACTCCATACGTATCGCAGTGAACATTTTCGACCTGATAAGGACCGCAGCATTGAACAGTGGAACGCCATGTAACCCATGGAGTAACTGAACAATACGCACCACCGTCAGCAATAATTTTACATTTCACTGCCTTTATAATACCATCTTTAGATAACCCCATTTTATAATACACTTTATATGGATGGCGTTTGTAACTCTCTCTGAATGACCACTCTCTTGAATATGAACACTTAACGGGTTTACCTGTAATCATTGCGGCAAGAGCGACTCTGGCACAAACGATTGCAGCTGTATCATCCTTGCCGCCAAAACCACCACCCATCGGTGTTCCGATTACTTCAACCTCTGCGAGATTGCAGCCTAGTGTTGAAGCAACAAAACGTCTTGTGCTGAAAGGATGCTGCATACTCCCGTATACTTCTATTACACCATCATGGCGCGGATTGCACACTGCTACTTCGGGTTCCATGTATGAATGCTCAATGAACTGAGTATGGAATGTTTCGTCAAAAATAACATCACAATCTTTAAATGCTTCATCAGCATTTCCTCTTCTTACAACATGCTTGTTAATTATGTTTGAGCCATGTTCTTCGTGAATGAAAGGAGTCTTGATATCCATTGCAACTTCAACATCCAGTATTGGAACTAACTCTTCGACATCAACTTTAACAAGAGCAGATGCTTTAATTGCATTCGCGCGTGTATCTGCAACAACAAGTGCAACAACGTCACCATTAAAGTATATTTTATCTTTTGCAAAAATCTGGTAATCTTTTATTATCTGACCGAAAGTAAGAGCACCTTTTATATCTTTCCATGTTAATACTTTAACGACACCTTCAGAGTTATCGGCCATGGTGGTATCAATACTCTTAATGACTGCATGAACGCTGTCAGTATAAACAGGTACGGCATGCAGCATAAACGGAAACTTAATATCGTCCGTGTACTTTGCGCGTCCGGTTACCTTAGCATAAGCATCATTCCGCCACGATTTTGGGTTTTCCTTTTTCATATTGTTAAATAATAATCTGTTATTTAAAATAATTTAATGCTGAATCAATATCTTTAAGTCCGCTTCCCGTTATCAATAATACAATCTGCTCCTTTTTATCAAATTTATTATTTAATTTTTTCAAGGCTGCCAACACAGATGAACATGAAGGCTCTGCGAATATACCCGTTGTCATTGCCAGTTCTTTTTGTGCAATCATAATTTCATCGTCGGTGACAGTCATAGAAAATCCATATGAATCCTTTACTGCTTTTGCTGCCATATATGCATTGCTTGGAGCAGACACTGAGATGGAATCAGCAACGGTCTTAGGGTTCAGAGCATTCCTGTATTTACCTGTCTGAATAAAATTATGTATAGCATCAGAGCTTTCTGCCTGAACACATACTAATCTTGGGAGTTTGTTAATTATTCCTGCTTCCTTCAAGTCGTAGAATGCTTTGTATATTCCTGAAATTATAACTCCGTCACCGACAGGGATTAATATTGCATCCGGTGATTTAAATCCGTTCTGTATAAATATTTCAAGCCCTGCCGATTTTTTTCCTTCTATAGTTAAAGGATGGTATGCAGTGTTCCTGTTTAGTCCTTTATTCTTTTCTGTGTATTCGAGTGAAAGTCTGAAAGCATCGTCATAAGTACCGTTTACTTTTCTTACATCAGCACCGTAAATGAACATCTGAAGCAGTTTAGCTTTTGGAGCTGATTCAGGAACAAAAATAATAGCTTTCTTTCCCGCTGATGCGCAGACTGCTGCAAGAGAACTTGCAGCATTGCCTGTTGATGCAGTAACAATAGTATCTTCGTTAATTCTATTAGCTTCTGCTACAACAAGGAATGAAGCCCTGTCTTTAAAAGAACCACTTGGATTAAGTGAATCGTTTTTTATCCATAAATTATCAAAGCCTGTCTGTTTGTTCAGGTTGGAGGATCTTACAAAAGGAGTATTGCCGCATTTATATTCAGGGAAATACTTTTCTTCAACAGCAGAGAAAAGATTCATATCAGTATTATCTTTCGTGAACTTCTTTCCAATGAAATCATAATCAAACTTAGCAAGAAGAACACCTTTTAAGGGCTCTCCGGGCTTATAATCAGCAGAGCACGAAGGACAAAGATATTTTACTTCATCTCTATTATAGGTTTTGCCGCAGTATGAACATTCGTATTGCATGTTATGGATTATTCATTTTATAAACAAGTCCTGCGTAAACAGCCGCACATTCGCTGAGGTGTTGTACTGGTGAATTTTCATTTGGCATGTGCGCAAGCACTTCATTGCCGGGACCGAGACCTATGCAAGGGATTCCATGCATACCTGCTATTGCAACGCCGTTGGTACTGAATGTCCACTTATCGACTTTGGGTTCGCGGTTAAGAATATTCTTGTACGCAAAGACTGCATCCTTCAAGAACAAAGAGTTTTCAGGAATCTTCCAGGTTGGGAAATATTTTTCTGTGGGATAAACAAGTCCAGTAAATGCTTTTTCTTCATACATAAGGACTTCCACTTCTGCATCAGGATAACCTGCAAGTTTTGCTGCGTCTTTTACTTCTGTAACTGCTGATTCCTTAGTCTCGCCGTATGTGAGGCGTCTGTCAAGCTGTATGCTTGCTGCATCAGGGACTGCACACTGCGATGGTGAAGAGAAAAATACCTGCGTAACACAAACAGAACCTTTGCCAAGGAATTCATCGTAAGCAAGTCTTTCGTTAAGCTTTTCTATTTCAAGAGCTATGCGTGAGATTTTATAGATTGCATTATCGCCCCGCTCGGGAGCAGAGCCGTGGCATGAGAAACCTTTTACTTTAATCATGATTTCCATTCTGCCGCGATGACCGCGATATATATTCATGTTAGTCGGTTCAGTTATAACAACCATTTCGGGTTTTATATTATCTTCTTTTATAATGTACTGCCAGCAAAGACCGTCGCAGTCTTCTTCCATAACGGTGCCCGTGAAATAAATTGTGTAATCTTTGTTTAGATTTAGTTCCTTGATAAGCTTGCCTGCATAGACCATTGAAGCCATTCCGCCTTTCTGGTCAACAGAGCCGCGTCCCCATACTTTCCCATCTTCTATCTTTGGGGTGAAGGGATCGAAATTCCATAATGACATCTCCCCGGGATAGACTGTATCTATGTGAGCATCGAATGCTATAACTTTCTTTCCGTTCCCGATTCTTCCTATAACGTTTCCGAGTCCGTCGATTGTGACTTCATCGAATCCCTCCTTAAGCATCTTTGCTTTGATGAGTTCGATAACATCTTTCTCTTTACCTGAAAATGAAGGCGTTTTTATTAAGTCACAGAGAAATTCAGCAGTGTTTTTTTCGAGTTCTTTAGCTCTTTTATAAATCTTATCGTACATTATTTAAAACCTTTCCCAGAGTTTAACAGTTAGTTCTTTTGATTTTGCCGATGCTTCTTCTTCGTTCACATCAATCTTTAATACTTTATTTTCCATTAACATTTTTCCGTTTGCGATAGTAGTATCAACAACAGATTGAGATATACCGAATATAATATGACCCAGATAAGTAGTTTCATCGAGAGGTGTAGGCGGATAATAATCAATGAGGACTATATCTGCTGCTGCATTTTCTTCTATAGTTCCGAGAGGCACATTCCAGTATCTGTTCGTTATCTTTCTGTTGTTATTAATAAGAGTGTTAACAACCTCCATGAAACCACATGTCGGATTAGCATTCCTTATATGCTGCGCCCATAAAGCAACACGAAGTTCTTCAGGCATTTTTACTGTCATAGCATCAGTACCAAGCCCGACAAGAATACCTTTTTCCTGCATTTTTATAATATCGGCAATACCGACTGCATTGTTCAGATTAGACTGCGGATTATGAACGACTGCCGTGCCATTCTTTGCGAGTATATCCATTTCGTTTTCGTTGATGTGAACGCAATGAATTGCAAGACTTTTATTTCCAAGTATTTTAAACTTATCGAGACGCTCGACAACACGCATTCCAAAGTTCTTTACGTTAAAGTCTTCATCAGATTCTGCCTCGGCAACGTGGACGTGGAAACCTGTGTTTAGGTCGTTGCCAAGCTTTGATGCTTTTTCGAACGTCTTATCGCTAAGAGTAAATGCTGCATGAAGTCCGAACATTCCTTTAAGCTGTTCGTCATTATTCTTTTGAGACTGTTTGATAAACTCAGTGTTTTCCTCGAGTCCTTCTTCAGCTATCTTATCTCCGTCGCGGTCGGAAACTTCGTAACAAAGCGAAGCACGAAGGCCAGTTTCCTTTACTGCTTTGGCAATTTGATTAAGTGAACCCTTTGCAGCAAAAGGGCTTGCATGATGGTCAATCAAAGTTGTTGTGCCGTGCTTGATTGCATTGATAGCCATTATCAGGGCGCTGTAGTAGTTAGTATCAGCATCAAGCTTTTTATCAAGTCTCCACCAAAGGTTCTGAAGAACTTCGTTAAAATTATTTGAAGGACTTGCCTTGCCGAGTCCGCGGACAAGCGTACTGTAGAAATGCATGTGTGCATTGATGAAACCCGGCATTACTACTTTGCCGTGGGCATCGATTACCTTATCGTATTTGCTGGAAAAGTTCTTTGTCTCGTCAATCTTCTTTACTTTATCGCCTTCAATGAGTATTGAATGATTATAGAGTACCCTTGGACTTTCACCGAGAGTGATTATAATACCGTTCTTTATTAATATATTGTTCAATGTTTTATGTTTTATTATGCTCCGTTTAATACGCTCATTTCTTCTTCAGTTCTTTCCCTCATGTACAATGCACCTGCAAAGCATTTCTGGGCACAGATTGAACAGCCTATACATTTTGATGCATCAGTAACAGGGACTTTTTTGCTGTCGAGTTCTATTGCAAGGTACGGACAGCGCTCGCAGTTGCCACAGTGCTCACAAAGTTCTTTGTTGACTGCGGAGATTTTCTTAACGGGTGTTAGCTCCATAAATCCTGTGATAGGATTCGGAAATGCGTAACCGATAAGTTCGCCGACGGAGTTCAAGCCGCGCTCTTTAAGCAGATAACTAAGACCTGAATTAAGGTCGTTAATTATTCCGTAACCGTATTTCATAACAATTGTGCAGAACTGTACTGTCTTTGCACCGAGTGCGAGAAAGTCTGCCGCAGCTTTATAGTCCATCGGTCCGCCGTTACCCGAGACTGTTATGCCGTGACGCGCAACGTTTGCAAGTGTAAGATTGCTGATTGGAATAACACCTTCTCCCGAGAGACCTATTACAACACCCTCTTCCCAGTTCTCCTTGCTGCCCTTTCTGAATGAAAGAGCAGGGAATGTGTTAGCAAGAGTAACACCCGCTTTTTTATCCGGGTACTTATCAAAGACTTCCTTGATAGCAGACATGATTGGATAGATTGATGTAACTGCTGCTGTAAGCTTGAACAGTTTCGGTATTTCGGGATTGCTTATCTGCATAACCCAGTCAATAATCTTTGCTGTCAGCTCTGCATCCTGAGAGACTATATCGCCTTTGGTGCCGTCGCCGCCCTGCGGACAGGATAGACTGTACTCAATACCCATGACGCCAGCAGATTCAAGCTTCGTTGTGTTCGATTGCCATACTTTCATATCTTCTTCGTCGTTTCCTGTTACAGGTCCGCCCGTTGAAGCAAGAGTAAGCCTGTCGGGATATTCGGCAACGAGTTTCTTAATTTCTTCGCATACTCGGTCAAGCGGATGTCCCGAGACGTTATCGCAGTTTCCGTAAGTTGATTGTGTAACAGCAAACATGTACTCTGCGGGAATATGAATATCAACGTTATCGAATGCAGTCTTCATCACACCGCCTGCCCATCCTGCTTCGTATGCTTTCTTCATCTGCTCATATCCGTCGCTCGGAGGAGCTGCGGAAAGCAGGAATGGTGAAATAATTTTTCTGCCGAAGAAATCTGTTTCAAGAGATACGGGAAACAAGTCTTTGCCCGCAAGCTGAACACGGCTTTTGACATTCTTTTTGATTACAGGTTTTGGGTTAGTAAATATGTAAGCATCGACCTGAGCGGCTGTATTCTTTCCTGCGGCAACAGCTTCTACGACGGTGGTTGGTCCATTTACCATATCGCCTGCGAAGAACAGACCTTTCTTCCTTGCGGGTTTTATGGATGACTTACTGCCGACAGATATTACTACTATATCAAACTTTCTGGTTTGAGAGTTTGCATTCTTATCGGGTTTCATCTTTGCTGGATGAAACTTCTCACCCTTCGGCAATAAAACTTTTGAAGTCTTAAGAGATTTTATTTTCTTAACCTTGCCTTTTGAAGCACCATTAACAGAATCAACTTTTGTTCTGCCAGTGATTTCAATTCCGTATTCAAGGATAAGGTCGCGTTCATGCTTTGTGAGCGGCATTTCATCAAACTTTTCGAGGCATATCAGCTCTACGTTTAGGGCACCGCGCAACTTTGCAGTAACGGCAACATCAACGGCTATTGCACCCCCGCCAACGACGGCAACGCTCATGCCTTTTATGTTCAATGACTTATTGTTTTCAAGATATTCAATCCAGTGATAAGCAAAGTCCTCGCCCTTTATGTTAAGACGGTTTTCTGCATCGAGTCCGGAGCTGACGATTACTGCGTCATATTCAGAAAGAAGCTCTTCGGGCTGAACAACGGTTGCATTAAAGATGAAGTTTATATCACCGAGTTGTTTCAGAAAATCTATATCAGAATAAAGTACGCTTTTATCGAGACGGATTTCAGGAATAAGATTGCACATGCCTCCGGGTTTTTTATCTTTTTCGAATACATCAACCTGATATCCTTTCTGTGCAAGCACTGAGCACGCACCGAGTCCTGCGGGACCCGAGCCGACGACTGCAATCTTTTTGCCGTTTGGCTGAGCGAATTTGAAATCGGGCATCATATTTATTTCTTTCGCCTTCTTAATAATCGTTGCCTGAACGGGGGGAATGTTAACTGCATTATCGAACGTCTTATGAACGCATGCTTTCATGCAGTGGTAATCGGGGCAAACGTATCCGCAGATACCGCCGAGGGGGTTACTGCCCATGATAATTGCAGCGGAGCGCTGAAAATCCTGAGGCAAGCCTCGTTTGGCAGCCATAATAAAATCAGCCGGAGAACAGTCAACGGGACACGCTTCTCTGCAAGGTTTTTCCTCGCAGAATTCGCATCGGGAAAACTCTGATCGGAGCTGGGCATCAGTCAAGAAATTTTGCATAAATGAGTTTGATTTATATAAGTTACAATTATAGAAATGAACTTGAAATGCAAAAAGGGAATAAACCGAGGGAAATTGGCACACTGAAAGAACGGATTTATTATGATAACCACTGATTTAAAAACACGGATTGGAGAATGGAACGCGGATAATCGCGGATTGAGCAGATTAACGCGAATAGAGAAATTTAAAATATTGCCCGCGGGAAAGAGGCGGAAAGAGAAAAGTGCAAAAGATGGCACACGGGAAGAACGGATGGATTATGATGAACACTGATAAACTAAAGAAGAGAGCACGCTGAAAGAACGGATTTAATATGATAACCACTGATTAAAAAGAGAATGGAACACAGATTTGCACAGATTAGGCGGATGGACACGGATTTAAAAAGAGAATATTATTGCTTTAAAAGATTAAAGAAAAGCGCACACTAAAAGAGCAGATGTATTATGATTTTCACTGATTTTTAAAGAGAATGGAACACGGATAATCGCTGAATGAAATGATCTGCCCAAGAGAAGGCAGACAGGTTTCCACGGATAAAAAAGTTTAATTTAATTTCCGCGGGAAAGACACGGAAAGAAAAATTTATTGCTCGTAGTATAAAGGGGATGTTGGTTTATACGGGCGAAATACGGGTGGGATACGGGAGAAAAGGCTTAGAAGAGCGCACTATTATCGTGTGATTATCGTACTTTCATCGGTGGATTATCGTGTGAGATGTTTTTTACTGTTATTACAGTAATTTACAGGAAATTATGCAGATTTACGAGAAATAATAACTATAATTACATAGAAATTCTTTAATCCCTCTTATATATGCAATCTACAATTGTTTTTTAGAAGTGTCAAGGCAAAAATGAAGAAATTTATTTTAGGTATAACATCTTCTTTGTTTCAGAATAACTACCGGATGACATTTTATAGAAATAGACTCCGCTGTTAAGTGCAGAGCCGTCGAAGGTTACTTCATAGGTTCCCGGCTTCAGTGATTCATTAACAAGAGTTTGAATTTCGCGACCTGTTATGTCGTAAACTTTTAATTGTATTAGATCCCCGCCAAGAGACGCTTCGCGTATCTGCTTCGCGAGTGGGGATGATCCGCCAAAGAGATGGCGGACCTGCGGCACTGAAAACTTTATCTTCGTAACCGGATTGAACGGGTTTGGATAGTTTTGTCCCAATGAATATGACGATGGTATTTCTGTGCTGATGTTTTGTATTCCGATGATTTCGGAAAGTGAACGTCGCGAAACGGAATAGCCATCTGTTCCTGCGAAGATATAATTATTCGTTATCAATAATGAACCAACCGTAGGAATGAAACTAAAGCCCTGATTCTTTTCAATCCAGTTTACTCCGTTATTAGTCGTTAAAAATACTCCGCCTGAACCGTTAGAGTAATAGTTATCTACTCCGGCAAAAATATTTCCCCCGCTTACTGCAATTGAGTAAACCATTTTATTGTTCAAGCCAATTGAATTCCAACTAACGCCATAATCAGTAGAAAGATATACACCACCCGCCCAAGATCCTGCTAGAATATTGTTTCCGCTCGCAACAAGTGAAAAGATATATGTTTGATTTAAAGAAGTTTTAGTCCAGTTTGTACCGTTATTTGTAGAACGGTAAACACCGCTGTCAGAACCTGCAAAAACATTATTTCCAAGTGTTGCAAGTGAAGCAACAGATTTATTAATTAAAGAAGTCTGTGTCCAGTTCGTTCCATAATTTGTGGAAATGTAAACTCCTCTTAATCCGTAAAATTCACTAACCCCAGCAAATATATTGTTTCCAAGTGTTGCAAGTGCATAAACTGAAGTGTTTAAAAGGATATGTGTCCAGGTAATTCCATTATTAGTAGATTTAAATATACCACCATTGTTCGAAAAACCTTGAGGCGATGCTCCTGCGAAAACATTATTCCCAAGTGTTACAATTGCCCAGATATCAGCGTTATTCAGTGATGTTTGTGTCCAATTCGTTCCATTGTTTGTAGAAAGATATACACCACTTTTATATGTACCTGCAAAAATATTATTCCCGTCAACACCAAAAGTCTTGATAGAATTATTACTTAATGCCATTTGTTGCCAGTTCGTTCCGTTATTCGTGGAAAGATATACACCGCCGTCTTTTTCCCCTGCAAAAATATTTGTACCGCTTATTGCAATTGAATAAACATCTTTATTGTTCAGTGATGTTTGTGCCCAGTTCGTTCCGTTGTTTGTAGAAAGATAAACACCACTGGAAATTGTTCCTGCAAAGATAGTATTTCCGCTTATACCCAATGAATAAACAGCCATGTTATTCAAAGAGGTTTTCGTCCAGTTAATACCGTTATTTGTTGAGCGATAAACACCGCTGTCCTGTGTACCTGCAAAAATATTATTCCCCGATGATGCCATCGAATTTATACTCATATTATTCAAAGATGTCTGTGTCCAGTTAGCACCATTATTTGTTATAAGATAAACACCGCCGCCCATCGTTCCTGCAAAAATATTACTCCCGAGAATCGTTAAGCTTGGAATACTTTGAGCATTAAAAGCTGTTTGCGACCAGCTTGTTCCATAGTCTGTTGAAATTCTTAATCCATTCATTGCCCCTGCAAACACATTATTCCCGAGTGTAGCAAGACAATACGACGGAAAACTTGTTAAAGAAAGAGTCCAGCTTACACCATTATTTGTTGTGAAATATATTTTGTTGTCATTAGTCGAGGCAATTAGTCTATTACTAATCAGAGCAAAAGAATTGATACTTTTATTATTCAAACTTGTCTGTGTCCAGTTAGCACCATTATTAGTAGATATATAAACACCATTTCTATACGTCCCAGCAAAAACGATATTTCCATTAACAGCAATCGCACGTACATCACCACCGTATATGCCATCCATCTGCACCCACTGCCCGCTCGCATTCACAGCCACGAGCATTACTAAGATAAGAAAAAGTTTTTTCATAATCTGAAAATTTTATTTTTAAAATATTATCCTGAGTATCTTAAATCAGTCAGGAGGGAAAAATATTTTCAATAGGGATTCGTCTTTGCGAATTCACTTGTTCTAAATTTAGAAATTCTATTACTGAATTGTAATATAATTTTTAATACTCAACGAATAAAACGAATTTTGAATTGCGTGTTCTTTTAATTGAAGAGAAGAGTTTCAATTAGGGCATCGAGATAGTGTTTATTTTTGATTATGGGAATCCAGTTGAAAATTGTAGAGGTAATGAAGTAGGGGTATTCTTTATCTTTGGTTTTGTATGTTGTCCTCATTATACTTTTCTTTTTCCCCTTCCCAAGCAGAGCTTGGGAAGGGGGAAAAAATGATTCCCGTCACCTTATCATCAATCCCGATACACTTTGCTATTCCCGACAAGTCGGGATAAACTAAAGATTTCTGATAAAGTGATTATCATCACTTTATCATCAATCCCGATACACTTCGTTATCGGGATTGATGATTAAATAGCTTCTGCTATTTAATCATCAACATTTTCTTTGTTTCCGTAAAACCTTCCGTCATCAACTTATAAAAATATACGCCGCTGTTTAATTTGCTGCCGTCAAACGTAGCTTCATACGTCCCCGGCTTCAGTGATTCGTTAACGAGTGTTTGAATTTCGCGACCTGTTATGTCGTAAACTTTAAGATTAATAAGCAAGGATGCTTGTATTACACTTGGTACATCAAATCTAATCTTCGTCACGGGATTAAACGGGTTCGGATAGTTTTGCGAAAGTGAAAACGAAGATGGTGTTTCTGTGCTGATGTTGTTTACTGCCGATATACCGCCATTTGTGGTTTTAAGTATTACACCATTTGAACCTACAATCCATCCTGTTAATAAATTTACAAACGATACAGAGGCAAGACTGTTTATTGGTGGAAAATTTTGTGTTATCCAATTCAATCCTCCATTTGTTGTTCTTCTTGCTGTACCTGAATCACCAACTACCCATCCTGTTTGAGAATTTATGAAGTAAAGTGATTTTAGATTCTTATTTGTACCTGTCGATTGCAAAATCCAGTTTGAACCTCTATTTGTTGTTTTGCAGACAATACCATCTTGACACGCTGTATATCCTGTTTGCAAATCAATAAACTGAATACCATATGAAGATGAAAAAGTAATGTTTTGATCAACCCAATTAATCCCACTGTTAGTGGTATATTGAATTCCACAATCCCCTACAATCCAACCTGTTTGTGAATCGAAGAAATATGTAGCTCGATTATGCCATGGTGTTGGTGAAGGATAATATGAATCCCAATTGTTACCGCCATTAGTTGTTTTCATATAAAACCCACCAGATGGAAATGGAATAAGATAACCAGCAGCCCAACCTGTTTGCGAATTTATAAAATAAATAGTAAAGAAATTTGAACCCGGTGTAACATTTTGTATAACCCAGTTATTACCGCCATTAGTAGTTTTCATAAACCTTGAGTTGTATCCCGCTACCCAGCCCGTTTGTGAATCAATAAAGAATACAGTATTATAACTTTGAATTGTATCTATTCTCTGTGAAAACCAGTTTGCTCCTCCGTTTGTAGTTTTAATTAATATATCGTAAATCCCAACTGCCCATCCGGTGTTCTCGTTAACGAATTGAACATCTTTTATCCATCCGCTTACGCCGCTGTTTTGTTGAACCCAGCCCGACTGCGCAAAAGTAATGGAATAACTTAATGCTAGAAAAGCGATAACTGTAACTAAAAGTTTTTTCATAATTTGTTAATAAAATTATTTTATTAATGGTCCCGATACGCTTCGCTATCGGGATTTCTGATTAAATAGCTCCCGCTATTTAATCATCAACATTTTTCTTGTTTCAGAATAATTTCCTGCTGTCATTTTATAAAAATATATTCCGCTATTTAATTTGCTGCCGTTAAATGTAACTTCGTACGTGCCGGGTTTGAGCGATTCATTTACGAGTGTTTGTACTTCGCGACCCGTGATATCGTAAACTTTAAGATTAACAAGCAAGGATGCTTGTTTTACACTTGGTACATCAAATCTAATATTTGTTACCGGGTTGAACGGGTTTGGATAGTTTTGAGACAGTGAAAACTCAGAGGGGGTTGCTGTGCTGATGTTTTGGATTGATATTAACTCTGATAGCGGACGGCGCCAGACGGAATTACCTTCTGTTCCTGCGAAGATAAAATTGTTTGTAATGAGTAATGCTCTGACAGATGGTATTCCGTTCCAACCCTGATTTTTTTGAGTCCATGTTTGTCCATTATTTGTGGAGAGATAGACGCCACCTGGACCATCGGGATAATCATCTGTCCCGGCAAAGATATTATTTCCGCTTATGGCAAGAGAAAATATAGTTTTATTATTCAAAGCAGTTTGCGTCCAACTTGTGCCGTTATTTGTGGAAAGATAGACGCCATTATAGTATGTTCCTGCAAAGATATTATTTCCGCTTATGGCAAGGGAAAAAACATCTTGATTATTCAAAGCAGTTTGTGTCCAAGTTGTGCCGTTATTTGTGGAGAGATAAACGCCACCAGGGTAATAACATCCGGCAAAGATATTATTTCCACTTATGGCAAGGGAACGTACATCTTGATTATTTAAAGCCATTTGGTTCCAGGTTGTGCCATTATTTGTGGAGAGATAGACGCCACTGCCGTATGTCCCTGCAAAGATATTATTTCCGCTTATGGCAAGGGAAGAAACAGTTTTATTATTCAAAGCGGTTTGCGTCCAGGTTGTGCCGTTATTTGTAGAAAGATAGACGCCACTGCCGTATGTCCCTGCAAAGATATTATTTCCGCTTGAGGCAAGGGAACGAACAGATAGATTATTCAAAGCCGTTTGGGTCCAGGTTGTGCCGTTATTTATGGAGAGATAGACGCCGCTACTGCTTGGCTCTGTAGAATAATAGCCACTACCGCTTGTACCGGCAAAGATAGTATTTCCGCTTGCAGTAAGGGAAGAAACACTTATATTATTTAACGCAGATTGCGACCAGTTTTGCCCGTTATTTGTTGAAAGATATATACCTTGATCCCAAGAACATCCGGCAAATAAAATATTTTCACTTATAGCAAGGTCACCAATAACTTTGTTATTCAAGGTCGTTTGAGTCCATGTCTGTCCATTATTCGTTGAGACATAGACGCCGGTTGTTGCGACAGGAAAACCATAATTATTTGTCCCTGCAAAAATATAATTTCCGCTTATGGCAAGACATTCAACATAGAGATTATTCAAAGCAGTTTGAGTCCAGCTTATGCCGTTATTTGTGGAGAGCCAGACGCCGCTTCCTTCTGTCCCTGCAAAGACATTATTTCCGTTTATGGCAATGGAATGAACATTTTGACCATTCAAAGCAGTTTGTTGCACCCAGGTTTGTCCGTCATTTGTGGAGAGATAGAGCCCTTGATAGTGAATACATCCCGCAAAGATATATTTACCGCTTATGGCTAATGAACGAATATATTTGTTAATCAAAGCAGTTTGAGTCCAGTTTTGACCGTTATTCGTGGAAAGATAAACACCCCCGGGAGTAGAGAAATTGTGAGTCCCTGCAAAAACAATATTTCCGCTTATGGCAAGGGAAAGAACAATTTGACCATACAAACCTGATTGAACCCAGGTTTGTCCGTTATTTGTGGAGAGATAGACGCCACTACCGCTTGTACCTGCAAAGATATTATTTCCGTTTACGGCAAGGGAATGGATAACTTGATTATTCAAAGCAGTTTGCGTCCAACTTGTGCCGTTATTTGAGGAGAGATAGACGCCGTTTCCTGTCCCTGCAAATATATTATTTCCGCTTACGGCAATGACTCCAACATTTCCGCCATAGATGCCGTCGCATTGCTGCCACTGGGCATAGGCATTCATCGCAAATAGCAGTACTAAAATTACAAATAGTTTTTTCATAATCTTGTAATTAAATTATTTAATTAACATTCCCGACCTGTCTGCGCCAGGCAGATACACTTCGCTATTGGGATTTCTGATTAAATAGCTTCCGCTATTTAATCATCAACATTTTTCTTGTTTCAGAATAATTTCCTGCTGTCATTTTATAAAAATACACTCCGCTGTTTAATGCAGAGCCGTCGAACATGGCTTCGTACGTGCCGGGCTTTAGTGATTCGTTTACGAGTGTTTGGACTTCGCGACCCATAACGTCATACACAATTAACTTTACTTGCCCCGATTTTACAATTGAGAATTTAACATTTGTAGTTGGATTAAACGGGTTTGGATAGTTTTGTCCAAGTGAAAATGCAGATGGGATTTCCGTTGAGATGTTTTGGATACCTACATTTCCCGTTGGGTTGCGTTTGTAGTAGATTTCAAAGTTGCCGTCGCGATAGTCACTCCATACTACATGTACGAGCGAACCGGAGATAGCGATGGAGGGAAACTCGGACCAAGAAGTGTTATTCGTCAGGCGAGTATCTGCTTCCCAATTTATTCCACCGTCTATCGAGCGTTTGTAATAAATTTCTTCTTTGCCGTCGCGTTTGTCCATCCATACAACATGCACGAATGAGCCGAAAACTGCAATGGACGATAACCAGGAATCAGAAATGGCATACGTCAGGCGAGTATCTGCTCCCCAGGTTATTCCGCCGTCTGTTGAGCGTTTGTAATAGATTTCCCAGTTGCCGCTGTTGCGGTAGATGTATTCCCAAACTATATGCACTATCGTACCGGCGACTGCGATTGATGGTTTTTCTGAACCAGCAGAGTCACTCGCCAAGCGTGTATCTGAGCCCCAGGTTGTTCCTCCATCTGTGGAGCGTTTGTAAAAGACTTCCCAGTTTGCGTTGCGCTCGTCTCGCCATACAACATGCAAATTCAAGCCGGAACATGCGATTGAGGAACTATAGGAAACAGAAGTAGCATTTGTCAGGCGAGTATCTGCACCCCAGTTTATACCGCCGTCTGTGGAGCGTTTGTAATAAATTTCGAAGTTGCCGTCGCGAGTGTCTTGCCAAACAACGTGCACATTCGATCCGGAGACTGCTATTGAAGGGTTCCAAGAATCAACAGTCTTATTTGTCAGGCGGGTATCCTGTCCCCAAGTGGTTCCTCCGTCTGTGGAGCGTTTGTAATACATTTCCAAGTTGCCGTCGCGTTGGTCCATCCACACAACATGAACATTCGAGCCAGAACATGCGATAGTGGGAGAATAGGAATTAGCACCATTATTCGTCATTCGTGTATCTGTTCCCCAGTTTACTCCGCTGTAGGTGGAGCGTTTGTAATAGATTTCCCAGTTGCCATCGCGACTGTCCTGCCAAACTACATGCACAGCATTTTCGTTTGCCGCAATACACCAATTAGATACTGTATAAGAACTCCCAGAGGCATTCGTCAGGCGGACATCTGGCTGCCACTGCGCATTGACATTCATTGCTATTAACATTACTAAAACCACAATAAACTTTTTCATAAAACTGTTTTATTTATTTGATTAACATTCCCGATACACTTCGTTATCGGGATTTCTGATTAAATAGCTCTCGCTATTTAATCATCAACATTTTCTTTGTTTCTGTAAAACTCTCTGTCTGCATTTTATAAAAATAGACGCCGCTGTTAAGTGCAGAGCCGTCGAACGTGGCTTCGTAAGTGCCGGGTTTTAGCGTTTCGTTCACGAGTGTTTGAATTTCGCGACCTGTTACGTCGTAAACTTTTAATATTACTGGATTCCCGATAGAAACATTTAAGAGCGAGCCACTTCGTGGGTTCGGGAATGACAAAGAAGGGGCAATATCAAATTTTATCTTTGTCACCGGATTAAACGGGTTCGGATAGTTTTGTTTCAGAGCATAGTTATTAGGTATTTCGCCGTTTTGATTCTGTACGATTGTCGGTGGAATTAACAGATTAATTTCCCAGATGCCGCTGCCGTGAGTAAGTGCACGCATTTTTCTGCCGACAGGAACGTAGGAAAGGTCGAAGACGATTGAGTACGGCATGCCGTTTCTAAATTCGCCCCATGATGCACCGCCGTTTGAGCTCGCGTAAACACCGAGGTCGTTGCCAACATAAATAATAATCGGGATTAAAGGGTCTGAGAATACTGACTGAGTCGGGACGTCGGGAAGGTTTGATGTAATATCAATCCATGTGATACCTGCATCTGTTGATTTATAAACGTGTCCTGAGCCGAATCCTCCGAATGTAATGTACACTTCGCTTGCTTTGTAAGGGTTTGTTGCTATTCTTGTCGGGTATCTATTTGGAAGTGATGCTGTAATATCCGACCAGTTAGTGCCGCCATTGACAGAGCGGAATACTTTTGCGGAAACTGACGTTGTTGGTGTTGTACCTATATAGATTGTATCTGCTGACAGCCAGGAAACCGCCATAGACAATGCTTTACCTCCGCCGAAGTTATAAAGCGAAGAGCCGAAGCTTGTGCCTGAATTTGTTGATTTATAAAAATTTGTGCCTGCTATATAAACAACCGTTGGGTTTGACGGGCAAACGATAAACGGTGTGTTGAAACAGTAGTTTGATTCGGAGCCTGAGCCCGGGACGGACATATAGCTGAAAGACACGCCGCCATTTGTAGAGCGGGCAAGAGCACCGTAAGTATATTCTGTATAACATATCAGTGGGTTCTGGGAATTTACCTGTGAATTGAATCCATCGCCGCCAAAGGTTTTATACCAGGCGGTTGTGCCCTGATAGAACGCGGCACGGTTATCCTGAAGTCCGCCAAGACAGAAGACAGAATCCGTGAAAGAATTACCGAGTGTAGCATAGAACTGAGAAGTAACGTAACCTCCGTTGCAGGAATAAAACGTTTCACCGAAATTATTCGAGCGGTAGAGACCGCCATCGGCTGCAATATAGATTTTATTGGGGTCTTTGGGATTATCGACGTAGTAGTGAACGTCAGCATGAACAAAGTTTGAAGGACCTTCGGGCTGACCCGGAGGAGTTGCGCCTGTATTCCATGCAGACCAGCTTGATTTATTTGTGAAGCTTGTGCCGCCGTTTGTAGATTTATGAACATCAAGACATCCGACGAGTATAACATTCGGGTCGTTTGCTTTTACAAAATGCCCCTGATTGTACCAGCCCTGATTGCTTGATGGTACTGACGTTGAGCCGAGAGTCCAGTTGGCGCCTGCGTTTGTGCTTTTATAGTAACCGACGTAAGTAGTAATATCGTTTGCGATGTTTGCATAGATGAAGTTAGGGTTGCCCCTGTACATCTGGAGCGTAGCTTTTCCAGACCAGAAAGAGGGCAAGCCGCCTGCGAGCTTTACCCAGTTGAGTCCGCCGTTAGTGGTTTTATAAATGCCGACGTTTGCGTTTGGAATATTATTGCTGAGGTTGCCGATAGAGGCATAGAGAATATTTGTATCGACAGGATTAATAAGCAAATCCATTGACATCTGATAATTAAGAACATTTATCCATGACGCACCTGCATCGTAGGATTTATAAACGCCTTCGCTTGTTGAGGAGTAAACTATGTTTGAGTTTTTAGGATTGATGGTTACGTTCCAGACACCGCGCTGGTTATTGTAAGACCAGTCGAGGGATTTAGTCCATGTTGCACCGCCGTTTGTAGTTTTAAGGATACCGATGCCGTACATGCCGCGTGTGAGGCGGGCATTCACGCCGTTGTTAACAGAATACTGGTAGCCGTAGTTTTCGCCCGTGCCGATATACATAACATTATGATTTGCGGAATCGATTGCAATTGAGCTGACTGCAAGAGATGGAAAGCCTGTATTTACGATGTCCCACGCATCGGCACCGAGTCCGCCGGTTGTAGATTTCCAGAGACCGCCCGATGCGGAACCAATATAGACAATGCTTGTATCGACGGGGTGAACGGCAAGCGACAGACTTCTGCCGCCGATGTTGTTTGGACCTATGGACGTCCACTGCTGAGCCGATGGACTATCGAAGACGTCTGCAAGATTATTTTGAGAATACTCAAATGCTTTATAGAATTTATCTGCGGGAATATCTTTATCGGGAAATGCACGAACTTCGCTGTAGAACTGCAATGACTGCATGGCTCCTGAGGGCTTGCCAAACCTATTCTTCCCTTTTTTAGGACCGGGATTCAGATAGTCGGAAGAGTCGAGAAATAAAAACGATGCAGAGATGAAGACTAAGATGACGGTAATTCCGTAGATATACTTTTTCATAATGGAGAAAAATATTTTTAATAATGATATAATTTACAAAATGGTTTTAAAGATAGAAATACATTTAATTACACAGCGCAGCATGATGGTTACAAACAAAGGAAAACTTTCACCACAGAGAGCACAGAGAAGAATCACAGAGCACACCTGCCTGCAGCAGGCAGGCAGAGATAATATGAAATTATAGAAAATTTTACCGCAGAGACGCGGAGGACGCAGAGCTCACAGAGAAGAGAGTATATTTATTGCTAAGAGCTTTTAATTACAGAGGACGTCCGCCAAAAGAGAAGGTGGATCTGCGACACGAAGAATAGAGATAATAATAACTGTTGTAATATTTTTCAGAATGACAAAATCGTTTTGGGTAATGACAATATTTATAGGAAGATAAATTTTTGATTAGATCCCCTGCTTAAAGGTGAACCTTCGGCAGGCAGGCCGCCAAGTGCGAGCGGGGATGACGAAAGTGTATTTGGGATGACAAAATTGATACGGATTATAACATAGTGTTTATAGGGGTTTACAGGTGAGGCGGAATTTTGAATATTTTAACATTTACGGGAAATCAATACAGATTAGGGAAAACAGGTGTCGGAAAAAAGTGTCATTGGTTTACTTCTTGCTTTTTTCATAATACAATACTATTTTTAACAGTTTAATAAATTAAAATACAAAACTATGAACAAAGAACAACTCATCGACAAATTAGCAACTGATGCTAAAATCACAAAAGTAGCTGCAAGAGCAGTACTTCAATCATTCATGGCTACCGTTAAGAAGGCAGTCAAAAAAGGCGACAGATTAGGTCTCGTTGGTTTTGGAACATTCTCATCTGGTAAAAGAAAAGCAAGAATCGGCAGAAACCCACAAACCGGAAAGCCGATAAAGATAGCAGCAAAGAAGACCATTAAATTCAAAGCCGGAAAAGAATTTAGCGATTTCGTTAACGGAAAATAAATTACAGACAATTTAAGATATAAAAGGCATTGCAGGGCAATGCCTTTTTTGTTTATAGGATAATTGGAATTTAAGTTTCTGTAATAATATCTATAGAATTATTAATAACTTTTAATAAAACAACTTCTTTTAGAATAGATAATTGAACCCCAAAAGAAAACCAAATTTCTTGTTTTTGAAATCGCCGTTTAAACCTAAAAATACTTTAGATAAATATGAATATGATATTCTTGTTCGAAGATTGAATTTGTCTGTGATGGTAAAATCATAACCGATATAAAACTCGTTATAGGTGTTTAAATCGGATGGAAGGTTGTTTGGTAACCCTATTCGTAAACCTATATGCGGCGCGTCATCAAAATGATGTGAATAATATCCACCTATCATAACTGATTCATTACCTATCTGAGAATCTTCTTTTCCGAAATAAATACCTAATTCAGAATTTTTAAGAATAAAATATCCTAAATCAAACTGTAAATAATCCATAGCAATATCCTGTCCAATTGTAACCCCTTGAAGCATTGAAAGCGATAGCGTCTTTCGTAATTTAATTTTTGTATTTATTCTTAAACTGGAATTGGTAATTTGGGAATACGCTGTTGTAACACCGATTAGCACCATCACAATTACCAATATGATTTTCTTTGTAATCATAAGTTTGGATGTATATTTCATGTTTTGATAAATATTATTTTTTGACAAATGAAGTTAAAAGTTATATTTGTACGAAAAATTTGCTCCTATAGAATAAACTCTTGCTTTATCGCTTGAAGATCCGAAAAACAATAACTTGTTATCCAAACCAAAAGAAAGAGTTTCGGATATACTATAATTAATACGAAGAGAAGCGTTGTAACCAATATAAGGAATGATAATAATATAACCTATTCCTGCAAAAGCAAATATTTTATTATGAAATAAGTTAATACCTAAACCCGGAGTAATCTGAGCACCGAAATAATTTTTAGTACGTGCATTAATACCATAAATACCCATGTTTAAATAGAAGATACTCGCAATAAATCCTAGATTTATATTCATATCAAATGCACCAAAACGAAGGTTTTCATTGTTTGCTAACTTTTCATTGTTTGGAAACATTATCCCGAAAGAGAGCGAAATATAGTCACCGTTCTTTTCTTTCAAAGATTTATTGCTTTTCATTATTTTATTAGAATCAGTATTTGAAAAAGAAATTGATTTCTTTAATGATACATTTTTATCAGTTGATATGCTTTTGAGGGATTGGGATTGCAATGAAGAGATAGTAATAAAAATTAGTGCTAATGATATTATGAGGCTTTTCATGATCAAGATGCAAAGTTGATTTAAAGTTTAAATAACAAATTTTAGAGATGCTGATATTAAAATGTAGTTAAAGAGTTTACTTGAACTATATTTGCGGTATTCCATTATGTGTGATTTATAATATAAATTGTATGTAGAGTTTACATCGAGGATTATATCCTCAGATATATTACCGAAAAGACCTACACCAAGATTTACACCTGGATTAACACTTAGTCTTGAATTATTAACAGGGTCTGTTGTTTCATATTTATCTTTTGTCAGGTAAATTCCTGTGCCAAAGTTAAAGTAAGCGGAAGTGTTTCTTTTATCAGTAAAGAACTTATAGCGGATGTCAGCACAGATTGAAGTAAGTCCGGGTTCATTTGTTGCTGTGTTAGATGGAAATAAAGTCGCAAACTCCGGGGAAGTAAATATATTAAATCCGATATAAATGTCATTATTAATCTTATTATGACCTGATATTTTTCCAAACAGCATTAATCCATATCTATCTTTCATATTTGAAATAGGTATTTCAAACCCAAGGCCGAAACCAACCATCATATTTTTGTTATTCTCTTTCGAAATGGATTTTAGATTCTTTGATTGAAAGTATGAGGGTTGAGAAATCGCGGAAGATACAGTGATTATTATTAGAAATAATGCAATAATTAATTTATTCATAATTTTTATAAAAAGATTTTAGTATTAAGTTAAATTTAATTATTCATTTATAACTTTGATGGGATTCTGTATCCGAAATTTACTGATGCTAAAAAAGGAGGAAATCTAAATTCCGGGAAAATAAAGAAATTATCAGTAATATTTATCTCTAATTTTGCTATCGCGAGAGGAAAAATTATTGCGGCTTCCTTACTATATGCAATAAAATCCAAACCGGCTCCCAACACAAAATTAAGTGTTTTGTTATTATACAAACTCCATTGTGGAATCAGAGAAAGAATATAAATAGTGTTTTTTGCGGGTATATAATCAAATTTTCCTTCTAAGTAAAACGATTGACTAAATTGATGTCTAATTCCGGCGTTTATTTCAAAACTAGGATTCAGTTTTGAATTATCTATGCATATACCAGTACCAAACGATAAACTGGAATAAAGTGTATCCTTAATTTTTAAAATATTTTCTGATGAAGAAATAGATTTCAAAGTTTGGGAATTAACAATATTAAATGATATTAGGATTAACACAAGTGACGCAATTAATTTTTTCAATTTCATTGTGTATTGATAAATTGCCTATTAGATTAAAATTAAATTTTTGGGAAAATGCATTTCTTATTCCAATCGCTTTGAGTTTGTTAAGGTTTCTTTTTCGTCCCCTTTCATTTTGTTTAAGGTCATATTAAAAACAACTTATCTTACATGTATAATAATACAACTTGGTACATTCTTTATAAAGATACAACGCACTTTTTAAGTAATTAAATACTGCCTCGGCTTAGCGGCATCCTACTTGCGGCTCATCCGCATAGCGGATAAATATCGGTAGATAATATGCAAAATGTATTCAATGCCGTAGGTATTGCATGTGAAAATCTAGATTCAACAATCAAACATGGAATACCTAACGGCATTCTTTTCTTCTTGTTGTTTATTGCTACCGACATGGAATGCCTACGGCATTAACCTACCGACATTGAATTCTTGATTGCCTCACCTGATAAAGGTTCAATCCGTTATTCATTTAACGATTTTAGTATAAGCTTTACATTTCACTTACCTTATAAGCACCAGGCTTTTCGTCATGGTAAGCTCACCGCTCTGTAACCTGTAAAAATAGACACCGCTTGAAAGTGCCGAGCCGTTAAAATCAACCTTGTATTTTCCTGCCTGTTTAACCTCATTCACAAGTGTTTGTATTTCTCGTCCCGTGATATCATAAATCTTTAAACTAACGAATCCTTCTTTCGGCAAATCAAAATTAATCTTTGTCATAGGATTAAACGGATTCGGATAATTTTGGTACAGCACATAACTATCAGGAATATTTTCGTTGATAGTCTGTATTCCCACGTTCTTACTGTATTTTATTGTAACGAGGTCTAATCCTGTAACATTTTCAAATGAAGAACCAGTAATATAGAGGTTTTGTGCATTATCTAATGCGATATATTTAGCATGATCATAATCGTTTGAAGGACCGTTGTATCTGTTGCTCCATCTAACATTTCCAATTGTATCATAAGATATTGTGAAATAATCCGTAGCACCGAAATTGCCATAACTTACACCTGTAACAAATACGTTGCACTGTCTGTCAATAGTTAGTTTTTCTGTCTCGTCCCAATTGTTTCCGGTACCGTTATATCTTCTAACCCATGTTGTATCACCGTTTGGTTTGTAACGAATGGTAATATAATCTCGGTTGGATACAATGTCGGGACCAATGGTTGAATAACCGGCAACGTAAATGTTGTTATATCTATCAATACCTATGTTATTTCCAATATCCGACGGGTTTAGACTGTTATTTTGATACTTCTTTTCCCAAAGCAATACTCCTGCTGAGTCGTATTTAATCGTGGTAAGTGATGTAGAATTAATGCCTGTATTAATAGAGTAGCCCGTTATGCAGATGTTTCCCATACTGTCAATAGCCATTTCAGTCGGTGAATCTGATTGTTCGTTATTGTCGTATCTTCTTGACCACAAAGAGTCACCCTCGGGTGAATACTTTATTGTCAAATAATCCCAACCGCTTGGAAAGGCTATACTTGAACCGGTGACATAGATATTTCCTGATTTATCGAGAACCATATCAGAGGGGAAATTATAAACATTAGCACCTCTGCATCGCCTAACCCATTTTTGTAAACCGAGCGAATCATACTTAATCAGTAATAAGTCATCTTCGTTCTGGTAATCATAAGAACTTTGGGCAAAAACATAAACATTTCTGTTGTTATCAACTTTAACTACTTTTCCAGAATTGTTAAGAGTATCTCCAATTCCATATATACCAACCCATTTAAAATTTCCCGAAGAGTCATATTTTATTGTAACACAATCAGGACCTTGATTAACCCATGCACTATTACCTGTAACATAAGCATTACCAACATCATCCACTTCTAAAGAAATCAGTTGATCGTTATTGTTGCTTGTTCCGTTGTAGGTTTTACTCCAAATTGTATGTCCAGCGGGAGAAATTTTCATTAAGAAATAATCAGTGTAAGTTCCGCTGTTTTGAACATAACCCGCTACATAGACATTGTTTTGCTTATCGAAAGCAATATTATTTCCATAGTCGGAGCTGTTTGAACCGGTTCCGGTAACTTTTTTTATCCATTCCTGCTGATACTGTGCGGAAAGATTATTGAAGATTAATATATGGGTAAGCATTACACTTACCCATATATAATAACTAATTCTGTTATTTCTTTTATTGTTTGTACTCATATTCAAAAATTAAGAATTACATTTACTTAATCAACAGCATTCGCTTAGTATCCGTAAAATCATTTGATTCCAATCTATAAATATATACTCCAGAAGATAAATGCGAGCCGTTAAACTCAACTGTATATTCGCCTGATGATTTATATTCATTTACCAGTACATTCATCAATCGTCCCAAAACATCATAAACCGCTAACCTGGTAATGCCAGACTTAGCAAGAGAATAACTGATTTT
>Ga0172380_10000965_pt1 | contig 51557 bp, 47 predicted proteins | sample Leawe162metaG_FD_119747 | JGI IMG/M metagenome (GOLD analysis project Ga0172380, IMG submission 119747) | Leachate microbial communities from a municipal landfill in Southern Ontario, Canada - Leachate well 162 metaG | ecosystem: Engineered > Solid waste > Landfill > Unclassified | place... | reverse complement strand
CGAGACCCTGGCCCAGATCCTGGCGCGCCGGCGCAGTCAGGATCGATCCCGTTTCGAAGTGGAGCGTGACCGCATGGCCACGGACCTGGAAGAGCAGGTCTTCCAGATCCAGCGGCTCTTGGCTGAGGCGCCCACCCAGGAGCAGTTCACCACGGTCGTCAAGACCCTGGAAGAGCTGCAGGCGAGTGCGTGATGGCCACGCTGGTCCAGAGCGGCCTGCCGGTCGGCGCGGTCTTCGTCCTCCAGGACAATCTGTTCCTGGTGGACCGGGGCGGCCGGCAGCATGGCCTGCTCGTTCGCACGGGCACCATCCCGGAGACGGGCGTGCTCAGCCTGGGCGGCCTGCGCGACTCCAACTACGCCCTCCTGTTCCGACCTCTGCACCTGGTGAACCAGTCCCGGCTCTCCATCGACGTGGGGGATCGGTCCACGTTCCGACGGCGCCTGGAGCACGTGGTACCTCCGCCCGTCATCCTGCTCTCGGCGGTGGCGGATGGCCTGGACGTGGAGCTCGCCTGGACGCACCCGGCGGACGGCTTTGCGGGGCATCGGGTGGTGGCCCAAGCCCAAGCTGCAGGCAGCCCGGTTTGGCGGGACGTTGCCGAGACCCGGGACCTCCAAGCGCGCCGGCTGGTGGTGACTGGTCTTCTGGGAGGGACCAGTTACGCCTTCCGCGTGCGGCAGGAGACTGTGGAGGGGCGCTACCGGGGCTACAGCCGCAGCCTCGTGGCTACCACGGGCGAGGATGAGAGAGACAACGCGGCCAACCTGCAATGGGGCGGTTCGTTCGAAGAACGTGTCTGGTAGGAGGACGAGATGGAACTGATCACGCGGTCAAGCGACTGTTCGGTGTTTGGTGGCTACTCGATGAAGATCCAGGCCCAGGGCGGCCCGGTGGCGACGGACCTGAGCAAGGTCAACTACATCGACCTGCGCGGGCTGACGAAGGCCTGCGTTTCGGCCTACATGCGCATGCATCTGCGGAATGCCGGCACCTTCTACGCCCGGGTCACGCCCTACCTCGCCGACCTGACGCCCCTGGCGAGCCTCGACTGGACCGTGCTGACCCAGTCGGGCGAGACCCAATTCACGCGCTACTGGCGCTCCTTCGACATGACCAAGCTGGGGGACGCGGGCGAGCTGCCGCTCGGCACGGCCTTCCTCAAGCTCTCCTTCGGTTGGGACGGCGCCTTGGCGTCGGGCACGGCCTATGTGGACGCGGTCAAGGCCGAGCAGGGTTCCTTTCCTACCCACTGGACGCCCTACGGCCTGAAAGAGCAGGACTCGCTGGATCTGGTGTCGGACGGCGTGGTCTACAGGCGCGTCAAGGATGTAAATCCCGGTGGCCAGGTAACGCCCGGCTCCATCCAGGACGGAGCGGTGGAGAATCCCAAGCTGGCCGATGGGGCGGTGGGCACGACCAAGATCGCCGACGGCTCGGTGAACCTAGTCACCAAGGTGGTGGGCGAGCTGCCCAACACCAACCTGGCGCGCATCGACCTGCCATCGAAAATCGCCGACGGCATCCTGCCCGAAACCAAGCTGGACTCCGCCTCACAGGGCAAGCTCGCCGCCCTGCGCACGGACGGCCGGGTGAAGGGCAATCTGGTGCAGGAGGATGCCGGCGCGCCGGGCGGCGTGCGGGTCCTGATCGACACGGCCTCGGGCAAGGTGACCTCGGACCTGAAGGCCTCCGACGGCACGGTCGTGGACACGGCCATCCGCAACGCCGCGGCCCTGCACGCACGGGCCATCGCCGAGCCCCATGAGGACGACGGCATCCCGGTAGCGTCCATCCACAGCGCGGGCGGCGGGGTCTACACCTACCGCCTGGGCTACCAGGCGGCCGGCGCGGCCATCAACATCGGCGAGGTCGGTGATTCCCTGGCCGGGCTCTTTGACCTCTTGAACGCGGCCGGCGGCGACCTGCTCGACGCCGGTGGCAATCCGGTCACCGTGACGGGCATCTGCCTGAACCAGAACGGCACGACGTCAGTCACGCCGGGCGATGCGCAGACCGGCTCCGGCTTGGGCGCGGGCTGGTGGATGAACGACGGCGGAGCGGTGCCGCTCTCGACGGTCTTCGTCAAGCTCTCGGCCCAGCCTGCCGCGGGCGTCACCCAGTTCAAGGTCCTCTACAGCCGGCGCAACACGGTGGGGGCCCTGGGCCGTAATGCCCTGGTGAAGAAGGCGGTCATCTCCGGCGAGGCGGATCCCAACATCACCAACACCATTTGGGAGATGAAGGGCACGGACGAGTGGAACTCGCCCGTCAACCCACCACGGCGCTTGATGGACTTGACCGACTCGAGCGGCAACATCGCGCCCAGCAAGGTGGCCCAGTCATCCATCGCCGACGGCGCGGTGACCTACCCCAAGATCGCCGACGGGGCGGTGACGCAGACCAAACTGGCCAACTCGGCCGTGGGGCCCCAGCAGCTTGGAAACGGGGCCGTCACGGACACCAAACTGGGCACCGGCGCCGTCACCGAGACCAAGCTCGCCGACAGCGCTGTGACGACGAACAAACTGGGCGCGGCGGCCATCACCACGGCCAAGGTGGCCGATGCTGCGGTCTCCACGGCCAAGATTGCCACGGGTGCCGTGGACAACACGCGCCTGGCGGCGGACACGGCCTCACTGGGCAAGCTGACCTCCAACGCCCTGCAGCGTCAAGCGGACGGCTCCATCGCCCTGGGCAGCGGCACGCCCCTGGTGCATCTGGCGGATGGCTCCACGGTGGTGACGGCTCAGGGCCTCATTGGTGCGGCCAAGGTGGCCGAGGGCGCCCTGCAGGATGCGGCGGTGACGGGCGGCAAGCTGGCCACGGGAGCGGTGACGGGCACGAAGCTCTCGGACGGCTCTGTCTCCGCAGCCAAGATCGTCGATGGGTCGGTGGGCTCCAGCAAGATCGCCACGGGTGCGGTGACTAGCGGCAAGATCGCGGCAGGTGTAGTGGGGTCGACGGAGCTGGGCGCCAGCGCCGTGACGAGCGCCAAACTGGCCGACGGGGCGGTCACGGGAGCCAAGCTGGGCGCGGCGGCCGTGGGCTCCAGCAACCTGGCCGACGCCTCCGTCGGCACCACCAAGCTCGCCGATGCGGCCATCACCCAGGCCAAGATCGGCAGTGCGGCCGTGGGGCAAACTCAGCTCATCGATGGGGCGGTGGGAACCGCCAAGCTCGCTCCTGGAGCCGTGGCCACGGACCGTCTGGCGGATGGCGCGGTCTCAGGCACCAAGCTCGCCTCTGGCGCCGTGGGGGCTGGCCATGTAGCAGCCGGGGCCATCGGAACGAACCAGCTGGCAACGGACTCCGTGACGGTGGCCAAGCTCGCCACCGGAGCCGTCACGCGCGACAAGGTGGATGCCGGCGTCTTTTCAGAGCTCTCCACCGTCAACCTGGTGATCAACGGCTCCTTCGAGACCGGAGCCTGGGTGTAATGGCCACGGGAAGCGCCACCCAGTCCACCAACCGCGTCTTCCTGGGCGGCTACACCATGCGCATCGAGGCGCTGGGTGCCGACTTCTGGTGCGGATGGTCCAACGCCATCGACGTGCAGCACTTCGCCACGTCTCTCATGCTCTCCTGCTGGGTGTCGGGCGAGGCCTTCACGGGTGCTGCGAGCCTGAAGGCGGAGGTCCACTGCTTCAGCGTGCTGGGCACCGACCTGGGCTCGGAGGTTGTATGGGCCGACCATGCCGGCTTGGCCACAGACTTCACACAGTACATGGCCCAGCTGAAGAAGAGCACGCTGCCCGCCGGCACGCGCTTTGTGCGGCTACGCTTCGGCATCACCGACGGGGCCGGCACGGCCATCGGCGTGGCCTATGTGGACGCCGTGCAGGCGGCACCGGGCGAGTGGTTGCCGGCCTGGACGCCCAGTCTCCTGGTGGAAGGGACCACGCTGGACGCCATCGCCGACGGCGCCACTTACGCCCGCATCAAGGCGGGGAATCTGGCGGGTGGCGACCTCAACCTGGCATCGCCCTCCATCAAGAATCGGGGATCGCTGGCCCTGCTGGACACGGTGGGATCCAAGCAGATCGACAAGAACGGCGTGGAGGCGGCCAACATCGCCGATGGGGCCGTTTCGTCCACCAAGATCGCCACCGGCGCGGTGGGCAGCGCCCAACTGGCTTCCGGCGCGGTGGGCGCCACGCAGCTGGCTAGCAGCGTCAGCAGCCTGACCAGGGTCTCGGGCGGCATCCTCACCGCCTCGGGCTCAACGGCCACGCTTCCCACGGGCAAGATCCTCAATGCCACGGCCGGCAAGGTCCGGCTGCGTTCCTTCACGTCCATGCCAACCCAGCTCCAGGTGGACGACGGCGAGTGGTTCGCCGTGACGGGCGGGGCGACCAAGGGTATCTACGTGCGCAATGGCGCGGTCGCCATGAATGGGGCGGGGACAGAGGTGACGCTTACGTGAGGGGCTTGCTGGAAGGAGTCGGACATGCTGGGTGAAAGCGGACTGGCGACCTGGGGCGGCTGGCTTTTCGGGGCGGTCACGCTGCTGGTGACCATTGTGCTGGCCTACATCATCAAGCCCATCAGCGACCGCGGCATGCGCAACGAGCGCGAGCTGACGGCCCTTCGCGAGGATCATGCCCACCGGCTGTCTGAACTGCGGCGCGAACAAGAAGGCCGCCTGGAGATGATGCGTGACGACCAACAACAGCGCCTCGACGACCTGCGCATGAAGCAGGTGGAGACGGAAACGACGCTACGCATCTACGTGGAGACCCAGGCCAAGATCCAACAGAGCCTGGGGCGTATCGAGGGCTCCCTGGCCCAGGTGGCGGGCACGCAGGCTGGCCAGGCCGCCTCCCTGTCACGCTTGGAGACTGAAGTGGGAGAGATCCGGCGCCTGCACCTGAAGGGTGCGGCATGAAGACGTGGCCCTATTGGTTGGCTGCTGTCTTGACCCTTCTAGGCTGGCAGGAGTGGCGTGTCCACCAGGCCCAGGCAAACGCCGGCGCTGCGCTGAATGCCGCTGCCCAAGCCGAGGTGCCTGTCCAAGTGGACGATTCAACCACCGTCACGCGCGGGCTGGAGGGCATCCTGCTGGAGCGGGATGCCAGCATCCGGCGCCTGACGCGCGAGCTAAAGGCGGCCACGCGTACCCAACTCACTCTGGAGATGATGCTGGATCTGCGGGACGTGGAACTGGCCCAGGCCCACGTCCAGCTGGGAGAGATGCGCAGCGCGCCGGCGGACTCCGGCCTCACCCGCTACGAGGTGCCATTCGTCCTGGATCAGGGCGACAGCCTGCAGGGCGTGCATATGGCCGGGCTGGTGGCCCTGGACCAGCCCGGCCCGGGCTGGCTGCCCAGCCTGGCCGTCCGGCTGGATGCGCTGCAGGTCCGCAGCCGCGTGGACATCGACCTGGTGGAGGGCGAGGAAGGCTGGAGGGCCATCACGCGCACTGGCAGCCCGGCGGTGTCGGCAGGCGTCACCCTGGCCGTTCAGCCGCGGGAGCTGATGTGGAAGGACCGCTTCCACTTGCTGGCCGGTTTGGGCGTTCAGGATGGTCACCCGCGAGTGCTGGCCGGCGCCCGACTGGATCCCTGGGGTGCATCCGTCTCCGCAGGAGCCGGGGCCGTGGGTGTCTACGTCTTCAAGGCTTTCTAAGGGGGACGAATGGAGCAGCCGGAGCACATCAAGACCCTGTTCGTCCTGGCTGGGCAGCCCTTCCGATTCAACGGCAAGGCAGTACTGGACCGGCATTCCTGGACGCACTTCCTGGGAAGCGCAGGCCTGAGCGTGGTGCTGTGGCTGATGATGAGGTGGACCGGGACCGCGCGTCCGGATCTCTGGGGACCTGGCTTGGCTCTGCTTTTGGGCGTCCTTTGGGAGGTGGCGGATGGCATCAAACCCCTCTGGTTCGAAGAGCCCTACAGGGACTGGCGGGACCATCTGCTGCGGGCGGACGGCTGTTCCTGGTCGGATGTGGCGGTGGATCTGTGGGGCGTGCTGCTGGGCTCGATGGTGTTGCAGATCGGCTTTGGCTTGTAGGAGGGACCCATGTTCGAGCAATTGGTGCGCGCGGCCGCGGTGAACCTGAGCTACACGGCTCTGATGATCTTTCTGGCCGTGGGCTTGTGGAAGGCTACCGACCGCTGGCTCTTCCCGGGCATCGACTTCATCCCGGAGATCCGAAAGGGCAACGTGGCCGCGGCCATCTTGGCGGGCGTGCTGCTGCTCTTCTGCGCCCACCTGGTGTCGGCGGGCCTGAACTGATGGGAGCTGGGCACACGGGCCGAGTGTGGTCCTCGCACTGGATCTTGGTCACTCTGGTCGTGGGGCTCCTCCTGGTCGGCCAAGCCTTGCCCTGGACCACCCGGTTCGATCCCCACTTCCAGAAGTACTCCAAGCGCTACTTCGGGGCGGATTTCGACTGGCGTTGGTGGAAGGCCCAGGCCATCGCCGAGAGCGGGCTGGATTCGACGGCGAGGAGCTGGTGTGGAGCCCAAGGCCTGATGCAGATCATGCCAGGCACTTGGGAGGGCATCGCCTCCAAGTTGGAAGTGGACTCGCCCTGGCTGGTGAAGGACAACATCCAGGCCGGGATCTACTACGACGCCCGCATGTGGGCCATTTGGAAGGCGCCCAGGCCGCTGGAAGAGCGTTTGGCCTTAACCCTGGCCAGCTACAACGCCGGCGCGGGCAACATCCTGCAGGCCCAGCTCATGGTCGTGCCGGGCGCGAGTTCCAATTTCTGGGCGCCAGTGGCTGCAGAGCTTCATCGGGTCACGGGCAGGCACGCGGAGGAGACGCGGGACTACGTCGTCCGGATCTGTCGCTACGTCAAAGTCCTGCAAAGCGCAGAATAGCCTGCGTTCATCCTCCAGCAAGCTGATTGGTCACGGTGATGTCTTCGGCTTCTAGGAGCATTGTCTCCGTGCAGGCATTAGGCTTTCCATTCCAGAATTGACCATCGATGTAGACCCACTTGCTTGAGGCGCTGAGGCGCGCGAGTTCTTCCACGGCCTCCCAGACGGGCAGGGTCACCTCGATGTGCCCTTCGCACGAGACCATTTTGAACGTTACCAGCATGACGTACTCTCCTTCTTGGCATTGGCCCTGGGCATGTATGCGGACGTGCCAGGGATTCGTTTGCAGGATCAAGGTGGATTGGTGGAAAGACGTGGGGATCCATGGGCCTGTCTCCTTTGGAAAGAGACGGGTGCTGAGCCAGGGAGACGGAGAGGAGACCAGAAACGAAAAAGGGTCCCGCCGGTGGCGGAAACCTTTGACTATCAGTGCATCCCAGAGGAGTCGAGTTCCTACCTACTGATCCGTATACGGTCGTGTAATCCCACGCGGCCCCGATGGGACTATCAGTTGTTATACGCGACTGGTGCTCCTCACTTCGCTCGGGCACTTCGTGACGAACAAAAGGGCCGGCTGCCAAACAATGGGGCCGGTATCCATGCGCCAGCACATTGGCAAATGCCCGCGGCTCTTCAGAACCCCACCGTTCTGTCCCGATTGTAGACAAGTCGTCAATCTGTATGGTTGTCTGATTTCCGGGTCTCTTGAAGTATTCCTTTGGCGTATTCAGGGAATAGTCAGTTTTGGTGTTCACCCGTTCAGCTTTGAATTTTTTGGTGAGACAATACGGCAGACGTACAGAGCCGGGCCTAACGTCACAGAACCCTCAGGAGCAACGATCTACCCGCGGCAATGGTCTGGTATAGGCCAGGTAAACAGTCTAAAGTTCCATAATTTGAAAGTTTTAATTTTATGTTTGTTAACCGAATTCCACATAACCCATTGACATTGCCGCTAAAATTTCGTATATTGATAGATATGATACCGGAATAACCGGTAGTTGAAAAAAATAGTTTTTTAAAGAGGGTAAGATGAAAGATTTTAAGAACTGGCGAATTCTGGCACACGTGGGCCTGATCATCCTGGCCTGTGACTGGACCTTCTGTGGCGTTACTGTCCCTGCGTTACACTTTTCCCTTATGCGGTTTGCTGGCTAACCTTTTGGCGCCTAGGCTGTCGTCCAATCCGCGACAGCCCAAGCCACCCTCGTCAGAAAAAGCGAATTACTTCTCGTGACAAGCGAATTCGGGAGTAGATACCAGAGGGGCCCAGAGTGGGCAGCCTTATACATAATTCAAGGAGGATTGAATGAGAAATGATCTTCGCATCGCTCGGCTTACCACATTCATCGTGGTGGGGTTTATCGTAGCCCCGATGTTACCCAACATCGCGGTTCTCCACATGCTCTTGTGAGCATACAAGGCATGAGAAGGGTGAAAGCTGGCCAAGGCCATCTTTGAGCCGCTCTCGGTTCGCCCCAAAAAATAGCCACGGTCCCCTGCGCTTGGGTCTCCACAGGCGCAGGGGGCAGCGTTTGACGTGCCCAACGTGCCAAGGAGCGCCGAATGTGCTGCAGTTCTGTTGTTCAACGGTCACAGGCCTGATCCTGCTGGATCACTTCAATGACGTCATAGGTCTGTGACCTCCTCCGGGAGGCCATTCGCGATATCCAGGCCTGCGCACCCCTTCAACATCTCTTCCGTCGCACGCTCCAGGCTTTCCATGACCGGACCCATGGCCATCCGCGCGTAGACTTCCGTCGTGACCTTGGACTCATGTCCCAAGGTTTTCTGGATCACCTCAAGGGGCGTGCCGGTATCGATCTGGAAGGAGGCAAGGCTGCGACGCAGGTCATGCATGCGAAAGCCGGGCATGCCGGCACGCTCAAGGATCCAGATCCAAGCCTTGTTGGGTGATCCCATGTGGCCATCGTGATTGCCAGGAAACACAAAGGGGCTGGGGCTCAAGGACCGACGGGCTGTCAGAATACGCATGGCGTGGCTGGACAAGGCCACGGGCAACTCGTGTCCGCTCTTCGATTTTGCAGCCGGAACTGTCCACAGGCTCATTTCAAACGAAATGTCCTCCCAGCGCATGGCAATCAGATTCCCTTTGCGCGCGCCCGTGAACAAGGCCAGGTAGAGCATGTCGCGCACGGTCCGATTCGGGTATTCGCCGACAGCCTTCATGAAGGAAGGAAGCTCAGCCTTGCTCAGGCGGCGCGTCCTGCCCTCTTCACGGTAGAAGGTGATGGAGCGGGCAGGATTGGGCAGGTCCAGTTCGTGCTCCCGGATGGCCCGGTTGATGGCGGCGCGCAGGAGCGCGATCACCCGATTAGCCGTTGGGCGTCCAAAGTTCTGACCAATGTGCTGGTGGAAGGCGGTCACATCGCGCCTTCGGATGGAGGCAAGGGGCTTGTTGCCCATCCAGGGCTTGACGTAACGCTCCCATTGCCGGATGTACTCCTTCAACGTCCTGGCGTTCAGATGCTCCTGCGCGAAAGCCAGATACTCCCCCATCACCTGCTCCATGGGCAGTGGACGCCGCCGCACGACTTGGCGCGTGTCGCCGGAGGCAAACTGGGAGATGATCTCCGCTGCCTTGGCCCGGGCCTGCGGGATTGTGATCTCCGCAAGGGATCCCAGGCGGACCTGAACCTTCTTCCCTTCCACCTTCTTCTCGACATAGAAGGACTTGGCGCCCGATGCGGTGACCAGCAGGGCCAGGGCGGGCACTTGGTCGTCGTGAACGTACTCCCGGGCCTTGTCCGTGGTGAGGGCATTCAAAGCTGCGACGGAAAATCTGAATCGCCTCATGTCGGCATCTCCCCGCCTAACTGACTAGCCTTGTATCACGCGTCTGGTCCCACCCCGGTCCCACCTTTTTCCCCGGATGAGCTGACCGGGCGGACAATCGCGCGAGAGAAAGTCGAAAAAATGCCTTTGAGTATCAAACGTTTCGGACGGAAGAATCGCGAATCAGCGCGGGCTGACAATCTTCAGGGTCGGACTCTTAATCAGTTGGTTCGGGGTTCAAGTCCCTGTTGGAGCATTTGATCATCAAAGGGTTCCGCCAGCGCGGGACCCTTCTTTTTTGCCCCGTTGCACACCGGTTGCACCAACTTCCCCATTCTCATGTTGTATCACGGCTGATCCCGGACCTGGAATCCGGCTACCAACCAATGGGTCACGGAAGGCTTTTGAGGGCAAGGGCTTCCAAATGGAAGTCGAGAATCCGGCCCCCGAGCCGCCTCTTCTCCCGCCTGCGAGGACGCCAGCGCCGCCTGCGGGCGGCCAGGCCGGGACCAGCACCTGGCTGTCCTATGAAAGGCGCCTGGATCGCGAAAGAAAGAGTTGATGATCAAGCAGAAGCGTCCGCAACGAGTCCGGCGAAGCAGCGGCGAGTCCATGGAAAGGGCGTGGCGGGGCGGCGGCAGAAATCCATCAGTTGGTTGGGCCATTTTCGGGCCTGACTGGTGTCCAAACCGGCTTCCGTTGGCAGCATCCAGAGGATTCTCCACTTTCCATTCGAAAAACCGAGGCCGGCATGTTCGATGTCACCAAAGACGATGTGTCCGCGTTGGACGATGTGACCCTGCGGGATCTGGTGGGCAGGCTCTGCGAGGCGGAGCTCCACCAGGCGGGTCTTCCCGTTTCTAGTGTGACCTATGGCGGAGACCAGAACGCCGCCGACGGCGGCTTGGACGTGTGTGTTGAGCTTGCATCTGGGAGTCCCGGGATGGGGTTCATTCCGCGCGCCTTCACGGGCTACCAGGTGAAAGCGCAGAACATGTTCAAGAGCGACATCCTGGACGAAATGGCGCCCAATGGAGCTCCCCGGCAAATCCTCCGCGATCTATCGGACAAGCGCGGTGCCTACCTCATGGTCAGCTCACGCAGTTCATTGGCGTTTCGTGCTCTCCGCGAGCGCCGGCAAGCCATGCGTGAGGCCATCGCCAGTTTGCTCAACCACGACCAGCTCTTGGTGGAGTTCTACGACCAACAGCGCTTGGCCACCCTGATCCGGCAGTTCCCCGGGCTGGTGGCCTGGGTTCGCTCGAAGGTTGGGCGCCCGCTGACGGGTTGGCAGCCCTACGACTCGTGGAGCCAACCGGGCCGAGACGCTGAAGCACGATTCCTGCTGGACGAGGCGCCCCGCTTCAACCTTCAACGAGTTGAGGATCGAAAGGGGACGCTGACGACCCTGGAGGGGATCCACCGGGTCCGTAGTGCCCTGGTCCAGCCTGGCCACGCCGTCCGTCTGGTGGGGTTGTCCGGCGTGGGCAAGACCCGCTTCGCCGAAGCCCTGTTCGACAAGCGAGTCGGCGAGGATGCGCTCCCCGCTTCGCTGGTGGCTTACACCAATCTGGAGGAACAACCCGACCCGACCCCGGAGACGCTGGCGCGGACCCTGATCGCGGAGCGGCGACGCGCCATCCTACTTTTGGACAACTGCGGCCCTGATCGACACAATCGGTTGGTCCAGATCTGCAAGCAGCCGGACAGTTGCGTCAGCGTGCTCACCATCGAATACGACGTGCGAGGCGACGAGCCCGAAGGGACGGATGTCCTGATCATGCGCGGGCTGCCCAGCCCCATGATCGAGATCTTGATCCGCCAGCGCCACCCCGAAATTTCCGAGGTCAACGCCCGCACCATCGCCGACCAGTCGGATGGAAACTCCCGCATTGCCCTAGCCTTGGCAGAGGCCTGCAAGGGTGAGAGGTCCTTGTCGGTTCTGGCTCAACGTGACCTGTTCAACCGGTTGTTCTGGCAAGGAGCTGCTCAACAACCCGACCTCCACAATGCCGCCAAGGCGTGCGCGTTGGTGTACTCCTTCGATGGGGTGACCCTTGAAGGCGAGGAGTCCGAGCTGCCCCAATTGGCAGCATTGGCCGGGCAATCCACAGATGAGTTGTTCGGACATGTGGCGGCTCTTGAACGGAAACACCTGGTGCAGCAACGCGGCGGATGGCGGGCCGTGTTGCCCCATGCCTTGGCCAACCAGTTGGCCGAGGAGGTGCTTGAGGAGAAACCGACGGCGCGGATCCTGCAGCGCCTGGAGTCCCAGTCCAGCGGTCGCCTGTTCAAGTCGTTCACTCACCGGCTCTCCTTTCTGGTCTCCAGCCGGAAGGCCAAGGAGATCACAGCGGGATGGCTGGAACCCGAGGGCCGGTTTGGCGACGTGTGCGCCTTGAACCACGAGCAGTGGGACATGCTGCGCAACATCGCGCCTGTCGCTCCGGAGAGGGCCCTGGAGGCGCTGGAGCGGGCGGGCGGCGAGGCGCTGTCCATGGAACGGCATGTGGCCAGCGGCAGCCAGGACCTGTTGTGCAAGTTGGCCTATGATCCGGAGGCCTTTGAGCGTGCGTGTCGACTGCTCATCGCGATGGCGGCCCAAGAACCTGACGAAGGAGTCCAGCAAAAAGCCCGTACTGCGCTGGAGTCACTGTTCCCGATCATCCTCTCCGGCACGCACGCGTCCGTGGAGCAGCGTCTGTCCATCGTGGAGAGCTTGCTCGGTTCGGCGTTCGAGCCGCTGCGTCGACTCGGGCTTGAAACCCTGCGAAAGGTCCTAAAGGCCAACCACTTCTCGTCCCACCATTCCCACTCCTTCGGTGGACAGCCGCGCGACTTCGGCTACTGGCCAGAGACGAATGGCGAGATCGACCACTGGTACGGCACGACGCTGGCTCTGATCGAGCGATTTGCTTGGACCATGCCGGAACTACGCCCGGAGTTGATGTCGGTGCTCGCCAGCCGCTTTCGTGATCTCTGGACGCAGACACGCATTCAGGACCCTCTTTGCGCCTTGATGCTCGCTTTGGCGGGCGACCGGTTCTGGCGTACGGGCTGGGCAGCTTGCCGGGAGACCTTGCACCACCACGGCGGATCTATGGAGCCCGGTCGACTGGCCAGACTGCAGGAGCTGGAACGATCCCTTCGCCCTTCTCGCTTGGCGGACCAGGTTCGCGCCATGGCCTTGGGAGAGTGGGAGGCGGGTCTGGATCTAGAAGGCTATGAAGACATCGAGATGGACGTGGACGCGCGATCAGCACACCGTGAGCGACAAGAGGAGATCGTTCGTCGGCTGAGCGCCACGGTGGCCGTCGATCCGGATTCCCTGGCGGAACTACTGCCGGAAATAATGCGGGGAGGCATGCGGATCTGGGTCTTGGGGCAGGGAATTGCCACTGGGGCGGAGGATCCCCACCTCATGTGGGCCCTGTTGGCCGATGGATTCTGTGCCGCACCCATGGAGGGGCGGGACGCCCGGATCCTTTGTGGGTTCCTGGACCAATTGGCCCGGCACGACCGCGCCGTGGCGCATAGACTTCTGGAAGATGCCCTGTCGCGCCCCCTTCTGGCCCATAGTCTTGCTCTACTCCACGCGGCGATCGGCCTGGATACAATCGGGGTGGATCGCCTCATCAGCGCTCTCGAATCGGATCTCGTTGACGTCAAGAGTTACCGGGATCTCGCGGGCGGTCGTGCCACAGAGACGGTCGCGGAGGAGGACCTCAGCCGCCTTCTGCTCCACATCGCCGAGCATCCAGAGGGTGTGGAGGTGGGGCTTGATGTGCTGTCCATGCGGTCTCACGTGGATCGTTCGGCGGGCCGCGCCTTTGGCCCCGCGCTGCGTTCTTGTGGTCTTGAACTGCTTGACCGCAGCGACCTGTTGGATGGGCCAAGTGGTATTTTTAACGATACCAGCGGACTGGCGGCGATGTGCCTGGAAGGCGTAGATGGGGCACCCGGAGCCGTTCGCTTGGCCCTGCATGTGCGCCGAGATGGGCATCGTCATTTTCTCCACTCAAGTGACGTGGACAACCTGATGCGAACCTTGCTTCGCATGCATCCGCTTGCCGTCCTGGATGCGCTCTTCACGGGATCGGATGAGGAACTTCATGTGGCTGCCCGATTGTTAAGTCCAAGTCATGACCACCATCCGAATCCTTTGAGCGCTGTGTCCTGTGAGGACCTGCTGGCGTGGTGCGCAGAAGATCCAGCCCGGCGGTTCCCCATCGCCGGATCACTGGTGCCCTTCGCCCATCGCGCGGAACCCTCAGGGCCGCGAACGTGGACGGATACCGCGCTGGCCTTGATTCGCCAGGCCCCGAACCCGGAAGCCGTCCTGCTTGAGTTCGTCCAACGTTTTGGAAGTGGGAATCCAAGCAGATCCGTTGCCGTGGATTTCGAGTCCTATTGCGAGCTACTGGATCTACTACCGGACTTGTTGCCGGTCTCTTTGGCCCCGGCCATTGAGAAGGGAAAGGCCACTTGCCAGCGACACATCGACAGCCTGCGGCGCATGGAGGCCGAGATGGATCAAGATCGGTCGGAAGAGCGCTTCGAGTAGGGATGGGCCAAGCAGATCCTGCACAACAACCTCGACTCAGGCGTGGTGACGCAAGTAGTGCACGCCTTTTCGGAGATGCGAATAGTGGGATTGGGCCTTGCCGGACGACCTGCTTCGCCGCAGTTACGCCAGCCTGCATCGGGACTTGGTGGACGCGAAGGCTTGGCTGGCGGCCCACTGCGCGTGACAGGCAAGGGGAGAAAACCCAAGACATCAGCAAGAGAGAGGCCTGCCATTGCGCGTCATCCACACCTCCGACTGGCACCTCGGCCAAACCCTCCGCGGCTTCGACCGGACCCGTGAGCACCAGGTCTTCCTGGATTGGCTGCTGCTGACCCTAGTAGAGAGTGCCGCAGATGCCCTGCTCATTGCTGGGGACATCTTCGACCAGGCCAATCCCTCCGCCGAGGCCCAGGCCCAGTTCTACCACTTCCTGGCGGACGCGCGGCGCCGCCTGCCCCGCCTGGATGTGGTGGCCATCGCCGGCAACCATGACTCCCCCGGCCGGCTGGAAGCGCCCAGGCGGTTGCTTAAGGACTTCGGCATCCATGTGGCCGGCCACTGCAACCTGCAGAACGACTTGTCCGGCACGCCCGGCGATGCGGTGCTGGACCGCCTGCTGGCGCCGCTGCGCGACGCGGGGGGCGAGATCGCGGCCTGGGTGCTGACCGTGCCCTTCCTGCGCCCGGGCGACCTGCGGGACGGCTCGGGCCTAGGCTACCAGGACGCCCTGCGGGCGGTCTACCGCCGCCTGGCCGACGCTGCGCTGGAACGCTGCCGGAACGGCGAGGCGCTGCTGGCCATGGGGCACCTGCATGTCCAGGGCGGCATCGTCTCCGAGCTGTCGGAGCGCCGGTTGATCATCGGCGGAGAGGAGGCCGTGGACGCCGGCGTGTTCCCCGCCGAGGCGGCCTATGTGGCCCTGGGCCACCTGCACCGGCCCCAAGCCGTGGCCGGCCGGCCGGACATCCGCTACGCGGGCTCGCCCCTGCCCTTGTCCTTTCCCGAAGAGGAGCACTCCCACCACGTGCTGCAAGTTGACTTGGACGGGGGCACGGCGGTGACCACTCCCCTGCCCACACCCAGGGCCGTGGAGCTGCTGCGCCTGCCGGCGGAGCCCCTTCCATTGGAACAGGTGCTGCAAGAGCTGGCGGCCTATCCGTTCACGCCCTCGGCGCGGGGCATCTGGCCGCTGCTTGAGGTTCGGATCCGCGAGGCCATCCTGCCCGTCCAGTTCCGGCAGCGGCTCGAGGAGGTCCTGGACGGCAAATCCGTGCATCTGGCGAGGATCGATCGATCCAAGCCGGCCCTGCCCGCACCCGTCACTGGCGGGGCGCCATCCGCGCCGGAGGGCCCGGATGTCCGGCGCCTGGATCCAGCGCAGGTCTTCGCCCGCCGCTTGGACGATGAAGGCGAACTCCCGGACCGCGCCGAGTTGGAAGGGGCATTCGCCGAGCTGCTGGACCAAGCCCTCCAGACGCAAGGAGGCCGCGCATGAGGATCCTGGCCATCCGCGGCAGCAACCTGGCCTCCTTGGCCGGCCCCTTCGAGGTCGACTTCACCACTGAACCTCTGCGGGACAGCGGCCTGTTCGCCATCAGTGGCCCCACGGGATCCGGCAAAAGCACGTTGCTGGACGCCCTCTGCTTGGCCCTCTACCACGACACTCCCCGGCTGCTGTTTGCCGGCGAACGGGGTGTGACGGTTCCGGATGTGGGCGAGCAATCCACCACGCCGTCCGATCCGCGCAATCTGCTGCGCCGCGGCTGTGGGGAGGGCCACGCGGAAGTGGACTTCATGGGCATCGGGGGCAACCGCTACCGCGCCCGCTGGGAGGTGAAACGGGCCCGCGGCAAATCGGATGCAAGACTGCAGGCGGTGGCGGTCAGCCTGCAGGATATGGACAGCGGCACAACGCTCGCCACCCAGGTCGGCGAGACCGCAACGGCCATCGTCGAGCGAGTCGGCTTGACCTTCGACCAGTTCCGCCGGGCCGTGCTGTTGGCCCAGAACGACTTCGCCACGCTGCTGAAGGCCAAGCAGGACGAGCGCGCCAGCCTGTTGGAGGCCCTGACCAGCACCGAAGTGTTTTCGGTTGTTTCGCGCTTGGCCCATGAGCGATGTGCCCAGGAACGCGCGGATGTGGAATGCCTGCGTGCGGAAGCGGGCGCTGTGCGACTGCTGACTCCCGAGGAGCTTGCCGAGCTGCAATCCGCCTTGGAGAGCCAGCAAGCCGAACGTGCTCGACTGGAAGCCGACCTGCATGGGATCGAAGTCGAACAGCGCTGGCATGCAGAGCGGGAGCGCCGGACGCGTGAGCTGAACACCGAGGTGGCGGTCCATGGACGGCTGGTGGACGAACGGGAGTCCCGCCGCGACGCGGACAACGAGCTGCGTGCCTGGGCCCGCTTGCTTCCTTTGCTGGGCGACTGGGCCGACCGCAACGAGTTGACCGGCCGGATCGACCGGATGCAGGATGACATCGCGGCGCTGAACGCGAGAACGAGCACCCTTCTTGAGGATGTGGAGACCGCGCGATCCCGGTTGGAAACCGCGCAATCCACGCTGCAGGAGACAGAGGAAGGCCGCCGCGCCGCGCAACCCCGCATCCAGCGCGCACGGCAGCTTGACCAGTCCATCGCGCTGCAAAGCAACGAGCGCGAGCGGGTGGAGCGGGCCAAGTCTGAGACGGAAGAGACCCGGACGCAGATCGAGCAGGCGAAGGTGGACGTTCAAGACGAACGGGCGGTCCATCTGGAACATGTCGAGGCATGGAGCGTCTGGCAGAGCGGGAACCCGGCCCTGGCGGGCGTGGCGGACTCGTCCTGGCCCTCGGTGGGAGCGTGGCTGCGTTCCCTTGAGGAGGACATCCGCGCGGCCGGGGATCTGCGCGAGGCCGGCGACGAGCAGGCGGGCGAACTCCAGGACCTGCGCACGCGGCAGAGCGGGCTGGCCCAGGAAGCGGAAGCCGCTCAGACCGCCTTGGTGGCTGCCCGGAAGGCCGACGCCCAGGCGCGACAGGAACTGACGAGCCAGCAGCCGGAAGAGCTGGACCGTGCGCAGAGGACACACCAGGAGCGTGCGCGGCTGGCGGACAGGTTGTCCCAACGGGTCGAGGCGCAAGCCCGGGTGGAGCGCGCGCTCGCGGTCGCCCGCGAGTCGATCCCCCAATTGAAGCAGGAACAGACGGACGCCGGCGCGGAGCTAGAGAAGGCCGAGCAGGCGATGGACACGGCCCGCAACCGTCGCGATGCCGCACAAGCCGCCCTGGACAAGGCCCGACTGGTGGCCGACGCGCACACCCAGCAACTGCGTGACACTCTCGTCGAGGGCGAAGCCTGTCCGGTCTGTGGTTCCCAGACTCACCCCGGCGTGTCCACCATGGACGAGCCTCTGTCCGCGCTGCTGGGTCAGCTGGACGCAGGTGTCCGCGACAGCCAGGCGGAGCTGGACGAGGCCAACCAGCGCTTGGCTCACTTGGTGGCTCGGATGGTGGAGCTGCAGCGCAGGCTCGACGAGGCGCTCCGCTTGCAGGAGGACGAAGAGGACAACTTGGAGCAAGCCCGCGCCGAGGTGCTGGACGTGGCGGAAGCGCTGGGACTGCGCTTGTCCGCCGATGGGACCCTGCGTGCCGCCGACGCGGAGGAGGAGCTGGAGAGACTGCGCGGCGACCTCCATCGATCACAAGATGAGCTGGCGCAGCGCGCGCGGCAGGTGGAGGCGGCCAAACAGGCCGCGGACACCGCGCGGGAGACGCTTGACGCTTGTGTCCAGGACATGGAGCGCGTGCAAGAAGAGCAGGGAGACTTGCGACAAGCCATCGAGCCGATGGAGTCGGCCGCGAGAGAACGAACCACCCGCTTGCAGTCCCTGGAAGAGCGGGTGGACACGCTCGGTCGGCAGTGTCTGGAAGCGGGGGCTGTGCTGCCGGTAGACCAAGACGCACGAGACGCCTTGCGTTCGACCTGGGGCGAAGGGGAGTCTATCCGGCATGACGCTGAGGCGGCCCGGGTTCCACTGGCCACGACCGAGGCCAATCTCGCCCAACGGGAAGACCAGTTGCGTGCTGTGGACGAGCGGATCCGACACCTCGGGCTGGTGTTGTCCGAGGTGGACGATCGCTTGCGGCTCATTCGCCTGGAGCGGGAAGAGGCGCTCGAGGCACGCGACGCGGAGGCCTTTGCGCTGTCGCTGGACCACGCCCTGGCCGAGGCTTTGGCCCACCGGGACGAATGCCAGTCCCTCCACCAGAAGGTTGTCGTAGACCAGTCCCAGTGCGGGCGGGAGCTGGGCACCCTGCTGGAACGGGGGCGCGGCTGGGAGGAGCAAAGGACCCGGGCGCAGACTTCCCTTGAAAGGATGATGGCCGACATGGCGGCATCCGGAGACTCAGCTCCCCCGTTGGATACGCTGGACGAGACCCTCGCGGGGATCCCGGATGATGTCCCGACGCGGCAGGAGCATTTGAGCGAGCGGGAGGAGTCGCTTCGACAGGCGGCGCTGCGAGTGGAGGCGGCGCAAAGGCGCTTGGCGGACCACGACCGCGAGGCGGGGTCGTCGCGCGCAGCGGAAGACGCGGCCGTGGCGCGCGGGGAGGTCTCCACTGCCCTGGAGTCCGTGCGCCAGGATCTGGCGCTCAAGACCGCCACCAAGGACCAGGATGTGGCCAACCGCCAGCGATTCGAAGAGAAGGTCCGCCAGGTGGAGGCACTGGAAGGAGCTGCCAATAAGTGGCTGCGGCTGGACGCCCTCATTGGCCAGGCAGATGGCTCGAAGTTCAAGAAGTACGCCCAGCAGTTCACACTGGAGATATTGCTGGAGTATGCCAACCAGCACCTGGACAGCTTCGCCCCGCGCTACCAGCTGCGAAGGGGCAACGAGCCCTTGTCCTTGCTCATCATCGACCGCGACTTCGGCGAGGAGACGCGGACAGTGCACTCCCTGTCGGGCGGCGAGAGCTTCCTCGTGTCGCTGGGGCTTGCCTTGGCGCTGGCCACGCTGTCTTCCGAGCGTGTCCGCGTGGAATCGCTATTCATCGACGAGGGTTTCGGCAGCCTGGACGCCGACACGCTGAACCTGGTGATGGAGGCCCTCGACCGCTTGCAGTCGCAAGGGCGCCGCGTGGGCGTCATCTCCCACGTCCACGACATGGCCGAGCGTATCGGCACCCAGATCCGCGTGGAGCCCACGGGGCGCGGGCGAAGTCGGGTAGTCACGGTGCGATGATGCGATAGACCTGACCATCAATGACGACCCTTCCTAACGGCACGGATGTGGAGAGGGGCAGCTTGGAGTAAGAGATGAATGAGATGCTGAAAGGGGTTGAAAACTAACGCACCATTGTCACGGATCTTGTTTCTGCTCTACCTGCCACTTGCATTGTAACCAGGTAGATTCCGCTGGCCAGCTGTGATCCATCCAAGGCGACCTGATGCGTTCCAGCTGGCTTGATCGAGTTGACAAGCACGGCCACCTGCTGCCCCAGAAGATTGTGAATGGTGATTTTGACCGTTAGCGGTCTAGTCAGCGTGAAGGGAATCTGTGTCACCGGGTTGAAGGGATTAGGGTACGGCGCACCGAGAACAAAGGTGCGGGGCTGGGCGGTGGGCTCCCAGTCCGGCAGCGCACTCCAGGTCGTGTCCCGCAGGGCCGCGTGCGGCCCGCCCGTGAAGCCGATGTCGTTGCACAGATTGCCCAGGCTGGGCCAGAGCGGGAAGCCGGGCTGGGCCGGATCCTCGAGGTCCTGGCTGGCGGAAGCGGGGTTGCCGGCGTCCACGCAAGGCGAGGCCGGGTCCAGATAGGGCGGCCCCAGCGCGGCGTCAAACTGCGGCGCCGCGCCCACCAAGTTCTGCTCACCGTAGCTCATGGCCTGGGGCAGCAGGCAGTAATTGTAGCGCCCGGGCCGGAAGCAGTCCCAGCCCGGCTCGTCGTACTGCGCCACCAAGGCCTCGAAGCGATTGAAAGTGTTGTTGGCGAACAGGCAGTTTTCGAAGGTGATGCGCGGCTCGCGCACCTCTTCAGAGTAGGTCAGGCCCGCCATGAGCACATACGGCGTGGTGCAGTTGACGACCGTGCAGTTGCGCACGGTGCTGGGCTCCGCGCAGGTCAGGCGCAGGGGCATCTGCTCCGAGCGCTGGGCCAGGGGCAGGTACGGCGTGCAGCCGTCGATCAGCACGTTGTCCAGGCTGACCGACTTGGCCCGCAGATCCAGCGCCTGCCGCGACATGTGCAGCATCTGCACGTTTTCCAAGACCAAGTGGGTTTCCTGACGCGCGTCCCCTCCGCCATCCGTTTGGATGCCGCCATCGTCATTGTCCAGAAAGAGCAGATTCCGGAGCACCTTCACGGGATCGCCGGGGTACGTGCTGCGCCCACTGTACATTCCCAACACACTGCCGATCGTGCCACTATAGGTCTCAAAATTGCTGGCCGGATTCTCCGGAGTCATGTTGGGCTGCCGGTTGCGGATAAAGGACACACTGTCCATAAGGAAGCTACGAAAGTCGCTGGTGTACAAGAACAAACATCTTCCTTTGCTGGCCCCCGCTACCGGGACTTCGTCATAGTTGTCCCGATCAATCACCAGATTGTCCGTGAAGGTGATGTTCTTGAACAGGATGCTATCCGCCAGATCGTTTTGCACGTACAACAGGTGTGCATTGAATACGCCGCCATTCTCCGCGGTGTCTTCGCCCGGAGTCAGAATGGTGGTATTGTTGGCAAACCGTGCATTCTTGATTGAGATATCTTCCACAGTCAACATCGTTGGTCTATAAGCGCTGTCCCACTGCGTATAATTACTGTCCCCCAAGACGCAATTCTCCACCACCAATCCATCAATCTCCGAGTAGCCTATGGTTTGGCCTACAGGCGCATGAGCATAGATCTCCCCTACCGCCGCGTTTACCCGCAAGCCACGATTTCCCCGGAAGACGAGGTTCTTGGCGTGCATGGAATTGATTCCCTGAGAAAACCCATAAGGATATGCGATCGTTGTTCGAGGTTCCAGTTCCACATTGTCAATAAAACTGAGATTCTCGATCTCAGTTGGTGATTTGGCACCATGTCCTAACAAGCTGCTTCTATATTGATTTCGGATGAACTTGACATTTTTCACTCGGTGGTGACAATCAACTGAAGAAAAGACATTTCCCGCTGAAATCGCACCACTTAGAAAAACCCCATCCTGAACCGTGATGTTATCCAGGTCTATACTTCCCGCTTGCGAATCCAAACGCAGCAAACGAGACTGCATGTGGTCAAAAATCATATTCCTTGCAGTGATATCAGCTCTTGATGTGATATAAATCAGAGTTGAAGAAGCACGGTTGGTAACTCCGAAATATCGAAATCCATCCATCACAATACTTTTAATTCCATATTCACTGTCTGCATTCAAAAAGCTCCCATAGATGGCCAACCCTTGTCCATCGCTGGGTGGGGGGTCATGAAACAAGGGGCCAAAGTAGAGATTTCGCAATTCCGCGTCGGTTGAATCGGCAAACTGGATCCCAGCGCTGACCCACTGGGTTCCGTAGCCATTGCGCAGGAAGAAGCCATCCATCACGAAGCGGTGCGTGCTGCCCGTCCGCACCGTCAGCACCGTGCCCAGCGAATCGCCGTCCAGGATCGTCTGGGGAATGAAGAGCGTGTCGCCGGTGAGCAGGGTCTGTGATCCCAGCGTGATCGTCTTGTCCGGCACCACAAAATTGCCGTGGTACTCGCCCGGCGCTACCAGGATGGTATCCCCGCTGGCGCAGGAATCCAGCGCGGCCTGGAGCAGCGCGAACTGCTGGGGCACCTGGAGCAGGACAGCCTGGCTGGGCCGTGGCAAGCCCAGCAAAGCGGCCAGCAGGCAGAGCAAGGGGAGTCGTCGCATGGCTGTCCTCAGCGGGTCAAGAGAATCTTGCGCGTTTCCGTTTGCTGGTCCACCTGGACACGCACAAAGTACACGCCGGAAGCCCAGCCGGCGCCATCGATGGCCAGGTGGATCCCGCCCGCGGGCGCCGGCCCGTCATGCACGCGGGCCACCCGCTGGCCCAGCAGATTGAAGACCTCCACCCGCAGCAAAGATTCCCGGCTCAACTCAAGGTCCAATGTCGTGATGGGATTGAAAGGATTGGGATGGACCGAACGGATCTGGAAAGTGGCAGGCTGGCTGGCCACGGCCGCTTCCAGAACCGTGCCCGTTGCCTCCTCGTCCCGGCCCGCCATCACGTTGAGCAGGTTGCGAATGGCCAGGCGCCGGTGAGCCCGCGTAGCGAACGGATCCGCCAGCGCGCTGGATTGCCCTTGGAGGGGATAGCCCAGCACTTCCGCCTTTGAGATCTGGATATCTTCCAGTTCGTCCTTCTTCCCTGCAAAGGCGACCAGCAGACTGTCGAACGATGAAATCACAGCTTGCCGATCGCCATGACGGCCTTCCACGCACAACCCGTTGCAGAACTCATGCAGGGAGAGACTGCTGTTCAATGGCAAGGACACCACCGCAATGGTGTCCAGCATGGAGGCGATGGCCGAGTAGGTTTCGGCTCCGAACTCGGTCCACACGCCAATGGTCTTCATCGCATTGCAGGCTTCCATGCTGTTGAGCGTGTTCGGATAGAGCAGGAGTAGTTCGTTCCAGTAGGAGATGGCAGCCGGGTAGTTGCCATTGGTATGCGCGCTCCTGGCCGCGTTGTACAGAGCCGACGGGCTTTGTTGTGAACTGCAGGGATCCTCGAACACCGCGGTTGGGCATTCCGGCAAGGTCGGGCTGACATTGGTGACAAAGGTCGGAATGTGGCCGATGGGATCTCGCGGCTCATCACATGCTTGCCCCCAAAAATTTGATGACCAATCGGTGGTACCGCTGGAAGCGGTCACAAATTTTGTTGGCACATCAAAACGAGACACGACAAACGAGTTGTATCCACAATTTAAATCCATGGATCCAAGATAACTTCTGACAACTGGTTTATTATCGAAAGTATTGTTATTAGAAAATGGCTTGTAAAATGAATTCTCCGCAATATTGTTCATTTTCACCGTAGAACATGATATGTCAATGGCGGCATCCCGAACGTCGTCAAAGACATTGTGATGTAGATAGTTATTGCTGCTATACATGAGTATTTGTGATGTTCCAGGATCCTGTTCGGCATCTAAAAAATGACAATTAGAGATTACGTTCGTCGCAGCATTGGCATTCATGAAGCCAATGTTGACTTTACAATCAAAATAGCACTCAGAGTTCGAAACTTGATCGAATGTTACATTGTCAATGATCAATCCCGATACAAATGCACATATCTGACCGATGCCATTTGTTGGCAAATACTGGCGCACTTCCCTGAAATCAATGTTATGAATTGTTCCACCACAATCATTATCCAAATAAATGCACGTTTCATCATAGTCATTGAATATGGTATTGCCACCCTGACCGTCGATATCTACATCACAGGTGTTGAACCAAACAAATCCAAAACCGGTGCACCAATCGGGTCCGCGGTTGAACAGCACGCCCTTGGTGGTCACGGCCGTGGAAAGGGGCGCCGTGGTCGTGGAGCCAAAGGTCAGATTGCCCAGCCCGTGGCTGACCAGCGAGGTGCGGGCGCCAGATGAGCTTCCCACCGTGATTAGATAGCCATTGTCGATATCGGTGTCCCGAAAGACCATCTCATATGCGCCATCACACAAGATGATGGTGCCATCCGGAATCACCAGATCTGGATCCGTGCCACCGGTCAACGTGGTGTTGCCCACCACTTTATACCAACCGCGCTGTTGGAGCGGCACCGTGCCGCTGATTTCCGTCACCCTATACCTGGGCGACCAACCGATATCCTGATAGGTTAGGTCGAAGTCCAGCGAATCTTGGCGTCCGGCATCCAAGGCGATGGAATTCCATCTGGGCCGATAGTCGTGTTGTGACGGATCCACAAAAGTCACTTGTGTCGCAGAACTGTCATGATCAACAATCAGATTTCCGCCATTGCTAAGACAGCAGTAGGAAGCAGCCCAAGTATTTTGATCAAACAAACAATGATCAATCTCAGGCTCCGCGTAGCCATTGACAATGGATGACCTGCTTCCGTCACCATGCGAAAGAAATATGGAATTCGAAATCTGTGGAGCTCCTTGTCGTAGGTAGACATCTCCTGCCGGGTAGCTGTTATCTGAAAAGGTACATTTGTTCATGATTATGCCATTTATGCAATTGATCAACCAAAGTGGATCAGCCCCAGAACCAACTACATTGTCAGCAAACGTACAATAATTCAGTTTCACAAGTTGGGTGGACCTGATTTCTGGGTCTTCCAGATCTGCATCACCCCATCCAATGATACCTTGCGGATAGCTATTTTCAATAAAGCTACAGTTATCCATCACGACATCACCTGTTGTGGTAAACATGGAATGGGACATGGAACCACAGTTTTGAAAGGTCAAATTTCGCAGGATCAAGGTCTGATCGGATCTCAATTTGATGGATCCACTAACGCCATGAAGAATGGCATGTCCGGTGGTATCCGAAAATTCGGGGCCGACACCGATCAGTTCCAAACATCGAAATGGAGAATCTTGAGGAAGATCAGCAAAATTTAGAAGATCAAACGAACATGCATCTCCGTCATATGTTATGTCTCCGTGAAGAAAGACACGAACGGTATCAAAATAGGTTGCGGCAGCCACCAATCTTTTACCAATCCACGCATTGCTTAACTTTTGATACGAAAAGGCTGTGCTATCTTCTCCAAGATGATAAACGGCCTTTCCTGTACCCCAATTTTGTAGCTCGTCTAAAACCGGTCTTCTGTTCCAAGTTTCCGAAAAGGCCCCACAAACCCATGTAGTATCGTATGGATAATCTCTCACGTTAAAATAAAGTAGTGGACCGACAAAGTCCCAGCTTTTCCATTTGCTAATATAATGATTGATCCTCATTGCTTGCTTATCTTCAAACATATGGTGATAGTATTGCAATCCACCGAATTCAGTTCCAAATATCTTCTTGTCTCCATCAAAATGATCTCTCATAAGTTCATGCAAGTCATATGTATAAAGAAAGAGTGCTTCAGGGTGATGTGAGTCATCATTAAGATTGCCAAGAGTATCACAATAATCGTATAGCGGATCCCAGCTTAAACTCGTATCAAAACCTGCAGATATATCATAAGGCGCATAAGGGTGATAACCTAAAAAGTCAAAATAGTCACGAGAATGTTGACTCGTGTCAGGATAAGAATAATGATAAAGGCTGTCTACCCAATCATGCGAACTGATCCATTCACCATTGCCATTTGTATGCGCAATTGGCACCAGCCCACCGGTGATAATATATGCAGAATCTGGGTCCGATGCGCGAATTGAATCTGCTGCAGCCTTCAGCAAAAGAGCGTAATCGGCGGTTGAATCTGTCCTTCTATAGAAATCCAGGCCATTGGGTTCGTTCCAAATTTCATAATAATGAACATAACTTCCATAGCGTGCGGCAAAACGTCCACATAAATGCGCAAAAGCTCCAATTGCTGAAGAGTCTGGGCCAGCAAATTTAAGAGTGTCTTCCCAATAGGGAAGACTGTTTTGGAATATTTCCGGTCTTGCCCAAGAGGGGGTTGTATTGATGACCACTATCAGTGTAAGGTCCTTCTGATATGGTTTCGTAATAACATTATCAGTATTAATCAGATCATTTATCCAAACAAACGTGCTTGTATCAGGCTGTATTGCGGCCCATGGGATTTCAACTCGAAGCCATTTCCCAACAGATTTGGCCGTGTTAAGAAGGCTATCAATTCGTTGATTTGATTCTGTTCCACCAAACGGATGGGAGAATCCGATATCATTAAAGCAGGGTAAAGCAGTTTCTTGAGCAAATGTTGGCAAGAATAAGAATGCCAACAAAAATAGTGAAATGTTTATACGACTCGCTGTTGAGCGAAACCGCAGATTAAGGTGAGACATGGCATAACTCCAATTAGTCGGGGGCCTTTGCACTGAGCAATGGAGTGAGAGGATGCAGAGAGACTTCAATTCTCGAGGTAGATTTCTCGCCATTGGGTGTCTGTGCATAAATCATGTATGGCTTGAGAGCTCTATGAAGTTGACAAGCAGAGGGTTGATCCTGCTGCCTGTAGAATGTCTAACAACCTACGGAGAAGCAACAAGATTCTTTCGTCCTTGAAAAATATTCGTTGCCTCGTCAAGAGTTTACCATGGAATTATGCTCCGCGAGCGTGGTAGAGAGCGAAACCCGGGTGCGTGGTGCCTTTCATTTTTATGGTGATGAGGAGGTGTACTCCATTTGTCGGCGCGCTCTGAATAAGGGGATGGACGTCCACATGCAACCCGATGTACCCAATGACGATCCATTTTAGCGTCTTGGATATGCGGATCACCATGACGAACTGAACGAAACACTTGCGGCGGGTGGCTTGATCCGCTTGGACATGCCACGAATCTAGTAGGGTCAAATGGACTCGGTGTCGGCTCGGCTGGCAAAAGAGTTCATTCGGGTATGCCGACGAGGCGACTGTCGGCGGTCGGCCCAGATAGAGGCCTGAAGCCAGTCCTCAAGGACGTGGACGCGCTCGCCGCACTGGTCCTCAAGCGCCTCCTGAGGGCCGACCTCGTTCAGTACAAGTCCATGCGATTCAGTCCGGACCCGCTACGTCGTGCCGACGTGATTCGCTAAGTCAGTGACAAGACCGGCAAGATGGTGGACGACTTCACGTGGGAGACCCGTCTCTCGGACATGGCCCGGCATGGAAGCACATGGCGAAGCACAGTTCCAACGAGACCATTTTTCAGGGCGCTGTGCCACTGTTGGAGCACTTTTCCAGTCTCGTGATAGGCAGCCCAAGTCCAAAGGTCAATGTGGTGACCCTGTCCAAGAGGCATGGGATCCCCAAGCCTGCCGGACGGTCAGCGGATTGATAACCCAGTGAGGGTGAAGGGATGGGAGACGACATCCGAGTCGAGCATCAGCGGGCCTTCCAGGCCGACTTGGACCAGCTCCATGAGGACCCGGGCTGTACGGTGCGAGTCAACTGGGTGGCGGAACAGGAGAGTATCGTGTACTTCTCGGCCGGCATACGCGTGCTGTCGGCCACGCCCATCTTCAACCGAGCAACGGGCGAGATTATGCGCTGGCGCTACTGGCTGCTGTTCGCCGAGATGGCCATCCTCGACATTTACGGCTGTGGACATCCCGTGCACTGTTTCAAGTGTGAGGTGCTACGGCAACACCCGCTCCACTTGGAATTGAAGGAGCTGGGCCGTACCTACACTTTCCTCGTCTGCCACAACGACCCGCACGAGGAAGACGAGCGGCAGGCCGCCGTGTATCGCGCATGGGCCAAGGCGGTGGAGGAGCTTGGCGGCGAGGCCGCGCTGCAGGCGCTGCTGGACCGCCAAGCAACCCAATGGACCCAGGATCTCCTGGCCACGCGGGAGATGAAGCCGTGAAGGTGCTCGGGGTCTACGTACTCTATCTCACCCGACCTTGAAGCGTTCGAAGCCCAACGGAAAAAGAGATTGACACCTCATGCCAGCCCAATTTAAAGGGCCGATCCCATTGTTTGGAAAACGCTCCCATTGGCCTGGCTGCAAGATCCAGGGATTACAGTGGCCCATCACACGTTGACACTCGGAAAGGCCTTTGCCTTCCCACTTTATACTACGTGAGACGGACCCGTTCGTTTCATACATCTCCATACGCGCCGGACGAAACGGCTATTGTCGACGAAGGAAGGGTTGTTGCATGCAGACCGATGTACCCAAGGGCGATTTCTTTATACGTCTGGGATATGCGAATCACCATGACGAATTGAACCAAGCCCTGGCTGCGGCGGGCCTGACCCGGTTGGACAAGCCGCGCATCCAACTGACCAAATTGGACCCGGCGGCGACTCGGTTGGAGGAAGACTTCATTCGGGTATGCCGACGCGGCGACTGCCGGCGGACGGCCCACCTGGATGCGGGGAACCGAGTTGCGGTAGCGGCCCTGACACCGGAGGCCTGCCAGATCTGCGGCGGCAAGGCACTGTCTCAGGCATGTGACCGCATGCGGTCGGCTTGCCAACACGCTGGGATCACCAAGCTGTGCGTCCTGGGCGGATCGCCCAAGAGCCGGGAGGAGATCCGGCGCAGCCTGCCACGAGAGCTGGACGTCCGTCTGGTGGACGGGACAGCCACGCGCTCCCTGAAGGAAGCCCGGGACGATGTGGCCTGGGCAGACCTGGTGGTCATCTGGGCGGGCACCCAATTGGACCATAAGGTCAGCGGCTTGTACGTGGCGGCACCGCGCCGCAGCTCCGTGGCCCGGCGCAGCGTCCAGGAGCTGTTTACCCACATCGCAGGGGTGGCCACTCGGCTTTCAGCGCGCTGACTCATAGATCGAAGGCTAAAGGAAGCTGCAGAACCAGTCGTCCTTTGCCAGCAAGTCAAAGACCGGCCGCAGCGGGGAGAGAGTGATTGAGACAAGCTGATGAATGGCAGGCCCACCAAGCTTGGCTCAGGAACAAGGGCAGCCGCGTCGGCGTCATTTCCCACGCCCACAACATGGCCGAGCGCACTGGCGCCCAGATCCGCGTTGGAGCTCACAGGGCGCGGGCGCAAGAGGGTCATCGTCAAAGGCTGAATTGCGACAAGAGACTCCTACACAGTGATTCCCAACGGCTGCTCTTCTGGACGACCATACCCCTAGGACTTCCGTTCCGAACCATTCCTCCCAACCAGTCTGCCTGATTCCTGGCCTTCTTCCTTCCTGACCTCAGGACTGTAGATCGTCCCCTGGGTCACGTCTCGAGATTCTCACTTCACCATGTTATCCCCAATTGCCCCTTCGCCTATCCATTGATAGCTGCATGCGAGACCAGCCGTGCTCACGGATTACATAGAACGTGTGGGTCCTCGGCAGCGGATTGAACATCCCACACGAAACCCGCCCCTTAGGACTGGAAGCAGAAACCAGCCACACCCTGGAGCTTCCTCGAGCGCAACTGATCTCCCGGGTTGACGATATCTGAATGAAATTCCACGCCGACCCTCGACTTCAGTGTCCCTCTTCTGACCTCGTTTCCGGTTGAGGTCATCACAGCATCGCGCGGCGATATCACAAAATCGGGAAAACTGAATCTTCTCTGTGATTCACGAATTCTCCGCAGAATTCCGCAGAATTCCGCAGAGCTCCGCATTCTTCCCATTTCGTTACGAGTGAAAAATAGGTAAACACTCGTCATCAAAATATCGTGAAAGGAGTAAATCAAAATAGGGAAGCTTAGGTAGTCAAAGTAAGTGAATGAAAGAAAGTGGGCGGGCGGTATTGCAAGTGCTTCACGGGCGGGATACCGTAGGGAAAAGAGGCTGGAAGGGTCGGCATCGATGACAAGACCATTGTCTCCATGACCCGTCATTCTGGCCACATGTTGACAGGATCACGCGGATCGTCCCAGCAACCCATACGGAGTCGATTTCATGACACCTCCCCTTTCTCCCCGCATCCACGAGCGCCCGGCACGCCAGATTGCCGTCTGCCAAACCCGCACGCCGTTCCAGGACCTGCCCGATGACGAGCGCCGCTCCCGGCTGCTAGACGCCGTCCATCGGGAGTTGGGCCACACGTCCAGCGCCCTGCCTGCCCTCTTGACCGAAGTCGAAGTGGCCCGCGTCCTCAAGCGCACCATCGGCACCCTGCGCAACCGGCGCTGGGCTGGTCTGCCTGTGCCCCGGTACCTGACCGTCGGGCGTAGCGTTATGTACGAACCACTGGATGTCGTGGACTTCCTGCTGACCGGGGCCTAAGGGCCCGGGGGGGGCCGGCAGTCCAGAGTCCAGACTAGCAATGGGTAATCGACGGTGCAGGGCAAGCGAGGTGGCCAGTGGGTGCATTCGGTGAGCTGATCGACCAAGTCAAGCGCGATGTGCCTATCGGCCTCCTCTTGCCCGGCGGCGTGACGCCGCACAAGAAGATCCGCTGCCCGATTCCAGGGCACGACGACGAGAACCCGTCGTTCGAGGTGAACGCCGAGCGCAACACCTGGGTGTGCTGGAGCCATCCCTTTGATCCGTGCCGAGGTAGCGTGGCGGACTTGGCCATAGCCCTGACCGGTCGGACCTTTCCAGAAGCCATCCGGTACTGCGCGGACTTGGCTGGTATTCGCCATCGCCCGCCCACGGAAAAGGAGAAAGCCGAGGTCCAGGAGCGCCTGCAGCGAGAGGCGGTGCTGGAGGCCGTGACGGCTTGGGCCCAGGACCGGCTCTGGAGTGACCACGTGCAGGCGCGGCGCATGCGCGAATACCTGACGGGCCGGGGCTTTGGCGAGGACCTGCTGCGTTCCCAGCGCCTGGGCTGGATGGACCTGGACACGTTGTCCAAGTCCCTGGGCCGCGATCCCAAGCTACAGGGGATCTCGCGCGACGACGCTGCTCGAGCGGGACTATTTCTGGAGAATCTCGCGCCGTGCTTCCGCGATGCGCGCATTTCCATTCCCGTCCTCCACCACGAGCACGTGGTGGGCATGACCTTCCGGACACTGGATCCCACTAACAAGCGCAAGTACATGCACCTGGCTGGCCAGCCGGCGGGCCTCTACAACCTGGACGCCTTGAAGGGTGGACGGGAGATCATCCTGACCGAGGGCATCCCCGATTGCTGGACGCTCATGCAGTGGGGCATCGCCGCCGTGGCCAACTTGGGCGTTGAGGCGGTGGCCCATGCCAAGCGCTTTGCCGGTTGTACCCGCGTCGTGCTGGCCTGGGACAACGATACCACCGGCCGTGGTCGCGCAGTGCGAAGTGCCCGGGCCATCCAGGACGTGTTGGGCGACACGGGTGAAGTGGCCATCCTCCATGTGCCGGAGCAGAAGGACGTGAGCGACTGGGCCCAGGCGGGCGGCACGCCGGAGGACTTCCGGGTGCTGGCCGCCCAAGCACCCGACCTGATCGGCTACCAGCTGGACCGGGTGCCGAATGCGAGCAAGGGCCAGCGGCTGGACGTCAAGGCCCAGATGGCCCTGGACGCCCTCCTGGATGACATCGGCCGCCTGCCTGTGACCCGTCAGGGCGCCTACCTGACGGCCTTGGGTAAGCGCATCATCACCTCGCCGGGCGACCTGCGGCGCCTCATCCGCGAGCGCCAGGCCGAGCGGGAACGCCGGGAGGCCGCGGCCCGGTCTGCGGCTGGTGAAGGGGCCACGCGCACCGACGAGGACAGCGAAGACGACTACGACTACCACACCCAACGGCCTTGCATTGCCGCCACGGATTTCGTCTTCCCCAGCGACGGCCCGCCCCGGGGCAACATCGGTTTCCACTTGTCCAAGCGCGTGGACGGGCTTTGGGTCCCCACCAAGCAGCTGGTGGAGGTGGAGTGGACACCCGACGGCCCTACGGCGCGCCGCGTGCTCTATGCCCAGCGCCAAGTGGGCGACAAAGAGTTGGCGCGCTTTCCCATGGAGGGAATGCCGCGCTGGAGTTTGGAAGAGGGCACGCCCTTCAGCATTAAGCAGTTCATCACGAATCCGGCAGCCTGCCGGCCCAACACGGCCGAGCTCTTCGCCCGGATCAGGACCCTCTTGCAGCAGTTCTTGTGGTATCCCGATCCGGGCAGTCTGTTCGTGGTGGCCATCTACGTGCTGCTGAGCTACGTCTTCGCCCTCTTTGGCTCCCTGGGTCTCTTGCACTTCAACGGCAACGCCGCCTCCGGCAAGTCGCTGTCCATGGACTTCATGGAGCGCCTGTGCTTCAACGCCCTGAAGACTGGCAGCATCACGGGCGCGGCCCTCTTTCGGCTGACTCACGCCACCCGGCCCACGCTGCTCATCGACGAGGCCGAGCGCCTGGCCAACCCGGGCCGCGACACGCCCGAGGAGGCCGTGCGCCTGATCCTCAACGAATCCTATCGCGTGAATGGCATGGTCATTCGCACGAATCCGGAAACCCTGCAGCCCGAGCGCTTCTCCACGTTCGGCCCCAAGTGCCTGGCCTCCATCAAAGAGCTGGACGCTGTCTTGGGCAGCCGGTGCATTGTCATTCCCTGCTTGGCGCCGGATCACAAAGTGGAGCTCGAGGACGCCATCCAAAGCGGCCCGCGGCTGGATCGGTTGTGCCAGGACCTGCGCAACCACTTGCACTGCTGGAATCTGTCCGTCTTTCCTCTCTTGTATCGCATCTACACTGAAGACCTTGTGGGCCAGTTCAAAGGGCTGAAGGGCCGGCAGCGCGAGATCTGGCTGCCTCCGATCACCCTCGCCCGTCTGGTGGACGCGGAGTCCTCTGCCGGCCAGATCATGGACGTGGAAGACCAGATCCTGGCCACCCAGGAGCGGATGGCCTCACTGCAGGAGAAACGGGCGCGCCTGGAGAACGAGCATGTGCTGGTCCTGTCGGCGCTGCGCGACATCCTGCTCGGCGACGACAGACGGCAATTCGAACTCCTCATGCACCCGCACAAATTCAATGTCACCAAGCTCTCCGAGGCCATTCGCGATATGCTGGTGACCTCCGGAGCGTGGTTCCCGAGCCGGCCCTTCGGGACCCGGCAACTGACTCGCATTCTCAGGAGCAACAACGTGGCCAGCGAGGCCGACCACACGCCGCGCGTGTCCGACGGGGGCCGAACCGTCCACGCCGTCCTCTTGCACGATCAGCGGGTGGAGGACGCCCTCCGGCGCCTGGTGGGTGGGGAGGAGATGGAGCTGGGCTTCACCGGCATCGCCTCGGGCATCGTGACAGATGGCACGGCACCCGTAGCCCAGGAGAACGCCCACGATGCCGGAGGGGACGATGACCTTCCCTTCTAGCCATCCATCGCCCACCCCTTGCGCGACCGGCGTCGTGGGCGGGTCTGCTGAAATCCGGAAGCATCCGCATCATCCAACCACTACTCATCAGGAGGACACGACCATGCATCACGACACTCGCACGACTCCCGCGGCCACGCCTGCGCTGGACGTGGAAGCCTTGTGCCATCACTGCCTGGACGGCTATCAGCGGGGCCTGTGCACGCCCCTTGAGGAGCTGGACCGGCTGGCGGCCCATCAACCCACAGAAGAGAGCCGGCTCGTCTTCCGACTGGGGTTCCAGGCAGGGCACGCATCCTTGCAGCGCCACCTCACGCACCACGACGCCTTGTACGCCCAGGGGGCGGCGGCTGTGGACTGGAATCGGGGCACGCAAGAGGCCGTGCGCCTCTTGACCAGCCGAACCGGAGGCCTGGCCGGTCTTCAGCGCGTGGAGGCACTGCACCAGGAACTGGCCCGCCGCGCGGACACGCCCTTCTCGGACGGGTTCCATGCCGTGTGGAATGCGGCGGAGGGACTGGTCGGGCAGGTCGAGGAGGCCTGTCATGAGCGCGACATGGTCCAGGAGATTCTTCACCAAGTCCGTTTGGCGCTGGACGACGCCGATGTGCCCCGCCTCTCCACAGAGGAGACCTCGACCGACCGTGCGGCCCTCAGGGACTTGGCGTGGCGAGTTCGGCGCCTGATCGCGGATCGTCACGTGACAGCGGAATCGTGCGTGTAAGATCGCGGCAGGCACATCCGGAAGGCGGAAAGGAGACGCATCATGCCCTCATCCTCGGCGGACACCGGCCCCATTGGGCCGGAGGCCAAGGCCTATCTGGACCAGCGCTTCCGGCGGGAACGCGAGCACGTGGCGCGCCAGCTGGACGCCCACCTTGAGACGCTGATGCAACGGCCGCCCGATCTCGCCATCCGCCGGCTGCAGGAGCACGTGGCCCAGCTGGAGCGTCAGGTGGGGGCGCTTCAGGACAATCAGCGGCGGGTGCATGCCCATCCACGGGACTGGGTGCCCCCCAAGCGCCGCGATGAGAAAGGGCGCCTCAAGGACGATCTCCTGCTCTCTGTGGCCAGCGTCTTTGCAGATGGCCACTGGACAAAGACAGAGCTCGCAAACGAGCTGGGCGTCCACGTTCGCACCCTGACCAGCTGGCTGCAGCGCAAGAAGGCGCCTCGCGACGCGGCCACGCGGGATGCGCTGCGGGCCTGGATCGCCCGCAACTACCGGGATCCGGACACCTAGCCCCGCGTCTTCGAGAGTCACAGGGCCATCCCGGCATCCGGTGGTGGCCTTTTTCATGGGGTTCTCCTTGGCGGAAATCGAGTCCATGTCCGCTTCCATGGGTGATACTACTGCCCTACCCAGAGCCCCTTCTGGCTCAGATGGAGTCCTACCCCACCACGATGTTTCACCCAACATCACACAGATCGGAAGGCTACCCATGAAACGTGCAGGTATCGGACAACCCACTCAAACGGAAACTGACCGGGAGCAGGTGGAGCGCCTCGTTAACGAGGCGCAGCAGATTCTGGAGATGACCAGCAATCCAGGGTGGATGTTCTACTTCGACCCCCTGCGGCAGACTGCTGCAGACGCACTGCGCAACCTGCTAACCGAAGATGACTCCTTGGAGATCTTCCGGCATCAGGCCACCCTGGAGGTTGCGCGTAAGCAAATGGCCGATTTGCGCCGGCCGTTCGAGGAATTGCGGCGATTGGATCCCGGGCACCCCCTGGCTGTGCAAGACCTGCCGTGTGCCGAAGTGTTCGATGTGACCCTGGCCCTCAGCCTCATCGTGCCCAATGGGGCGGAAGCCTTGATCGAGAATGACCGCCGGTCCAGAGCCGCACCTATGCTTCAAAAGGTGTTGGCATTGGTGAAACGAAGCGAGCGCGCGCACGCGGTAGACCAGGAGCTGGACTCCGGGGACGATAACGATGTGGACGCGTCATCGGGGTCAAGGCCGGGCTCCCGCAAGCTCAAGCACCCGTGGAGGGCAAGCTACTTGGACAGGAATTGAGTGCAGCTCGCGAACTGCCAATGCGTTGAACCGTGGGATCCGCGCCTGATGGAGCGGGCATTAAGCAAGACACGCCAATGGGCGCGCCAGAGGCCTTCCTTGCAAGGCCTCTGGCTGTTGATGGGCCCGGGCACCAGGGACGGATGCGGCCTGTGCAACCCGCCCAGCACGGTCGCCGCCGGGACCCCCGCCGTGGGCGGCGCTACCCTCTGTCTGGATGTTGGAATTGTCAGGTTTGGTGAGCGGTTGGTCCCGAAAAACGGGACCAAGGGACCAAACCGACCTAGATGGAGCCAGCCCATCCCCACCTCCGGTGGTCCCGTGGTCCCGTTTTTCGGGACCATTTGGAAAGCGTTCCCTACAAGTTCACAGGCCTCTTAGCTTTGCGGGAAGGATGTAAGTGAAATAAAGGGGGGGAGGGGGCTGCTGCGATGGAAAGGATGGGAAGGCGAAGATTCTCCCAAAAAAGAAGAAGGACTACGTCTTGCCGTCGGAGCCGTTCCACTCTTCGCCGCGCGAACGCGTGGCAGGCCCCCCCCCGGGGGGGATTTCTCCTTACATGCTTACAAGGCCCTTTCGCGTATGGGACAGAACCACCCACATGCTGCAGGCTGGGGCAGGATAGATGGGTAGGAAGAACCCGCGGATGTGCCGGTCATGGAGACGTGCCGGTAGAAGAAGGCGGAAGGGAGATTTCCGCGGGAGGGTGATGGAACTGCCGCGCAGGGCGGCGCTCCGAGAGTGGGATGCGGAAACTCAGTTAGTGGAAAAGAGATTGGCTTGGATTGAGCGGAAAATGAGCTGCTGAAGAAGGCGGGTAACCGAGCGTGCACCGCCCCGCCCACGGGCTCTTACCACAACCACCGCATTCGCCCCACTTGTCTGGGAATCCGCGGTGGCTGCGGGCCCGCGAGTCGGGCCATGGCTAGGCGATCCCTTGTACCAGCAGGCACCCACTGCGCGCGTCACCCGGTACCCTTGATGGGATTCCGAGTTGAGCTTGGAAGAGCGCTTCGGCCGAAGGCCAAAGGGTGTTCTTCGCGCAAACGCTCAGAGGGTTGGCATCAGACAGGATTGCCTGCGGCCCGAGAGCGTGTTTTCGCAAAGGCGTATATGGAAGGCTGCGCCGGAATTCGAAACGGACAAGGCACGGCCATTCTTGACAGGAAAGTTCCGCGTGTGGTCTCGCGCCCGCACTTCGGGGACACGCGCGCCCGAGGCAACACGACCAGCTACGGGCTGGAATTCTGGGCCGACGTTTATGAAAGCGAACACTGATTTGCTTGAATAGCGTCGGATGCTATACAAGCGAACGAGTGGAAGGCGTTCTCGCCGGCGCTGCCCACCGGGCGCCCCTGGCTTTCCAGGTGGACATGGCCGCCAAGCCAGCTTGATGGTTCCTGGGGGTTCGCGCCGCTTGACTGGACTCAGCGGATGGGCTACCCGCATTCTTCCACCCAGGTGCCTGGCCTCCATCCACCTCTCCGATGGACCGGACCACTAGGTCAGTGCCACAGGTTGGCCTTCCTGCACGCGGCCTTGAAGGCGGTCGTTGAGGAGTAAGGGACGAACTCAGTCATCTCCATCCACCGATCTGGTGATCGCTCTGCTCAACCTTTCTGTCATGGCGGGCGTGCCGGCCCTATTCCACTGCCCAATGTTCACAGACCGCCACTTCTGATACATGTGCTGGAAGAAATGCATAGAGATTCGAACTTTTCTATGCATGTTGTGACGGACATGTCTACAACGTGAGCACGACCATGACCACCCTGCCCAGCCTCACCGACCTGTCTCCCAGGCGCTTCGAAAGCCCGGCCCTGCTGCGCAAGCTGACCGCGGCCAGCCGCAAGCTGGCGGAGCTGAAAGGCGTGGCGGCCACCATCCCCAACCAGAACATCCTGATCAGCACACTGGGCTTGCAGGAGGCCAAGGACAGCTCGGCCATCGAGAACATCGTCACCACCCACGACGAGCTGTTCCGTGACGCCGCCTTTCCCGCTTCCGTCGCCCAATCCGCCGCAAAGGAAGTGCTGCGTTACCGCCAGGCCTTGAACGTGGGTTTCCAGCTGGTTACGACCCACGGCCTCTTGCTGACCAACCACCTGCTGCAGATCCAGGCCGAGCTGGAGCAGAACAGCGCCGGTCTGCGCTGCCTGCCCGGCACCACCCTGAAGAACAGCGCGGGGGAGACGGTTTACACGCCGCCGCAGGATCCCGCCGAAATCGTGCAGCTGATGGGCGAGCTGGAGCGCTTCATCAACGACGACAGCCTCTTCGACGCGGACCCGCTGATCAAGATGGCCCTGATCCACTACCAGTTCGAGAGCATCCACCCTTTCTACGACGGCAACGGCCGCACCGGGCGGATCGTCAACATGCTCTACCTTGTCAAGCAAGGACTGCTGGAGAACCCCGTGCTGTCCTTAAGCCGTGCCATTGTGCGCCACAAGGCCGACTACTACCGGCTGCTGCAGGCCGTGCGCGAGCGGGACGCCTGGGAGGAGTGGGTGGATTACCTACTGAGCGCCGTGGAGGAGAGTGCCACAGGCGCCATCGCCACCATCCACCAGATCAAGTCAGCCCTGCAGGACGCCAAGCAGCGCATCCGCGCGGGCTACCGCTTCTACAGCCAGGACCTGATCAACAACCTCTTCACCCACCCCTACACCAAGATCGAGTTCCTGATGCAGGATCTGGGCGTTTCCCGCCTGACGGCCACGCGCTACCTGGACGCCTTAACCGAAGGGGGCTTCCTGGAGAAGCAGAAGGTGGGGCGCTCGAACTTCTACATCAATCGGCGGCTGGTGGAAATCATCGTGAGCCGTGGGTAGCGGCGCACGTTGCGTTGTAGCGGCCGGGCAGCCGCCGGTCGAGCAATCCTGTTGGCGGAGATTCCTTGGAATTCTGATATCGTGTTAGCAGATTTCGTTTAAAAACTGCCAATAGGAGATCCCATGATCCCCCGCATGCTGGAGCGGCAAATCCCCGGGCGCCTGGGGGACGGCAAGGCGATTCTTGTGCAAGGGGCGCGTCAGACCGGCAAGACCACGCTGATCCGGAACCTGCTGGCGGGCCGGGAGAAGGTGCTGGCGCTGACCGGCGACGAAGCACTGACCCGCCAGCTTCTCACCGACCCGGACCTGGCCCGCTTGCGCGGACTGCTGGGAGGGCAGGCCGTGCTCTTCCTGGACGAGGCCCAGCGGATCCCCAACATTGGCCTGACCCTCAAGCTCCTGGTCGACCACTTCCCTGACCTGCAGATCCTGGTCACCGGGTCCTCCTCCCTGGAGCTTGCGGACCACGTCCACGAGCCGCTCACCGGGCGCAAGTGGGACTTCCCGCTTTTCCCCATTTGCTGGCAGGAGCTGGAGGAGCATGTCGGCGCGTTCGACGCCCGCCGCCAGTTGGAGCAACGGCTGGTCTACGGCATGTATCCCGAGGTGGTCAGCCGCCCGGGTTTCGAGCGGGACCTGCTGACACAGCTCTCCGGGGAGAGCCTCACACGCGACCTATTGGCGTACGAAGGTCTGCGCAAACCCGAATTGCTGGGACGGCTGCTGCAGACCCTGGCCCTGCAGGTGGGCCACGAGGTCTCCACGAACGAACTGGCGGGGCTGCTGCAAGCCGGCCGGGGCACCATCAACAGCTACCTGGACTTGCTCGAGAAAGCCTATGTGGTCTTCACCCTGCCACCCTTCCTGAGGAATCGACGGGACGAGATCCGCTCCACGCGGAAGGTCTACTTCTGGGACAACGGCATCCGCAACGCCCTGCTGGGCAGCTTCCAGCCGCTGGATCTGCGCACCGACACCGGTGCCCTATGGGAGAACTTCCTGGTCAGCGAGCGGCGGAAGCTCCTCGCCTATCAGCGGGTCCCGACCCGGCTGTGCTTCTGGCGCACGCATTCCGGCGCGGAAGTGGATCTGGTGGAGGAACGGGACGGGCGCTTGACCGCCTGGGAGTTCAAGTGGAGCCCCTCCAAGCGCGCACCGTGCCCGGTGGCCTTTCGGGAGAGCTATCCGGACGCCACGTTCCAGGTCCTTCACCGCGACAGCTTCCGGGACTTCCTCGTGGAAGACGCCCCGGCCCGCTGAATCCCCATAGGCTCCGGATATGACGGGTGAATCCGCCGAAATCTGTCGCTTTCGCCCATCGTTTCCGGAGGGTGGCTGCATCCAGACCGGATGTGGACCGAAGCTCTGGAATCATATGGCAAATGCGCTGTAAAACGTTTGATTCGCCCTATGATTTCGGGAATGCCCTGCCCCTGCGCGACCACATCGATCGCAGAAAATGAAACCCAGCCGAAGAACATCCTGATGAGCCCAGCCCCGCACTTCGCTCGCGTGCGCGATCGAGGCATTTGGGAGCCAAGCTTCAGGTCACTCCGCGAATGAATCCCGGCTTCGTGCCGAAAACGCCAGATCTACGTCCGAGATCATGCCAGCTCGCTCTAGGGCGGCTTTTGCGTGTCAAAGGGATCGCTTGCCAGCATGCGTTGTGCAGGTCCGAGATTCACGAATCCCGGACCTCCCCAGCGGTCGTTCCCGAGGCGATGGGATGCAAGCCGGCCCGATGCACCGGGGCTGGAATCTCCAGCGAGGCTCCTGCTGGCTCCGTTGTGAGACGCGGAGGGGGAAAGCGGACTCTTTGGTCGTCCGAGGGGGTGGATCTCCCAGAAAGGCTTCCAGGGTCCTTCCTGAGCATCCACGCCTGAACGCCAGCCAAGCCGTCACAGAGGGGCCGACCATCGCCTACGGCTGGAATCTCCAGCGAAGCGCCTGCGGGCTCCGTAGAGAGACGCGGAGAGCAAAGGCGGGCCAAGGGCCGTCCGAGGGGTGGCTCGCCCAGTGAGGTTCCCCAGGCTCCTTCCTGAGCATCCGACCTAGCACCGCCCTGGAGGGGCTTGTTTCGGATGGAGGGAGGGGGGGGGTGGTTTTTGGCAAAGCGGGAAGGCATACCCCCCAACAATGGCCCAAAGGGGTGTCTTTCCCCGCGAGCGGGTTTTTGAAATGGCCGCGGCGACGGCCGTGATACAATGCAGTCAGCACACCTAAGCATCAAATGGCTTCACGGGAGAAAGGATCCAAATCAGTAGAGCCCGTGCAAGCCGTCCCTCGGTCAAGCTGTGTGGCACGCGTACATTTAGGCGGGACCATCCGTGGGCGGGTTCAGGTGGTGGGGAGTCTGTTTCCCTGCCGCCAAACGGCTCCAGGAGAGCTCCCCAAACCATCAAAAAACGCGGGGACAGTGGCGCATAGGCAGGGTATCCACATCCCGTCCCGTCATCAAGCGACGCCCTCACCGCCGACTATCTCCGGAGGGACAGTGAAGCCGAACCGCACCGTGTTCTAGCTCTGTGTGACCCTCAAATGGGTCGAGCCGAAAGTATGGCGCCGGATCCTGGTGCCGGACGACGCCACCTTTTGGGACCTGCACGTGGCCCTCCAAAACGCCATGGGCTGGGAGGATGAGCACCTGCACAAGTTCCGGGTATCGCATCCGCAGACGGATGAATCACAGGAGATCGGCCTCCCCATTGAAGACCTCTTCGAGGATGAGAAGCCTGGTCTCGTGGGATGGGAGGTCCCGCTGCGGAAATACTTCCAGCACCCGGGCAACCTGGCAGAGTATGACTATGACTTCGGGGATGGCTGGGAGCACGAGATCGTGCTGGAGGCCATCAGCGAAGTCGCTCCCAGAACCCGTCTCCCCCGCTGTCTGGACGGGGCCGGCGCGTGTCCGCCAGAGGATTGCGGCGGGGTTTCGGGGTATGAGAACTTGCTGGCAGTCTTGGGGGATCCGAACCACGAAGAACACGAGAGCATATTTGAGTGGCTGGGTGGCACGTTTGATCCCGCCGCGTTCGATCCCAAAAGGATCCAGTTCGACCATCCCCGCCTCCGCCTATTGCAGTTGATGCGGGACCGGAACTCCTGAGTGATGCAGACGGGCTGGGGGCACTGGGCCGCCGATTCCATCGAAGGCTCATTTTCCCCCGGTAACCAGGTGCGGATTTTACTGACTGTGTGAGCGTGCTTCCAGGTTCACTTGCCACTGGCTGCGTGAATCGGGCGCGGTACAAGACGTGCGAGCCCCAAGTTCATCTACACAGGTTTTCCTGCCGGGCTTCCAGCCAGTTACTCCTTCACCTGGACGCCCATGATCAGGCGGACTTCGTGCGTTGTATCCCCCAGGTCGGCTTCATCCAGCCGCCAGCCCGCACCCAGTGCCATCCAGAGGCCGTCCCCGCCGTGAGCCAACGTAGGCCCCAGGAACAGGCTCTCCTCGCTGGCGCGCAGCTCCCCGCCCAGGCGCAAGTGGTCCAGCAGGGGAACGCTGAGCCCGGCAGCCAGCTCGAACTCCGTCTCATCCTCATCGAATTCCACGACGGGGTTCACGGCGAGGTCAATCGGGCCGAAGGTCTGGGAGAGGAGTAGCTTTGCTTCCCAGACCGTCTCGCTCAGGGTGCTGTTGTTCTTGTGCTCCAGATAGAGGATGGGATGGAGGAAGGCCTGGGCATCCGGCAGAAGCCGGTAACGAAAGCGAACCTTGAATCCATCCCAGTCCAGCGGGGCACCCGGCGTCCGTGAGAACACCTGGTACACGGCCGCGTCCAGACGGTCGGACATGCCGATCTCCAGCTCGGCCTGGTGGACCGTCTTAAGGTTGGTTTCCCGCTTCGCCCAGTCTGGGCTCTGCACGGTCAGATAATGCTCCAGCTCCGCTTCACCCGGCTTCATCATGGCCGAGCCATAAGTCCAGACCCAGGGGCGCTGGTCGGCCCAGGTGTTCGTTGAGAGCATGAGTGCCGCAGCAGCGAATGCCAAGCGCCTGATCGTCATGTTGTCCTCCGATTGATAACCATGTCGCGGCGGGGGCTGCCATGCCGCTCCACCACGATCCCCAACGTGTTAAAGTTAGGAGAGACAAACAAAAGTAGGACGGGATGAGATTAAAAAAGACGGCCGCCCCCGCACCTGGATTCAAGGGGACGGCCGCCGAAGCGGAACGCACTGTGGAAGATGGAACATGGTACAGGGGTGCCGGGTTCCCCAGGTAAGTAAAACGGGCCGACCCTTTCTAACAGTCTGGGCGAGGTGGGCGGCCTATTCGCTGATTCGCCAAGCGCAGTAGACGCAGGCGTTTGGGCGCGGGCGGCTGGTGTCGTAAGCGACGCCGTCCAGGGCGGCGAATACGTGGCCGGCGATGCGGACAATCCAGCGGCCCTGGGCGCCGGGGCTGGCTAGGAAGGTGTCCACACGCAGGCGGGGCTGGCCGGCGACGGCCGGGTAGGCGTGGCGCGTGGCGCGCGCCTGCAGCCAGGCGGCGATGGCCTCCTTGGGCGTGCCGCGGCCGCAGCGCCGGCCCAGGGCGGCGAGCTCGTCGTAGACCTGTTCGTAGGGCGTGCTGGTGGCGATGGCGCAGGCGCGCACGGCGCAGTCGTTCTTCTGGCGGGGCCGGCGGCTGGTGGCGCGGCCGCCGTCGGTGGCGAGGAACGTGCTCATCGGAGGTCGGTTCCGTTGCTCGTGCGGGTGAGGACCATGCAGCGGGGATGGTAGCCGACAGCCGTGACATCGATAACGGCGGTCCAGAAGCGGCTGATCTTGTCGACGCGGTCGAAGTAGAGGGTTGGCTTGTGGCGCCAGGTAATCTGGAGGCCATGGGCATCCGGGTTTGCAGCCACCAGCAGGCGCCTGACGTCGGCGAGTGTGGGCTGGGGTGGCGTGGGCTTGGCCACGGGAGGGAAGGCCTGCCTGGCTGCAGCCTCGCGCGCCAGGAGGGCTTGGGCTTGGCGGGCGGTCATCTGGGTGAAGTCAGGCATGGGTGGTCTCCAGTCGCTGGCTGCGCGGCGGGCCGAGCAGGCTGGTGGCCAGGGTCTCGTTCTCGTGCTCGGTGCTGGCCCGTGTGCAGGCGGCGGCGAGGGCGACCTCGCGCTGGAAGCGGTCCTTGTCCAGCCAATCGAGGCAGCCCAGCTCCAGGCGCATCCAGCCTTCGACCCAGCGGGAGGAGAGGTCGACCCAACCTTGCCGCGCGAGTTCTTCTTTGATCATCTGCTCGTACATGGGGATCTCCTTTGCGGGCCGGGCCGGCCTTGCGGCCGGCGCGGGGCTTGTGTTTGCTGGGCTTAGAAGTTGAAGTCGTGGTGGTGGTGGTGGCCGGCGCAGAGCTGGCGGCCCTGGTTTTGGGCGAGGCCGGTCTCGATCCAGCGGCCGTTCTTGCGCAGGGTGAAAACGGTCACCCGGGCGAGGTTGCTGGGCTTGATCTCCCAGCGCTGGGTGCTGCTGGTGTGGCCGCAGAATCCGCCGGGGGAGAAGTGCAGGGCGTCGGGCTCGCCGGAGCCCGCGCCGTTCAGCAGGCGGGCGTCCCCGTCTTTCATGGCGAGCTTGGTGCGCGCCGCGTTGATCTGGATGACGTAGCCGGCGTGGCAGTCGCAGTAGCCGCTGCGCGTGACCGGGTCGCCGACCTGGACCTGGGCGGCGAAGGAGTCGTGAACCAGCCGCTCTTTGGCGCGCAGCTGGCTGAAGGTGCTTTGCGCGCGCGCCGCAGCCTGTTGGTAGTCCGCCCAGTCCGCCTTGCTGTGATTGTGGTAGGCTAGGGCGGCTTCCAGGCTCAGGCGCTTGGCTTCGGCCAGTTCGGCCAGCAGGGTCTGCAGCGGCGTGGCGTTCTGTGTGTCCGTCGTGTTCTGGGTGTTGGCCTTGGTCGTCATGCTGTCTCTCCTTTTGTGTTGGGCATAACTACGCAGACACACTTTCCAGATGCAAGTTAAACGTGATAAGTCTTTAGACTTATTTAAAAACTTGAAACAGTCAAAGACTTAGTTAAATGGGAATAAACGAAAGGCGCTCTTGTCGGAGCGCCTTTTAGGGTTTTCGATGGATGTTGCGGGTCATCTGGGCAGCCTGCTGATGGTCAGTCCTGATGCCAAGCAGACACCCGTGATGTGGGGATTGCCCTCTGTTTTGACCAGCCAGTGGGCGGCATCGACAAAGGGCTGGAGGTCCATGCCCTATGCCTGCCTACCGGTTTTGGCGGTGAAGGCCATGAGGGTGGCGGTGGTCTTGGGATCCAGGTCGAGGATGAGGGTCCCGAAAATGGCGCCGGTTCCGGTCTGCGTGACGAGGAAGCGGTTCATAGGGTGCTCCTGTCAGTTGGTCAGTTTGGAAACGAACTCGCCGTCCTCATCGCGAACGTCGATCGTGCAGCGACCGGAGCCCATGGGGTCCAGGACGACCGTGTAGGTCCAGCCCTCGGTCTCGCCCGATGCCAGCTCGGCCGCGGCTTTGCCAGCTTCGGCCTGCGTGTGGAAGACCCACGTGGGTGCGTTGGTGAGCAGCAGCATGGTCGGGCTCCTTTCGGTCGTCATGGGTCTATCTCCGGTGCGAGGGATTGGTGAAGCTGAACTCTTCGTATCCGGCGGCAAGTAGGCGCTCGGCCTCGGCCATCGTGACCACCCAGATCAGCTCGTCTTCGCCCATGAAGAAGCGGCAGGCCTGGGGGACGCGTGCAGCGAAAGAGACCGCCAAGGCCGGGCTGGAAAAGCGACCCAGGATGTGGGGGGTTGTGTTGATGGCGTCCTGGGTTTCAAACGTAGTCTTGTGCGTCATGGTGTCACTCCCTTAGTGTTGGGCATAACAACGCAGATACGTTAGCGTTAGTCAAGTTTAAAGCGAAAATAAAAAGGTTGTTTAAATAGCTAGAAATGCCAGAGAAAGAATAATCGAAAATAAGTGGAAAAGACGCCATTGGGCGCCTTTTCCGGGTGTGACTGTGGAGATTTCGGTTTCGATTCCTGATCCAAGGCGGAACCGCTCACGCCTCTTGGCTGGGCGCAGCATGCGGCAGCTTGGCCTCCAAGCACCCCGCCACCAGCTCCACCCCCTGCTTCAGTTCCTCCAGGCGCCCCATCACGGCGCCCATCTGCTGCTGCAGGTCGGGATCCTGGCCCAGCTGCAGGAAGGCCTGCTGGAGGACGGTCTCCAGGCGGGTCAGGCGCTTGCGCGCCCCGTCCAGGTTCGTTTTGCCATCCGCCAATTGCCCAGCCACGAAGGCCTTCACGTCCCAGGTCGGCTTTGCCATGATCATGTCTCCTTGTCTTTGGGTTGTGGGTGTCGGTTACTTGTGGGCCCGGCCCAGCTCAAAGGCCGCGCGCAAGGCGTCTTTCAGGTTCCAGACCCCGACTTCGTGGAAGTCCAGGGCGTCCATGTGGCGGGCCTCCAGGGTCCTAATCCCGCAGTGGAGGTGGGCCAGGGCGGTAAGGCCCGCGTCGATGGCCTCTTCGCGCGCGTCCGGCTGGGTGGCGGCAGCCGGCGCTTGCCAGAGCTTCGCCGCGGCCGGGAAGCCGATCCACTCGCCGTTCGTGCCCAGGCCGCGGTTGGCCATCTCGTCCCTGGCAAGCTGCACCGTGTCCAAACGGTCGGTTGCGAGGAGCTGGATCAGCTTGGTCTTCAAGAGCTGCATGAAAGCGGCTTCGTCTTCGCCCAGCAGGTTGACCAAGCCTTTTCGCGTCATCTTCGTCATGGGTCCGTCTCCTCGTTTGGTGGGCATAACTACGCGGAATGACTTTCCGAAGTCAAGTACGTGTAGCTTTATTTAAGAAGGAGATAAGAAGAGAAAAGACCTTTCGTGATCGAACAGGATCCCAAAGAAAAGCCCCCCAGGGAGGGGGCTTCACGTCTAGGTGGTTACGAAGACCCGGTTTAGTCCCGCCGCCCTTCAATGGCAGTCCGAAGCTCTTCATCCGCCACATGGGCGTAGATAGCGGTCGTCTTGGGGCTTTCGTGGTCGAGGGCTAGTTGCACCAAGCGCAAGTTGCCCGTCTTCTTCAGCAAGCTGGTGGCAAAGGTGTGGCGCAGCAAATGCGGGTGGACGGACCGCTGCAGGCCCGCCAGCTGGGCCCAGCGGGAGAGCAAGCGCCGGATCTGGCGATCGGTCAGGGCCCCGCCCGTGGAGGAGACGAAGAGCGGGGCTTCCAGATCCCGCGTGCCCGCGATTCCCGCCAGCAAATCCCGGGTCTCCGTGGGCAGGAAGCGCGAGCGCCTCTTGCCTCCCTTGGCCGTCACGCGCACGCGCCGGCCGTCTCGGTCCACGTCGCCCACGGTTAGAGCCGCGGCTTCGGAGACGCGCAGGCCCGTATCGAGCAAGAGGCAGAAGAGGGCCCGGTCCCGGGCGTGGGTGGGTTGGTCCACGCGCTTGGCCAGGGTCTTGCGCAAGGCCTTCTCCTCGGCCTCGGACAGGCAGTCGGGCGCGGGGCAGACGGCGCGCGGGGCGGGCAGGCGGCGCCACTCGGGGCCCTGGGGCAGGCCGGCGAAGGCCAGGAAGCGCCCGATGAGGTGCTGGGCGCGCCGGCGCGTGACCGGGGCCCGGTTGCCCGCGGCCACGGCATGCAGGAGCGTGGAAGTGCCCGCTGTCTCCCAGCTCTGGCCCAGGCCGGTAAGGAGCCGTTCTTGGCGGAGGAGCTCGGTGCGATACGCCGCCAGGCTGGCGGCGCTCAGGCCCAAATCGGCCAGGTGGACCAGGAAGGCGTCGGTGGTCGGGTGCATGAATGGGGTCCTTTCTTTGTGTCCGCATGCGGGGAGCCCGTGATCCGGCAGTGTTTTCCTGCCGCTGGAGCTACCCCCGGGACCAGGATGCAGAGGGAGTGGCGGGAAGTCAAGTCCATGATCCGCTTGATATTTCTCTGCACAGCCGGGCTGTGAACGGCGGAACCGACGGGCGGATCAAAGGTGGCCAAAGGCGGGAACGGGTCACTGCACGTGGGCGAGAGAGGGGCAGGGATCCAGGTTGAATGGAAAGATGCGCGGGAAGGGGGTACACGGGCGGTCCAGGGTCTCGCCCCATTCCCGTTCAACCCGTATGTTGAGCCCTCTTTGAGGGGTTCGCGAAGAAAGAAAGGAGACCCTGTGCCCGTTACCGAGGCGGAGATCCAGGTAGGCCTGGTCGTGTACCTGGATCAGCAGCGCTTGCAGGGCCGGCGCGATGTGTGGGCCACCCTGGGGTCGCGGCGCATCAAGGTCCGGCCCCATGTGTGCGTGGCCGTGGAGGGCGATCTCTCGGCCTGGACGCCCCTGACCAGCCGCTGGCGCTCCGAGCGCCTGGCCATTTCGGCCGGCTGGCGCGTCGGGGGCGATCGCGCCTGGCGCGGGGGCCGTTCCTACCTGTACGACGGGGCCTGCGTGGTGGTGGGGCCCCGCGCCGCCATGGCCGAGGCTTCGTGGCAGCATGCGGCACCGGTAGACCTACATCCAGCCGTGTCGCCCGAAGGCTGTGCCCAGATCCTCTTCGCCGTGGAGCGGGCGCGCAGCCGGCGCCAGATGGGACACGCCCTGGACCTACGCGCCGATCGCATCCTGGGCCTTCCGGTGGGCGGTGGCCCCGTCTGGGGTCCGCGCCTGCGGTGAGACAAACTCGGCCTGCCTGGCCAGCGCGTTTCATCTCGTTTCTTCCTCGTTCCTCCTATGTCCTCCCGCGTTCTGGGACCTGCCCTCCTCCCTTCCCATCCTGATGGACAACCTGCAAGGAGTCCGCCATGTCGTTTCTCTGTGTCGAAGCCGCGCTGTTCCCGGAGCTGACCGCCCAGGGCGCCCAGGGGGACGCGCCGTCCCATGCCGTGTCGTACGTCGGCAGCAAGAGGAAGCTCCTGGACTGGATCGTCGAACAGATCCCGGACGGCACGACGAGCGATGTGGACGCCTTCTCGGGCGGCTCGAGCGTCGGCTACCGGCTGAAGAACGAAGGCCTGGCCGTCCACGCCAATGACAGCCTCCACTGGCCCTTCCACATTGCCCGGGCCGTGGAGGTAAACCAGAGTGAGACGCTGGACGAGGACGAGATCGCGGCGCTATGCGAAGACAACCCGGACGCGGGCTCCTTTGTGCGAGATACCTACAAGGGCCTCTTCTGGAAGCCCGAGATCCATAGCGCCATTGACCACGTGCGGGCCATTGTGGACGAGTAGACCGCGACTTCGGCGTGCAGACGCGCACGGTGCATTTCTTGTCGCGTGGCGAGAGCTTCCTTATGTCGCTGGGATTTGCACTGGCGCTGGCCACGCTGTCCTCAGAGCGTGGCCGGGTGAGTCACTGTTCATCGACGAGGGATTTGGCAGCCTGGACGCCGACATGCTTAACATGGTGATGGGGGCGTTGGCCGACTGCAGTCCCAGTGGCGTCGAGTTGGTGTCATCTCGCATGTCCACGACATGGCCGAGCGCATCGGTACCCAGATCCGTGTGGAGCCCATGGGGCGCGGGCGCAGTCGAGTGGTCACAGTGGCATGAACCGATGGATATCGTTCCAGCGTCGAGCGCTCCACACGGTGCAAGGCTGGTCCGCTTCACTGGTAACCGGGGCTTTCTGTCCACGTCCTCCATCACAACAAGGAATCAATCCCTGAGTTGAAATCGGTCATTTCACCAGCAGCACCTTTTGTGTCGCACAGCCTACGGGAGTTTCGAGGCGCACTAGGTATACGCCGCTGGCCATCCTGGTGCCGTTCAACAACACCGTATGCTCGCCGGCCGCAAGGGGCTGGTCAAGTAGTTCCAGGACATGCTGGCCTTTCAGGTTGAACAGAGACAAGCGGATGGGGCCCGCTTGGGGTAGACTGAAACTCACTTGAGTGCTGGGATTGAAGGGATTTGGCGCGCATGGGTGCAGTGTCATTGTCCAGGGGCGACCGGTATCCACATCTTTTGCTTTGGGCAGATCTGTTGTCGATGCTTCCAACAGCGCGGTTAGGAATTCCCGCGAAGCATCCAGATCCACGAATTTCAGTGGAAACAACAGGAGGTCGACGCGATAGGGCTCCAGGTACGCCGCTGAGGCAAGGAGACCGTCGAACTGATCGTTGCCGCTTCCCGCCAGCACACCGGCGTGAGACCACTGTTCCAGGACCGGAATGGAAAGGAAGAAGGGCTCTTCAGAGCTCGTGACATGCAGGTTTCCCCAAAGCGGGTCTTCCACTTGCGCGCTCCAGGGCGGGGCGAGCATGCCGCCCTGACCGTTTGAGGGATTCGGCATTGGTATCTGTACCACTATGATGTCTTCGGCGTCAGCGGGATCCCTTGGCAGTCCCATCGTGGTGTTCACGGGTGAGTTGCTTGAGAGCACCAAGCGGCCCCCAGTCTCCAGGAAGTGAAGGAGGTCAACAGGACGAAAGGTCTGGAAGACCGCTGAACCGTCGTCGCGCCAGTCCACATCGATCCACAAGGCCGCGTGGTTTTGCAGGATGCTGCGGTCCAGCGGGTCGTTATCGATCCCGGTGGTCCGCCAGGTGAAATCCAACCCCGCCGAGGCAAAGAGCTCGACGAACTTCTGCCGAGTGACGCTGGTGTCGGAATCGCCCAAGCCGTGACTCACATGTGCCACCAGCCAACCCTGGTCATGGCCGGCTGGGATGGCTGACACCCAGTCGAATTGGGGAGTCAGAACATTGCCGTTGGACTCACTGTGTACGCGGAACATGTACCGCTGGAGGTTCTCGAGGTCTGAAATGTGCGTGACCCTGTTGTTGAGGACTCTTAGTGTGTCCGTGTCAAGAAGGCAATCAGGTGGCCAGCAATAGCCCTCCCCGCTCGGTTGCTCAGGCATCCGGCCATAGACGATCCTCACAACGGGCGTGCTGCAATAACACGAGATGTCGACACATCCATCGCCGGGTACCAGGAACAGGCGAGGCGCGGTGAAATCGAGTTCCCGGGCCGCCCACTGACCGCCCCACGTGGTGGTAAGACGGTAGCGCAGTGAATCGCCCGCAGCATAGGATGCCACATACTCCAGCACTTGAATACTATCCGCCAGCAAGACGGTTTGGCCGTTCCGCAAGTTCACTCGCTGAAGACGATAGCTGGCCGGAGGGGCATTTGTTGCGGGCGTCCAATGAAGACGCAATTGTCCGGGGATCACAACCTCGCTGGCCAGGCTTGGCGCTTCCGGCACATCCACCGGCAGCTGTGCCAGCTCGGTTGCGGCCAGACGCAGTCGCTGATCCAGGGAACTGAAATCGAACAAGTCTGGGTCAATTTCTTCCAACGGGGTTTCCTGGGGATGGGCCGCGTCATGGATGTCATCTCCCATGACGATTGCAAACCAGGCTTGGAGAGTCTCGCCAGGCGCGAGCACCGTTTGAGGGCGCCCCAGTGAGTCCACTCCGTCAGGAGTCCCCAAGGGGCCGATACTGATGAGGCCGCGGACATCCTGCCCAGTGACTGGGAAATTCTCAAATGCGCTGATCCAAGATCGTTCGGCGATCACTTGGCCTTGCTCGTTGTAGATGGGCTGTGGGGGAATCGTGCCCACTACTCCATAGAAAGGTGGGTCGATTTCTCCGTTGCCCATCAGGGAGTACTTGTGTCGGTCCGCCAGAGGAACGCGCGTAGTGTCCTGCCAGGCCAATCCCAACTCCGGATGCTCGCGGTAGTAGCGCCAGAAGGGTCCATACGAAATACCCTCGTACCAATGCATGTACCAGTTGATGCTGTGCGTTGCCCCTTGCTGCCCCTTTGCCAGAATAGCCATGGCGTGAGGATAGATGATGCCCCCCTGACCTCGACCATCGTTGTCAAGGAAGACCATGGCACTAAGGCGTGTTCCGTCCTCTTCAAGAATGGAGCGGCTCAGGATAAGATCGTCGTTCCACAAGTTGTCGTTTGTGTCGTCGCGCAGACAAATGTCGGCGTCGACGAACAGACCGGCATAGGGGCTACGCAACACGTCATCGCTGATGCTTTCGATGTCATAACGAAGGAGCAGGATCTGTCCAATGTCCGGCTCCGTCATCCATTGGAAACTGTGCTGAGTGACTGAAATCCCCAACGGCCGATGATCGCCATCGTCCACATCGAAGTGCTGCCCGGTCTGCCAGTCCGGATAGTTCGCCAGCGTGTCCGTGTAGTGAATGATGAACTCCTGGTCCGCCAGGGCCTCGGAATGGAAAATGGATTCCCCTTCGCAAGTTGTGGCGTCTGACAGGCGCGAGCGTTCCTCCAACGCCCCGCTACAAACAAGTCCCGGGTAAAGCTCCCCCGCGTGGCCATCACCGCTTTCCTTGGCCACAGATACGCGTGGGGTCCAGCTGCCATCCGAATTCTGTAGAAGCGCACCAACCCACAATCCAGCCTCGTACAAATAGTTCGAGCCCGATCTGCTTGGATACTCCAGCCGAGGCCATGTTTGGCCTGGGTGGCACGGCATTGCCCAGAGCGTGTCCTTGCTGCCCAATAGGCCGGTCGTGGTCAGGTTGAGATCGAAGGCTCCCATATGGTGTAACCGGTTCCGGAGGCAGAGGGGCGATTGGGCAGCGGCCTGATATGCCATGCTGAGAATGAGCAAGACCAGAAAGTGATACATGATGCCTCCATCATGCCGCATCGGACAGCGGCTAGCCTATCAACTCAGGGAATCGTCTATTATCAGAGATAGCTTCTGTATTTGACCTGCCCCCGATGCTTGTACCACTCGATAAGTTAGGCCACGGCCCCGATGGGCGGTAGCTGAATCGCTTCCGGCGCCGGTGGCCGGTAGCCCAAAGAACTGTGCGGCCGCACCGTGTTGT